>JABNAD010000830.1_pt1 | contig 14517 bp, 14 predicted proteins | sample 7240381 | NCBI WGS metagenome assembly JABNAD01 (sample SAMN11332834, study PRJNA596920) | anaerobic digester metagenome | biome: digested sludge; isolation source: digested sewage sludge-derived enrichment culture grown on H2/CO2 | place: Germany: Goettingen
AGAGAGAATAGATACGGCCCCTGGACCAGCCCGTTCCTTGTCGGGAGAGAATGCCGGCCAGTACTCTTGGGCAACGTCTCTTCTGTTTCTGACGGAGAAACCTGTCGACTCCACGACTGATGGGAGGCCGATCCATTACCCGTCCGTCCGGCAGGAACGGGAGAGGTTTTTCTTGGCAGCTTCCAAGCACCCGGCGGCTCGGAGCATCGAGGAACGACGATCGCGATGGTGTCGATAGATCGGGGCCTGCCTCTTCAATCGTTCAGAAACTGGCTCCGGTCGTTCCAGATCGGTCGGTTTTCAACGGTAAAACCGGCGCTTCGGAGGAGTTCGATCGCCTCGCGGGTCTCGGCAGGGCCGATCACCCGGGTGTTGTTTTTCGTATCGACGAGGACTCCAAGTTGCCGGTAATTCGCGTCCTCGGTCACGATCCAGACAGCAGCCTGCGCCGCCTCCAATTCCGGTGATGCACTCTTGAATACGGGGAGAAGACGGAGCAGCCCGTTGGTGTCGGGTGGCTGGTCGCCGCGGATCTCGAGCTGGGTGTAGGTCGCGCCGATCCCCCGGGTTCCGAGCAGGACGACCGGGAGGGTGAACCGGAGCGTTTCACCCGGTTCGAGCGTTTGGTTGAGGCTCTGGATCGCCATCAGGGTGATCACATCGTGATGCTGTGTGTTGACCGGTCGGAAGATCGTCCCAACGGGAAGCGTGAACGAGACCGATCTCTCCATGCGCGAAGTGATGGTGAGCGATATCCTGGTGACACTCTGTGACCCGGAGATATCGAGGTGAACTTCCTTGTTGCGGGCAAGGGTGTCCAGCGATCGGATCTCCTGCTCGCGGAGAGCCCGGATCTCGGCGAGGGCGTCGGATTCGTTCTGGTGTCCGGGGTACTCGATGAGGAAGGTCTCCAGGGCATCCGCCCTGCCTGTTCGAACCGCGATATCGAATGGCGTCGAGTTGTTGCGCAGCTCGTCCCTCTGCCGAAACGCTTCTGCCGCGTATACGCCCGAGGGGAATGCCTCCAGGTATACGTTCATGGATCGGATGGTCCCGTTCGTCCGAGCGTCGGCCCATGTGCTGTCCTCTATCGGCGATACAGATGCGGGTTCGACCGTCCACTTCTCCGACAAATTTTCGACGCCAGGGGCCAGGCAACCCCCGGTGCCGGCGATGAGAAGGAGTACCAGGGCCAGGTGCAGCCCGTATCGCGCGGTTGTCATACCGGAAAGAAAATTGAATTATTATAATAATACCTTTTGTGTTTTAATCCGGCCCGACCCCAATCGGAGCGGCCACTCCTATAACCTCGCCCGACCAACCACATATGGATGCGCGACGAGGACCTTGATTGGTGCTGTTATATCTTCCTCTCACGCCGGGCCGAGCCGGCGACCCTCGACGAGCTGGCAGCGAGGGTCGGTGTTTCCACGGACGCTGCGCGAGCATCGGTCGACCGGCTCGTTCACGCGCTCCTGGTCTCGTTCGACGGCGAGCATGCCCGGCCGATGGCGGTACAGGAGTCCCTGCTCGCCTGCCAGCTCCGGTACAGCGATGACCTGCCGTTCGTACTCGAGAATGGTGTGGTGCGTGCCCGGAGGGCCGATGACACGTGAGGCTGCGGTGCTCCGGCTCGGCCATCGTCCGGAGAGGGACCAGCGCGTCACGACCCACGTCGGCCTGACCGCGCGGGCCCTCGGAGCCGGGCAGTTCTTCCTGGCCGCCGACGATGCCGGCGTGGTCCGGTCCATCTCGGACGTGGTCGACCGGTGGGGCGGGGACTTCAAGGCCGAGAACGACGTGAAGTGGCGGCGGTGCATCGCTGACTGGAAGGCCGGCGGGGGGGTGGTCGTTCACCTCACCATGTACGGGTTGAACCTCCCCGACGTGATCGACGAGGTCCGCACACACGACCATGTCCTGGCCGTCGTCGGTGCCGAGAAGGTGCCGGGCGAGGTGTATGGCCTTGCCGACTACAACGTGGCCGTGACGAACCAGCCGCACTCCGAGATCGCCGGGCTCGCGGTCTTCCTCGACCGGCTCTTCGAGGGACGCGAGCTCACGTCGGGCTTCCCCGGCGCGAAGATCCGCGTGATCCCGAGCGCACACGGAAAACTCGCGGAGGGCCCCGCGGAGGAGACGTGACCTCCTGCCTCCTCGTCGCCGGGTTCGCCACCCGGCATATCGCCGCCTCCGCCCGGAATGCGGGGTACCGCGTCATCGCGATCGACCACTTCTGCGACAGGGACCTGATCGCGGTCGCCAAGGAGTGCCACCGGTTCGAGACGCTCGAGGATCTCGCGGCGCTGGTGGACGAGGCGGTTCGCCGACACCAGGTTGACGGGGTGCTCACCGGATCGGGCGCCGAGCTGTTGACCTTCCCGGCCCGCCGTCTCGGCACCCCGCCGGAGGTCGCCGCACGGTTTCTCGACAAGGGTACGACCCAGTCCTTCTTTGAGGGGCTCGGCGTCCGAGCGCCCCGCCGGCTCGACCCCGGTGAGTACCCCGCGATGGCGAAACCGCTGCACGGATCGGGCGGCTGGAGGAACGCGATCGTCTCGTCCGACGCGGAGCTCGAGGCGTGGATGGGCCTCTTTCCGGGTCAGCCGTACATTCTCCAGGAGGTGGTCGAGGGGACGCCGGCGTCTGTCTCGTGCATCGCCGACGGGAGACGGGCCGTGGCAGTGGCGACGAACCGGCAGCTCCTGCGGGGCACTGGCGATATGACCTTTGGATTTGCCGGATCGGTGACCCCGTGTGACCACCTGCTGGCAGGAGAGATGGCGACGACCGCCGAGATGATCGCCGGGGCGAGCGGTTGTATCGGGGCGGTGGGAGTGGACTTCGTCCTCCCTGACGAGGGCGGTATCCCCATCGCGATCGAGGTGAACCCGCGGTTCCAGGGGACACTCGAGACCATCGAGGCGGCGACAGGCCTGAACCTGGTACGGCTCCACATCGATGCCTGCGAAGGTCGGCTGCCGGAGGGTCGTCCCGTGGTCCGGCAGTATGCCGCTCGACGGATCCTCTTTGCCGACCACGACCTGGTGGTCGGCGATGACCTCTCCCCACTCGCCTCCCGGATCAGCGACATTCCCAACCCCGGTACGCCGGTACAGGCAGGCGGTGCCGTCATCTCGGTGCGGGCGACCGGATCGACGGCGGAAGAAGTCCTTGTCGGGCTGGATAAGCATATTACCGGCGTGCGTACATATATGGAGCGATGGTAGCCATCGCTGAGATCCAGGAACAGCCTGCCGTCGCTGCGTATCTGCACCGGCTGATCGGCGACGAGGGGATTCTGCTGATCGAGCGTTTTCCCGACGAGGGAGAGTTCAGCGATGAGGACCTCGCCGAGGTGACCCAGATCAACCTCAACTCGGTGCGGCACACGCTGTACACGCTCTACGAGCGGCGGTTGGCGGAGTACCGCCGGATCAAGAACAACGAGACCGGGTGGTTGACTTACCTCTGGCGGCTCAGACTCGACAACATACCGGTCGCCCTCGCCGAGGAGATGGAGACTATTCTCGAGAAACTACGGGCGCGAGAGCGGTTTGAAGAGGAGAACGACTTCTATCGCTGCGCCCAGTGTGGTCTTCTCCTCACCTTCAACCAGGCGATGGACTTCGACTTCGCGTGCCCCGAGTGCGGTTCATCGATGTCGCATTTCGACAACGAGATCCTCCTGCTCGCACTGCGCCGTCGGCGCGAGTCGATTGCCGCCTCACTCGGGCATGGGTGACCTGGAGGCCCTCCTCCGTTCTGCCGGCTGCGACGAGGGAGTCCTCCGGCATTGCCGGGCTGTGACGGGCCTCGCCCTCGCCCTCGCCGGCGATGACCCCCTCTTCGACCGTTCTCTCCTGGAGACAGGGGGCATGCTCCACGACATCGGGCGTTCCGTGACGCACGGCATCGGGCATGCGCAGGTCGGCGCCCGGATCTGCCGCTCCCTCGGCCTGTCAGAACCCGTTGCACGGATCGTCGAGCGGCACACCGGCGCGGGCCTCACTGCCGACGACTGCGTACTGCTCGGCCTCGAGCCGATCGACTGCGTCCCGGTGACCCCCGAGGAACGCCTAGTCGCCTACGCGGACAAGCGCTTGAAGGGGGACCGGGTTGTCTCGATGGAGCGGGAGATCGACCGCAGTATCATTCTCCCGCACCGCGCTCGCCGGAGAATGTACCGGCTCAGGCGGGAGATGGACCTGCTTACAGGGTGAGCCGGCGGACATGCGGGAGCGCACGAAGCTCCTCGATCACACCTGGCGGAAGGGCGCCGTCTACGATGACGACGAGCTTCGGCTCCTCCGCGAGGTAGGGGTCGGTGACGAAGATCTGGCGAATTGCCAGGTCGTGGTCCGTCAATGCGCGGACTGCGCCGAGGACGATCCCCTTTGCGCGGGCATCATCGACCGTGATCGTTATCACCGAGAGTCCCAGGTGCTCGGCCACTATCGAGAGGTCGGGCGTCGCCCTCATCCGCGAGAAGATCGGGGCAAGGCGTTCGTCATCACGAACCCGTCGTGCCGTTGCATCCACCACTCTCCGGTCGACACCGACCGCCGCTGCCACCTGCGTTGCCGGGATCGCGATTCGGTTACAGACCACGCGCCCCTCGTCGTTGACGCCGAGACCATTCTCGAGCAGGAACCGGATCACCCTGCCCTGTGACGGAGAGTCGGCGAACGCCCGCATAATCTCGGACCACATCTGCGCTCTTTTGGTCATCGGGGTCTGGGATAATACTACCGCGCAGTCTCGAGGGAATGCCGAGGGGAAGGTATATACGGGCGGATGGTGACCTTGTATAGCACACGGCGCGAGGGTTGCCGAGCTAGGTCAAAGGCGCAAGGTTGAGGGCCTTGTCACGCAGGTGTTCGGGCGTTCGAATCGCCTCCCTCGCATTCTTCTTCACTTCATCATTCTCGACAGCAGGTTCCGATGGGGCATCTTTTCCGGGTTTTGACTTTCTGGTCGTGATGAGATGGGTTTTAATCCCTAAATCACTCTTCATCTCTATACACAGGCGGATCCCAGCGTGCCGGACGGCGCAGGGGATCCGTAGATTTCGAAGAGCAGGAGACCCCGATGATTCCCCTTTCCACCGAGCAGGCGATCGTCTTCGGGACACTTATCCTTGCCCTCGTCCTCTTCATTCACGGAGGCCTGCGCTATGACCTTGTCTCGCTCCTCGCTCTCTTCATCGTTACGGTGACGGGGCTGGTCCCCTGGGACCAGGCGTTTATCGGTTTTGCCAATCCGGCGGTGATCACCGTCGCTGCGGTGCTCGTGATCAGCCAGGGCCTCTCCAATGCGGGGCTGATCGACGCGATCGCCCGGGTTGTTGAGCGCGTTGGTGCCCGGCCTTCGGTCCATATCGCGTCCACGACAGCCCTCGTCACTGCGTTGTCTGCGGTGATGAACAACGTCGGGGCACTCGCTCTCCTGATGCCCGTCAGCCGCAGGATGGCCCGTGCGGATGGCAATTCCCCCGCTCCCTATCTCCTATCGCTTGCATTCGGTTCCCTCCTTGGCGGCCTCATCACCCTGATCGGGACCCCACCCAACCTGATCATCGCAACGTATCGGGCTGAAGCGACCGGAGCACCGTTCACCATGTTCGATTTCACGCCGGTGGGTCTGGGGGTTGCCCTTGCTGGTCTGGTCTTCATCTCGGTCGTGGGGTGGCGCCTGGTCCCCTCCCGGAGGGGAAAGGCCTCCCGGAAGGACCTCTTCAGGGTAACGGACTACCTGGCGGAGGTGCGCATCCCCCGGGGATCCTGGGTCGTCGGCCGGACACTCCAGGAAGTCGAGGAGATGTCGGACGTCGACGTAACCCTTGTGTGGGTCCTGCAGGAGGGGGCTCGGTTGCCGATCTCGGACCGCCTGGCAGTCCTTCAGCCAGGCGATCTCCTCGCAGTCAGGACATGTGCGGTCGACCTGGGATTGTTCCTGGTGGAGTCGGGCCTGGATGTCGCTGCATGTCCGATTGGGCGAACAGGTCACCCACTGGCCGGCGAACCGGTCCTGATGGAGGCGACCGTCCAACGGGGCTCTCCCTCGATTGGAAAGACGTTTCGTGAGGTCGCCGCTGGTTCGGAGCCGGAGGTGCACCTCATCGCCGTGGCTGCAGAGGACCGGGCATCGAATGAACGGCTCAAGGAGATTCCCCTTCAAGCCGGAGACATTCTGCTGTTGAGGGGAACGCCGTCGGTCCTCCACGAGGTGTTGAAGCCGCTGGGCCTCCTCCCACTCGCCGAACGAGGCCTTAAGATCGGCGAACCGAGGCGGGTCGCCCTCGCCATCGGGACCTTCGGTATTGCCATCCTCCTCGCGGCGCTTGCCGTCATCCCTGTCCAGGTCATCTTCCCGATGGCAGCCGTCGCGATGGTGATCATGAAACTCATCCCCCTGCGAGAGATCTATACCAGCATCGACTGGCCGATCATCGTCCTCCTCGGTGCCCTGATCCCCGTGGGCCATGCCCTTGAGACCACGGGTGGTGCCCAGCTGATCGCGAACTCCCTGCTCGGCCTCGAAGGTTATCTTCCGGTGACGGCCATACTGGTGCTGATCCTGGTCGCAACGATGCTGCTCTCGAACGTGATCAACAACGCCGCCACCGCGGTGCTGATGGCACCCATCGCTCTCAGTCTTGCGGGCGGGCTCGGCGTGTCGGTGGACTCGTTCCTGATGGCCATCGTGGTGGGGGCGTCCACCCCGTTTTTGACGCCCATCGGCCACCAGTCCAATGCCATGGTGATGGAACCAGCGGGGCTGCGGTTCGGGGATTACTGGCGTCTCGGCCTTCCCCTCTCCCTGATCATCATCGCCGTTGCCGTTCCATTGATCCTCATCGTCTGGCCGCTCTGAAAGGAGGCAGTGGTGCCCGGTCTCTCATGGAGCCTGGCTTTGCCCCCCGAACCGGCAACCGAAGGGATTGGGTACGCGTTTCGTCTCCTGGTAGTATCCATACCTTTATCCAATTCTGCTCATATGAGTAATAAGTGAGGTATTACTCATGAAAGTCTGTTTCACTGCGAAGGGCGCGACCCTTGATTCTCTCTCCGAAGAGCGATTCGGTCGCGCGCCGTACTTCATTATTGTCGACCTTGATTCCGGGGCATTCGAAGCGGTCCAGAACCCCCACGTCGAGGGGGCCGGCGGCGTCGGACCGAAGGCTGCCCAGATCCTCGTTTCGCATGACGTCAAGGCACTGGTGAGCGGGCAGGTGGGCGGAAACGCACGCGAGGCGCTCGTGGCAGCAGGTATCGAGATGTTCACCTTCCGAGGCGGCTCGGTCCAGGACGCCCTGGAGCAGTTCAAGAAGAATGCTCTCCAGCGCTCCGAGTAGGGGAGCTTGATGAAGATCGCGGTTGCGAGCGGTAAGGGAGGTACCGGTAAGAGCATGGTGGCGGCGAACCTCGCCTATACCCTCTCCCTGGCCGAACCGGTCACCCTTGTCGACTGCGATGTCGAGGAGCCGAACCTTCACCTCTTCTTTCCCGGACCGGCCGAATCAACTGACGTGACCATACCGGTTCCCGTATTCGACCCCGCCGCCTGCGATCTCTGCAGACAGTGCGGCGAGTTCTGTCAGTTCGGCGCGATCACGGTACTGCGTGACCGGGTCCTTTTTTTCCCTGAGCTCTGCCATTCCTGCGGCGGATGCCTGCTCGTCTGTCCGAAGGGGGCGATCACCGAGTCGCCGGTTCGGATCGGGACGGTCAGTGTGTCCAGCCCTCTTCCCGGCCTGACCCTCGTTACCGGTCTTCTCGACACGGGAAGCCCGCTCGCGGTCCCGGTGATTGGGGCGGCAAAGGCGCGGGCAGCGACCCATCCCCTGGTCTTTTACGACTCCTCTCCGGGGACCGCCTGCCCGGTGATAGAGACCCTGGACGGGTCGGATTTTTGCGTGCTCGTGACTGAATCGACCCCGTTCGGCCTGCATGACCTGGAGCTCGCCGCTGACGTGGTTGCCGGCATGGGAATCCCTGCCGGTGTCGTGATCAACCGGAGTGACGGTGAAGACCAGGCCACCCTGGACTTCTGCGTAGAGCACGACCTTGAGGTGATGATGACCGTACCGTTCGATCGCGAGTTCGCGGCGATCCAGAACCGGGGAGGTCTCCTCTGTCGGGAACGCCCTGAATGGCAGGAACGATTCCGGGCACTGTATGCCGGGTGCCGTCGCCTGGCGGGGATGTCGCCATGAAGCGTCTCGCCGTCATCAGCGGAAAGGGCGGCACGGGAAAGACCATGGTGACGGCGGCCCTTGCCCACCTGTTGCAGGGACGCCTGGTGATGGCCGACTGCGATGTGGACGCGGCGAACCTCGCCCTCCTCCTCAACCCGCGCCCCCTCTGGACGAAGCCATTTTTTGGGATGAAGGCAGCGGTGATCGATCCCGATCTCTGCCTTGGGTGCGGGTCCTGCGAAGCGAACTGCCGGTTCGATGCCGTTCGACCTGACCAGGGGATCTTTCGGGTCGAGACCCTCCATTGCGAGGGATGCGCCGTCTGCACATACGTCTGTCCCGCCGAAGCGGTGAGCATGAAGCCTCGCCAGACCGGGGAGATCCTCTATTCGGAGACGGACCGGGGGCACCTGGTCCACGCCCGCCTGGTGCCTGGAGCCGGCAATTCGGGTCTTCTCGTCAGCGCGGTCAAGAAGACCGCGTTCGAGAACGACCCGGAGAGCGACCTTTTATTGATCGACGGGCCCCCAGGCACCGGGTGTCCGCTTATCTCCACCATCAGCGGCGTGGATATGGTCCTGGTTGTCACCGAACCGAGCCTTTCGGGCTTGCACGACCTCGAACGAGTGGTGGCGGTCTGCCGGCAGTTCAAACCGAAGGTGCTCGTCGCGGTCAACCGGTTCGACCTCTCGCCGACCATTGCCAGGACGATCCAGCTCTGGTGTCGGGACGAGCAGATCCCGCTCATCGGTGAGATCCCCTTTGACCTGAAGGTGATAGAGACGGTTCGGCAGGGGGTCCCGATCACCCGCGCCGTGGATTCGCCGGCTCTGAGCGCCGTGCAGGCGATGGTGGGCCGTCTCGAGGAGCACCTGGCGGCCCTTCCCGCCGAGACATGATCGGAACGCCCGTGCGGCGGACCACGAGTGATGATGCCGCCGCGTGTTTTTTTTATCATCCAGACCGTGATGGAAGTGAATAATCAGTGAAAGTCCGACACGTCTTTGGCCCGGTTTTCTCGCGGAGGCTCGGCCGTTCGCTCGGGATCGACCTGATCCCCTACAAGACCTGTTCGTACGATTGCGTCTATTGTGAGTGCGGGCCGACCACATTGAAGACCACCAGGAGAGAGGAGTTCGTCCGGGCCGATTCGGTCCTGGCAGAACTCAGATCGCTCCTCGCAGAACACCCCCCCCTTGATTCGATCACCATGGCCGGTTCAGGGGAACCCACTCTTTCACTCGCGATAGGGGATGTGATCAGGGGCATCAAGGAGGAGTTCCCGGAGTACACCATCTCTGTCCTCACCAACGGCAGCCTCCTCGACCGGGCCGACGTTCAAAACGACCTCGTATCTGCCGACCGGGTGATACCGACCCTTTCGACCGTGTCACAGGCCACCTTCGAGCGTATCCACCGTCCCTGTCCCGGACTCAGGGTTGATTCGATCATCGGAGGTATTCGGCATTTCCGGGAGGTTTGGGACGGCGAACTCTGGCTCGAAGTCTTCCTGGTCCCCCCTCTGAACACGACGCCGGATGAACTTGCCGGCCTGAAGGAGGCTGTCAGGTTCCTTGAGCCCGACCGGGTCCAGCTGAACACTCTCGACCGGCCGTCGGCCGAGGGCTGGGTGCAGGCAGTCCCGGCACCCGAGATGGCGCGGATCAGCGAAATGCTTGGAGGTCCCGGAACCACCGTCATCTCGCGTTCGCCCGATGGGCAGGGTCCCCTCCCGGGTGGCGATGAAGCCCGCGAGCGCATCTGTTCGACCCTCGCCCGCCGCCCCTCGACCATCGATGACCTCGTCCGCCTGACCGGGTGTGCCGGCGGCGAGGTGGCGAAACTCCTCGGGGAGCTCGAACGGGAGGGGCTGATTGTCCCCCGGCGCGGGCCGCGGGGTCTCTTTTACACCCTGGCGCGCACCGACCGTTCCCGGGATGGGGCCGACTGAACGGTTACCCCTTCAATCCGGTGCCGGGCCGGCGTCCGTCCTACTGCCGGCACGGAAGAGCCAGTTCTGGAAGACGATCGGCGTGATGATCGTGGTGATGAGGCTCATCAGCAGGATCGCCACGAAGATGTCCTGGCCGATAACGCCCTGGTTGAGGCCGATCAGTGCCACGATCATCGCAACCTCGCCACGGGGGGCCATGCCGAAGCCAATGACCGCAGAATCCCGCCAGGAGTACCTGAAGAGACGGGCTGGGAGCCCACAGCCGATCACCTTGGTCAGGATTGCGACGAGGGTGACGGCGACGACGAGCATCGCGATGCCCGGTGTCATGGCATGAAGGTCGACGATGATGCCGAGCGAGACGAAGAAGATGGCGGCGAAGATCACCTGGAGGTACTCGGCCCCCTCGCGCGGGTCCTTGCTCTGGCAGAGGGTGATCTCCCTGCAGGAGACGCCGGCGATGAACGCGCCCACGATCGACGAGAGCCCGATAAGCTCGGCGACCATTGCGTAGAGGAAGGCGATTGCGAGCGCGGTGAGAAAGACGAACTCTGGGTACTGACGGGCAAGGGGCCGGCAGTCGAGCCGGGCGAGCAGGGGTGAGACGATCTGTAATCCCACCAGGAGGCCGAGGCCGATGAAGAGGACAGCGGCGACCAGGCTCGTCACCAGGGTGGGGATCTCGAGCGAGCCCTTGATGGCGTCAGTCGTGATCCCGAGTACCAGGAGCGAGAGAACATCATCGATGACGGCGGCACCGATGATCGCCCGTGCTGCCGGCGAGTCGAGCCGGCCGAGCTCTTTCAAGACGTTCGCGGTGATCGCAATGCTCGTGGCGGTCAGGGCCGTTCCGACGAAGAGGGCCGATGCGGTCGAGTACCCGAGCATCGTCGTGGTGAGGTACCCTCCGACCCAGGGCACGATCACCCCGATCAACGCGATTACCATGTACCGTATGTCGGTCAGGTCACGCAGGGAGAACTCGAACCCGATCACGAAGAGGAGGAAGATCGCACCGAGGTGGGCGAGGGACTGGACGAAGTCCGTGTAGGTGATGAGGCCGAGCACCGACGGTCCGACCAGGATCCCGACGAGGATCTCGCCGATGACCGCCGACTGGTTGATCCTCGAGGCGATCAAGTACCCGGCGATCGCCACGAAGAGAAGCAGGCTCATCTGGAACTCGATGGAACTCAGGATCGTCTCGTTCATGACCCGCTCTTTCCCGGCCCCTGGTCATTGACCCCGAGGGGCTGCTGGGGGGTTTCCTTATCCCTCATCGTCATCTCTTCTCCATGGAACGGGAGGCGAGTTAGGGTTTCCCATGCAGCCGGGAGGCGCCTCTCGCGGACAGCTCCTGACCCAACTCATGTGGGCGCCATCCGTTCCACCATGTCAACACATGCTGTGCGAGGGCCGACGAAACCGCTTGTAGATCTCCATCACGACCAGCACCGAGGTGGCGAGCGCGATCAGTGCGCCCCAGGCCTGCAGCGGGATCGGCCCGGTGTGAAGGGCGTCGGCCAGCACCGGGATGTACATCGCCAACGCGTTTATCGCTGCGGCGCCGATCACCGATGCGACGAGCAGCCAGTTGCGCGAGATGGGGATTCGGAACGCGGACGTCGTCTCTGATCGAGCGTTGAAGACATGGTAGTTCTCGAAGAGAACGAAGAGGACCAGGAGCATGGTCCGTGCTACGTGTTCCTCGATACCCGACCCGAGAAGCCACGCCCAGACTCCAAACCCGACCAGGCTCATCGTCCCCGCAGCAAGCAGCGTCTCCTCGAGCATCAACCGGTCAAACAGCCCTTCTTCCGGTGGCCGGGGGGGACGATGCATGGTTCCGGGCTCGCCGGGCTCGAAGGCGAGGCCGATGTGCTGGATTCCATTCGTGACGATGTTGAGCCAGAGGAGCTGGACCGCTGCAAGTGGGAGCGGGAGGCTGGCGAGCGTCGAGAGGAGAAAGAGCAGCACCTCCGCCGAACCCGTGGCGACCAGGAGGTAGGTGACCTTGCGGACGTTGTCGTACGCGAACCGTCCTTCCTCGACCCCGGCGACGATCGAACTGAACCGGTCGTCCGTGACGATCATGGAAGCGGTGTCCTTTGCGATGTCAGTCCCCGAGCCCATGGCGACGCCGATGTTCGCTCGTCGGAGCGCCGGGGCATCGTTCACGCCATCGCCGGTTACGGCGACATAGTGCCCGAGCCGGAGCAGACCCTCGACGATCTCAAGCTTCTGGAGCGGTGCCACCCGGGCAAAGACCGAGGCGCTCCCCACCCTGTCGAGATACTCGGGCACCTCGATCGAGCCAAGGGTGTCGAGTTCGACCCCGGTCACGACGTCCTCCTCGTCCCTGGCGATGCCAAGAGTTCGGGCGATCGAGAGGGCTGTCGAGGGGTGATCTCCCGTCACCATCACCACGCGGATCCCTGCCTCCCGGCAGCGAGCGACCGATTCGGCCGCGTCGGGGCGGACAGGGTCGATGAAACCAGCGAGGCCGAGAAGTTCGAGGGGTGGCAGGTCCGAGATCCACTCTTCGGTGACGGCTCCCTCGGCGAGGGCGAGCACGCGGTACCCCTCTTTTGAGAGGGACTCGAAGGCACGCTCGATTCGCTCCGTATCGATAGGGACAGGACCGGCGATCGTTGCCATCGCTATGCAGTGCGGAAGCAATGTCTCGAGGGCGCCCTTCACGCAGATCCGCCGCTCTTCCTCCTCCTCGACGATAGCGGCGGCGTATCGTCGCTCGGACTCGTATGGGATCTGGTGGACCAAGGTGACATTCGCACGGACCTCCTCGGGGTCGAGGCCGAGCTTGTACGCGAAGGCGAGAAAACCGATGTCGACCGAGTCGCCTCGGCTCATCCACTGGTTACCGAACCGGGCCATTTCGGCATCGTTTGCAAGGACAGCTACGCTCCCGAACCGGTTCAGGAGGGCCCGTTCATCCGTGAGATCGATGCTTCCTCGGGCGTCCTCGACCGCGCCTTCGCCGGTGTAGCCGGTGCCGGTGACGGGGAAGATCGCTCCCGATGGGAGCCAGGTCAATCCGAGGGTCTGTTCGTTGACCGTCAGGGTCCCGGTCTTGTCGCTGGCGATACAGGTGCAGCTTCCCAGGCTCTCGACTGCCGTGATCCGCCGCACGATCACCGAGCGCCTGGCCATTCGTGATGCCGCAACCGAGAGGACGACCGTGAGCGCGACGGGGAGCCCTTCCGGGATCGCGGATACTGCGAGGGCGACGACAAAGAAGAAGACATCGATGAGGGGCATGCCGCGTGCGAATGAGATCGCACCGAGAATTGCACCCGCCCCAACGATACCGATCGTGACCTTGCGGGCGAACTGCTCCATCCTCTGGACGAGCGGTGGTTTCGCCCCTTCAACAGTCGCGATGGACCGGGCGATCCCCCCCATCTGCGTATAACTGCCGGTTGCCACGACGATCCCCGTCCCCCTTCCGTAGGTGACCGTGCTGCCGGCGAAGGCCATCGTCCACCGGTCCGCAACCGGAGTCTCGTCCGGGAGCCCGTCACCGACCCCCTTCTCGACGTCGGCCGACTCCCCGGTGAGCAGGGACTCGTCGACCCGGAGGTCCCGAGCCTCCAGGAGACGCAGGTCAGCAGGAAGGCGGCGACCGGACTCGAGGAGGACTACGTCGCCCGGAACCAGGTCTTCAGAGGGCACCTCGTGGGCTCGGCCCGACCGCAGGACCGTTGTCGAGGTCGTGAGGAGGGACCGGAGCGTCTTTGCGCTCTGCTCCGCCTTCCACTCCTGGAGCGTCCCGACAATGGCGTTGACCAGGACAACGACCAGGATGAAGACGGCATCGGTCACGTCCCCGATTGCGAGGGAGATGCCGGCAGCGATGAGGAGAATATAGATCAGGGGACTCTTGAACTGGTTGAAAAAGAGGGCAAGTGGGGAAGGCGGGGGTCGCTCCGGGAGCCGGTTTGGACCGAACCGCTGGAGGCGCCGTTCCACTTCCATCTCGTCAAGCCCAGCCGGGCCCGACGTGAGGCGTTCGAACAGCGTCGTCCTGTCGAACGCATGCCATGCGATCGACTCCTCTTCGAATGACATTGCCGGTATACTTCGGAGAATGGCCCGGTAATAATTTGAATGTATGCTCGTGCTCCGACGGGTGTAAAAAAGGTTCGTCCCCGGGCATCCGGAAATACGACCCGGTTCCATGACGAATGGCCCGGAGCGACTGCTCACCGCCTCGTCCGGCGATGGACGAGTCGGCGACAGGATGGAAACGCTCGGGGCTGGCTCATCGGTGTTCGGTTCTCCCGGGGATATCCCGCCCGGCCTTGAGATGAATGTTTATATGCTCTCCGGGTAAGGTATAAAC
>JABNAD010000831.1_pt1 | contig 14511 bp, 12 predicted proteins | sample 7240381 | NCBI WGS metagenome assembly JABNAD01 (sample SAMN11332834, study PRJNA596920) | anaerobic digester metagenome | biome: digested sludge; isolation source: digested sewage sludge-derived enrichment culture grown on H2/CO2 | place: Germany: Goettingen
GCCGAGGAGCTCTCGGAGTATCTCGCCGAGCAGGGGATCAAGACCCGCTACCTCCACTCGGAGATCGAGACCATCGAGCGGACGGAGATCATCCGGCAGCTCCGTCTCGGGAAGTACGACGTCCTCGTCGGGATCAACCTCCTGCGGGAGGGGCTCGACATCCCCGAGGTGGGGTTCGTCGGCATCCTCGACGCCGACAAGGAGGGGTTCCTCCGCGACGCGAGAAGCCTGGTCCAGACGATCGGGCGGGCGGCCCGCAACGTCAACGCGAAGGTCGTGCTCTACGCCGATACCATGACCGACTCGATCAAGAAGGCGATGGCCGAGACCGGGCGGCGGCGAGCGATGCAGCTCGAGTACAACGTCCGGCACGGCATCACGCCGCAGACGATCCGAAAACCGATCCGCGAGAAAGAGGTCGATATCACCGATATCAAGCACGTCCCGAAGTCCGAAGTCCCGAACCTGATCATCGAACTCGAGGCCGATATGCGGGAGGCGGCGGAACGCCTGGAGTTCGAGCGGGCGATTGCGCTCCGGGATATGATCAAGAAGTTGCAGGAAGGGAAGGGGCGGTAGAGGGGCAGACCGTCGAAGCCACAGACTGTATAGGGGCTGTGATGGTGAAGGAAGCAATCGCCTTCCGCTGGTGAGTGAAACCGACGCACCGGGAGGTGTCAAGGTTCCATCGGGCGTTCGTCCGTACACGGCTTTCCAGTGGTTATCGCCACGCACTGCCCCCGCCCCGCAGGGGCGGGGGAGGAGGCCGGAGGCCGGGCGGGGTGGGGATCACGGGTCAACCTTACGTGGTAGAGACAGGGGAGGGGGGATGCTCCCCCCTCCCCGTCAGCCCCACCCCCGGTGGCGATGCTCCCACGGTCCACTGTATTGGGCTTTAAACTCCGGAGGTGAGTCCCGCATCACCGGCACGCACGGCCTGCTCCCCTCAGCGGAAAAAACGGGCGCAGCCTCTCAAATGTCTGTTCTTGTACCTGACGGTGCTCAGGCTCAGTTCCTGCGGAACCTCGCCACTCAAACTCCGACCCTTCGGCCCGTCGCTCTACGCTTCGCCGAACGTCCCCACCGGGCGCGCCTGCCCCTCCTCGGGCAGGAGAATCCAGAGCAGGATGTAGATGATGATCCCGGGTAAGAATCCCGTGGGCACGGTGAAGATGACCCAGATCACCCGGATGACGTTCGGGTCGATCTCAAGATACTCTCCTATGCCGCCGCATATCCCGGCGATCCACCGGTCGGTCGTCGAACGGGTTAATCGCTTCATGACAATCCCAGAGCGTTTATACTGCTATTGATTAAATAGATGTTTCCCCGTGGAGCGAGAGGAGAAATTTTCCCTGCGCTTCACCCGGACGCAGTCCGGGCGGCACCGCGCTTCCGCCGCTCGGAGCGGGGACGAGCCTTTCCTGCCGGAGCACAGGCATCGCAGCCGTTGCAGGGCTCCTCGATCCGCTCCCCGAAGTATCCGAGGAGTATCGCCCTCCGGCACCCGGTTGCGGTGCAGTAGTCGACCATGCTCTGGAGTTTCGAGCGTGCAACCTCGCGCTGGAACTCGGACGCAAGATCGCGGTCGATGAACGATCTGAGGCGCCGTGCGTCGTCGTCGCTGTAGTAGAGGATGCAGTCGCTCTCCTTCCCGTCCCGTCCGGCCCGGCCGCTCTCCTGGTAGTAGGCCTCGAGGGTCTTGGGCATATCGTAGTGGACGACGAACCGGACATCCGGCTTGTCGATCCCCATGCCGAACGCGCTCGTCGCGCAGACGACCGGTATCTTCCCGCCGATGAACTTGTCCTGTGTCTCCTCCCGTGCTCCCGCCGTCATGCCGGCATGGTAGGGGAGTGCCGGGATGCCGCCGGCACGGAGCCGTGCCGCGAGCGTCTCGGCCCCCTCCCGTGTTCCGACGTAGACGATCCCGGCGCCCCCTCTCCGGCTCCGGAGGTAGCCCCGGAGCCGTTCGAACGCGTCCTCCTCCTTTCTGACGACAGTGTAGCGGAGGTTCTCGCGGTTGAAACTCCCGACGTAGACCGAAGGGTCCGAAAGATTGAGCTGCCGCGCGATGTCGTCGCGGACGTCCGGGGTCGCGGTCGCCGTCAGGGCAACCATCGGCACCCCGGGGAACCGCTCCTTGAGTACAGCGAGCGACCGGTACTCCGGGCGGAACTGGTGCCCCCACATCGATATGCAGTGCGCCTCGTCGACCGCGATCAGGGTGACCGGAAGGGACGCCATCAGGTCGATAAAATCTTCGCCGACCGCCTTCTCCGGCGAGACGTAGAGGATCTGGATCAGGCCCTCGTTGAGTTCCGAGAGGATTCTCCGCGTCGTGGTGTAGGAGCAGGAAGAGTTCAGCGCTTCCGCCCCGATCCCGCGGGCCTGCAGGTCGTCGACCTGATCCTTCATCAGCGCGATGAGGGGCGATATCACCAGCACGACACCGTCGCCGACGAGCGCGGGGACCTGGTAGCAGAGCGATTTGCCGCCTCCGGTCGCGAGCACCGCAAGGACGTCGCGCCCGGCAAGAAGGTCTTCGATGATCTCCCGCTGGTAGGGGTTGAACGCAGAATGCCCGAAGTAGCGCTGGAGGAGCAGGTGCAGGCGATCCATCACTATATAAGTGGGGGCTCTACCGGCATAGTATCTTCGGCCGGAAAATTCCGGCGGAATACGGCCTGATCCGGCCGGTCTCTCACCCCGAAACCTCGTCCCAGAACCCCGCGAGGGCCGAGAAGATCCTCCCCCGGAGTTCGGCGAGCCGTGCCTCGTCGGCCTCGCGGTCTTCGGTCTCGTAGAAGCCGCGGTTGATCTCGACCTGAACCCAGGGGATCCGCCGCCGCCGGTAGTGCGCCACCGAGATGAACCCGCCCCGGAAGGGATCGTTCATCGCAACCCGTCCCTCGCCCTCGAACTCCGCCTGGAACGACCGGGTGAGCGCCTGGAGCCACTCCGGGGGGCAGGTCACAAGACCGCCCGCCCGTTTCGGCCTTCCGTTCCGGTCGCCCCGGTTGCTCAGACAGAAGAGCGGGCGGGGGCGTCCGGCGTCCATCCTGACCGGCGGCGAATGTGGCAGCATGCTGTGACAGTCGAAGGCGATCTCGATCGGCCGGGTATCGAGCGCCCCGGCCAGTTGTTTGTGGAAGGGGTGGTAGTAGTTCTGCAGGAGGGTTCCTATCAGTTCCCTGCCGGGTGTCTGCCCTCTCTTGAAGGCCGGGGTTCCGTCCTGCGTTATGACCTTGACCACGCCGTCCTGCGTCCGTGGCGGGTAGTCGTAGGGAGGCCGGTTGGTGTCGACGAAGACCCTCGAGACGTCGAAGTCGACCATCGCCTCCACCGCATCGTCGAACCCGTAGAGGCGGCGGGTATAAGGGTCGCTATTGAAGACAATCTCCTTATGCGTGAGGTTGACGTGACCGCGGAGTTCAGACGGAACGGCAATGCCGCCATGAGGGATCGAGACGAGGAACGGGTGCCGGCCGTTCACGCTCTTTCCCTCCTGCCGGGACATTTCCGGAAACTGGCGCTCATGCTGCTCCTGACCGCACTCGTATGGGGGCACCCGCTACAAAAGTGCAGTGGTCGGGTACCCGGCGGGCATGCATATAAAGGCGGAACGCCTCCTTACTCCCGGGGAACCGTTCTCAAACGGTGAGTGATATGGCAAGAGAGCACTGGTCGTCGACACTGGGCTTCATCCTTGCAAGCATCGGCTCGGCTGTGGGTATAGGGAACATCTGGCGGTTCCCCTACATCGTGGGGGCCAACGGGGGCGGCGCGTTTCTGATCCCGTTCCTGATCGCCGTCCTCCTCTTCGGTCTCCCCCTGATGGTGCTGGAACTCGCCATCGGCCGCTCGACGGGGACGTCGGTCATCTCCGCTTTCCGCTCGATACGGCAGCGGTTCGCCGCCGCCGGTCTCGTCATCGTCGCCGTCATCAGCCTGATCCTCGGCTACTACCTGGTGATCACGAGTTGGGTGCTCGCATACGCGATCTTCTTCGCCTTCAACCGGCCGATGGAGTTCGATGCGTTTACGGGTTCCTACCTCCCGCTCGTCTTCTTCCTCCTCTCGGGACTCGCGGTCTATGTGACGGTGCGGTCCGGCGTCAGGAGCGGGATCGAGCGGGCCTCCCGGTACCTCATCCCGGCCCTCTTCGTGATCCTCATCTTTCTCGTGGTATTTTCGCTCACGGAGCCCGGAGCGGCCGAGGGGATCGGGTTCTACCTCTCCCCTGACTTTTCGAGGCTGGCCGACCCCGGCGTCTGGATCGCGGCCTTCGGGCAGGCCTTCTTCTCGCTCTCCGTGGGTATGGGCATCCTGCTCACCTTCGGAAGTTACCTCGGGAGAGAAGCCCTCTTCCGGAACGCCGCCATCATCGCCGCCGCAGATATGCTGATTGCAGTCCTTGCCGGGCTCGTGATCTTCCCCTTGGTCTTCACCGCGGGCCTCGACCCTGCAGCCGGGGTGAACCTCGCGTTCATCACCCTTCCTGCGGCCTTCACAGAGATCCAGTACGGCATGGTGCTCGGAGCGCTCTTCTTCCTGATGCTCTTTGCAGCGGCGCTCACCTCGGCGGTCTCCATGCTCGAGGTTCCGACGGCGGCGCTGATGGACTCCTATGGCCTCCCCCGGAAGCGTGCCACGCTCCTTGTCTTCGCCGCGGTCATGCTCCTCGGGCTTCCGTCCGCCCTCAGTTACACCGCCCTGAACCTCGAAGCGCTTGGAATGCCGTTCCTCGACCTTGCCGACTACGTATTCGGGACGATCGGCCTCATCGTCGCCGGGCTGATCGTGAGCATCGTCGGAGGGTGGTTCATGACCCGCACCCGGATCTGTGCAGAGATCGGCGGCTGCGGGTGGCAGCAGACAGTCTATATGGCGCTCATCCGCTACGGCGTTCCGGCCGTTCTCCTGATCACGCTTGTCGGCAGTTTCTTCCAGGGCGCGGGGTGAGCGGGGCCGGGTTACGCCTCCGGCACCTGCTCCGCACGCCTCTCCTGTGCCCGGAGAGCATTGAGGACGTCCTGCATGCCGGGCACCGTCGTCGCCGGGTATTCCGCGACGAAGATGACGCGCCCGAACTCGTCGACGACGATGTTCGCCCGCCGGGAGTAGCCCTTCTGGCTATCGAAGACACCGTACATCTCCGCCACGGCACCGTGCGGCCAGAAATCCGCAAGGAGCCGGGTTCCCCTGATCCCGAGGTTCTCGGCCCACGCATGTTTGCACGGGACGGAATCCACGCTGATGCCGAGGGCAACGGCACCGAGGGCATCGAACGCCTCCCTGTTCGCCTCAAGCGCCTTCATCTGTTCGGCGCAGATGCGAGTCCATGCCAGCGGGTGGAACGAGAGAAGAACCCGCTTTCCCGGGAACGCCGATAACCGGACAGTGTTCCCGTTATGGTCCGGTATCGAGAAATCCCCGGCCTGATCGCCGACCTCGACCATCATGTATCACCGGATGGAACTCCGTCCCGGCGACGATAAATATTTCTCACGGACGCTCCTCTCCCGTCCGTGAAGCCGCAGGTTTAAGGCTCCTGCTGGCAAGACTACTACAATGCCGCCGGCCACCGACATCGCGATCATCGTCCTCCTGATACTCACAAACGGCTTCTTTTCGATGGCGGAGTTCGCGCTCATCTCTGCAAGGACGGCACGCCTGCAGAAGAGAGCGGCGGGAGGCGACGCCGGGGCGGCGACCGCTCTCGAACTTGCACAGAATCCGACGCAGTTCCTCTCCACCATCCAGATCGGCATCACCCTCGTCGGGATCCTGGCCGGAGCCTTCGGCGGGGCGACGCTCGCGGGACCTCTTGCAGAAGAGTTTGCCCGATTTCCCTTGGTCGCGCCTTACAGCGGCACGCTCGCGGTCGTAACCGTCGTCGCCGCCATCACCTACTTAACGCTCGTCGTCGGGGAACTGGTGCCGAAACGGGTGGCCATGACCCACGCCGACCGGATTGCATCGCTGGTCTCGCGCCCGGTACGGCTCCTCTCGCTGGTCGCCGCACCGCTCGTCCGGCTGCTGAGCGCCTCGACCGAGGGGGTTCTCATGCTGCTCAGGGTTCGGAAACCTTCGGAGCCCGAGGTTACGGAGGAGGACGTCAGGGTTCTGATCGGGCAGGCCACCCGGGCGGGCGTCTTTGAGGAAGCGGAGCAGGATATGGTGGAGAGCGTCTTCCGCCTCGCCGACCGGCGGGTCAGCGTGCTGATGACCCCGCGGCCCGACATCGTGGCCGTGGACGTCGAAGACCCCGTCGAAGAGAACTGGCAGAAGATGGTGGATTCCGGGCATGTCTACTTCCCGGTCTACCGCGACCACCTCGATAGCCTGCTCGGCACCGTCTCGGTCCGCAATCTCTGGGCGCGAATGATCACGGGCGAACCTCCCGACCTTTCGAATGCCATCGAGCCCGCCTTCTTCGTGCCCGAGAGCGTCCCGGCACTCTCGGTGCTCGACGAGTTCAAGACATCCGGGGCGCGGATCGCCCTCGTCACCGACGAGTATGGAAGTATCCAGGGTCTGGTCACCATCCATGACATCATGGAGTCGATCGTCGGCGGCATCCCGTCGTCCGAGCACCCCCCCGAGGGTCCGGCGGTCCGTCGTCCGGACGGGTCGTGGCTCCTCGACGGGATGCTCCCGGTCGACGAGTTCCACGATCTCCTTGATGTGGGCGCCCTGCCCGGAGAGGGGCGCGGCTACTACCAGACGCTCGGCGGGTTCGTGATGATGTACCTCGAACGGACGCCGGAAGCCGGCGACCGGTTCGTCTGGAACGGATTCCGGTTCGAGGTGCTCGATATGGACGGTCACCGGGTCGATAAGGTGCTCGTCACCCCGGTGGGGGCCGGGAAGGAGAAGAATGGGTGACTATTGGCCTCGTTAACTTTTCTCTCCGGGGAAAGTCGTCAATTGCGTCGCGGGCATGGGTTGGGGGGACTGCACGACTCGAAGCCTGATGGCTTCTCGTGCTCCGGTTCTTCGCACCTTTGGCCAGTCGTACTCACATATCATTCCTGGGACATCGCTTACCCCGATGCACGGATTTCATGGAGATATCGCCACGCACTGCCCCCGCCCCCTTGGGGCGGGGAACGACTGCTGGAACAGCAGGAGTTTGAGCACCGAAGGTGCGGAGGAGGAGGCCGGAGGCCGGGCGGGGTGGGGGTAGTAGGTGTCAGATAATGATCTGGAGACAGGGGAGGGGGGATGCTCCCCCCTCCCCGTCAGCCCCTCCCCTATGGCGATACTCCCACAGAAGCCGTGCCAGTGTGGCGAGAGAAAAGTGGTTTATGAGTTCTCTGCAACTGCGATAGAGGCCGATCTGCAGAGCCGGGCTTGTTCCAGGGATGCCCCTCCAGAGGGAGTTCCAAAAAAATGTTGAGTAATTTTACACAATCTCGACGAGACTAACATTGAACGTAAGATCCTCGCCCGCAAGATGGTGGTTCGCATCGACGGTGACGGCATCGGCCGATACGGCGACGACCTTCGCGGGCAGCACCTGTCCGTTCTGCAGGGGTAATCCGACCTGATCGCCGACCGTCAGGTTCTCCGTACCGGCAGTCTCGGTCGTGTTGAAGACGAAGACGAGATCCTCGCGGTGCGGCCCGTAAGCCCGGTCGGCCGGGATCTGAAGGGTCTTCTCCTCCCCGACCTGCATCCCGACGACACCCTCATCGAACCCCCGGATCACCTCGCCCTGGCCGACGGTAAACCGGAGCGGTTCGCGGCCAGCAGAACTGTCGAAGACCGTCCCATTCTCGAGGGTGCCGGTGTAGTGAACCAGCACCGTATCCCCGGACTTCACCTGCTCTGCTTCCCCTGCGATGCAGCCTGAACAGAGGGCCAGGGCGCACGCAATCAGCAGCAGGACACCGTACGCATGCCGCCCCTTCATTCGTCTTCGCCTCCGCCCCCGTTATCGAGCGCCTTCTTAAAGCACTCCACCGCTTCGGCAAACCGGCCCTGCTTATCAAGCGCTCTCCCTTTCAGGTACCATGCCCGGGCGTGGCGAGGTTCGGCCTCGAGAACACGGTCAAAGCAGGCGGCCGCCTGGTCGGGCTTGCCCAGGTGGCCGAGAGCGAGCCCCTTCGCAAGCCAGGCATGAACGTCTTCCCCGCCCAGCTCGATGGCTTTACCAAACGCTTTGACGGCTTCTTCGTGGCGTCCCAGCGCATCCTTGAGCCTCCCGGCCGCGTTCCAGAGTGCCGCGTTCTTCGGGTCGATCGAGAGCGCTTTCTCGTAACTCGCGAGGGCATCGTCATGCCTGCCCGCCTTCTCGAGCACCGTCGCCCGCATGAAGAGTGCGGCGGGGTTCTCGTCCTGGAGAACGATGATCTTGTCGATCGACTTGACTGCCTCTTTGTATCGCCCGAGATGAATGAGGGCCGACGAGCGGGCGTGGAGAGTCTCGATGCTGGTCGGCTCCCGGTCGAGCACCTGCGTGTAGGCGGCGAGGGCATCCTCGTACCTGCCGGCCTTCTCGTGGGCTTCGCCGAGTCTTCTGAGGGTGAGAACGTCGGCCGGATCGGCCTCGATCACCTTCACGAAACACCCCACCGCGTCGGCGTAGCGGCCGAGCCACATGAAGATCTCTCCGCGCCGCTGCCAGGCAGCCCAGTTCTCCGGGCTCGCCTCGACGATGCTGTCGGAACACTCGAGCGCCTCCTCGTATTGCCCCATGTGCACGAGGGCGCTCTCGAGGGTGTACCATGCTTCGGTGTCGCGCTCGTCGCCCTCGAGCACCAGCGCATACTGCTTGATCGCGTCGGCGAACTTCCCGTCTCGCTCGAGCGCCATGCCGAACGCCATTCTGGCGTCGCGGTCGTCAGGGGAGTTCTTCAGGTAACGCTCGTATGCTTCCGCCGCCTCTTCGTGCCTGCCGACGGCTTCGAGCATATCCGCCCGGATCCGTGCAACCGCGGCGTTCGAGGCATCGGCGGCGAGCACCTTATCACAGCACTCGATCGCCTTCTGGTGTCTGCCGAGCCGTGCGAGGGTGACGGCGAGCGCGAAACATGCGCCGGTATCCTCCGGCCGGCCTTCAGCCACTTTTGCGTAACACTCGGCCGCATCTGCGTACTGCCCCATCCTCTCCAGCGCCCGGCCGCGGTTGAACCACGCAAAGAAGTTCTCCGGATCGGCAAGCGTGACCTCTTCGAACCGTCCGGCGGCCTCCTCGTACCGCCCGAGCATGGCAAGAACAAACCCGAGACCTGCCGAGTATCCCCTGGCCTCCGGGTCGGCCGCAAGGAGGGCTTCGTAACACCCGGCGGCTGCATCGTAGCGGCCAAGAGCCTCAAGGATCCATGCTTTCCGAAGAATCGTCCCGGTGTCTCCAGGACCGATCTCCGTCAACCGGTCGATGGATCCGAGCGCCTCTTCGTAGCGTCCGAGGCGTTCGAGTGCCGCGCTCCGGCCGAGCAGAGCGGCACGGTCGGCCGGGTCTGCCGAGAGCGCCCCGTCATAGCAGGCGAGCGCCTCCTCGTACCGTCCGAGGTGCATGAGCGCTTCTCCCCTGCTGTTCTCTGCCGCCGCATCCCCTGGATTGATGTTGAGGAAGGCTTCGAATGTCTCTGCCGCTTCCGTATACCGCCCGAGGTGCAGGAGGGCGTCTCCCTTCCGGTACAGGATATGGGGTTCGCCGCCGGCCCCCTGTATCGAATCAAGGCACGCCAGAGCATCGTCGTGCCTGCCGAGGTTCAAGAGCGCGTCCGCCTTCATCGAGACGGCGACAGCATTATCCGGTTCTTTCTCAATGACGGAATCCAGGCAGCGTGCTGCCTCCTCATACCTGCCGAGATGGAGGAGCGCGGTGCCGCTCCGCTGCAGGACGGAGACGTTCCCGGGATCGATCTGGAGGACACGCTCGAAGTCCTTCTGCGCCTCGGCATACCGCCCGAGGTTAAGCAGCGCAGTTCCCCGGCAGTTGTGAACGAGCTCGTTCAACGCATCGAACTTCAGCGGCTTCTGTTTCCGGGGCGCTTCCGCTTCGTCCCGCTCGAAGAGCGCGAGATCGGTGCCGTCTCCGATCCACTTCATCCCGGTCGTCGCCCGGCTCTCAAGCACGCGATCGAACGACCGGATCGCCTCGGCATACTGGCCGAGACGGAAGAGCGCCATGCCGCGGGCGTGCCATACCTGGACCTGACCCTGGTCGTGCTTCAGGATATGGTCGAAACTCTTGACCGCCCGCTCGTAGCGGCCGAGGGCGTCGTAGACCATCCCCATGGCGTAGCGCGCCGGGACGTGATCCGGGTCGGCGAGGGCGACCTTCTCGAAGTTCTCCAGCGCTTCGGCATATTTTCCTGCGCGGAGGAGCATCGAGCCGCGGTGATACCAGGCGGGGACGTTCTCGGGCTCAAGGGCAACGACCTCGCCGCAGCAGTCGGCAGCCTCCTGGAACCGACCGAGATACTCGAGCGCCCGGGCCTTGCCGTAGAGAGCGTCGATGTTCCCCGGTTCCGTATCGAGTACCCGGTCGAAGAGACCGGCGGCTTTCGAGTGATCGCCCTGGTAGAGGTATGCTGCCCCGATGCGAGCGAGCATATCGGTGCTGCCGGGATTCGTCCTGAGGATCTTCTCGAAGTTTGCCGCCGCTTCCCGGTAGTCGCCGGCCCGCTCGAGCATTCTCCCGCATCTCTCCCGCAGGACGATATTCTCCGGGTCTCCTGCCAGCGCCCGGGCATAGGCCGATGCCGCCTCGGCATATCGCCCGAGCCGTTCAAGCATCTCCCCGTGCCAGTACGAGGCGTTCGCGTCCGCGGGTTTCTCTTCGACGATCCGTGAGAAACACCCCGCCGCCTCCTCGTACTCGCCGGAGCGAGCGAGGACGTGTCCCAGCACCCGGAGCGTCCCGGCATCGCCGGGAGCCGACCCGAGTGCCTTCTTCAGCCACTCGGCGGCTTCGCCGTCCCTGCCGAGACAGGCGAGCGCCCGCCCCATATACAGCCGGGCGAACCCGTTTTCAGGCTCTATCTTGAGCGCTTTCTCGAAACTTTTCACCGCCTCGCTGTAGTTCCCGGCCTCGAACTGAGAAGTCCCCTGCTGTATCGAGGGGTTCGCGTTCTTCCCCTGACCTAGAATATTACTGAAGAAATCCATCCGACATCATCTGCCGCTGCTCGTTTGATGCGCGATCATTCAACGCCGCATTTTTTGTGGGTGGCTGCCCTTAACGGGGGCAGCCGGTCTTTTCTAACATTGATGCGCCGGCCAGTATTTGAAAGGACCGATTTTGAGTGAACGGACTGACCCTGGATATAATGGGTGTTCGGGATTCTTAAAAGAGTGCTGCCGCGAAAATCCGGCATCGTGCCGGCGACCGGATCCCCTGTAGCTTCTGGGATTCCGGTCGGCACGGTTCTGTTCCGGGAGAGAGGCGGGCGGCCCCGACCCCCTTCAGACGTCCAGGATGGGTTCGAACTGCGATTTGCCGACGGGGCCGTGGAACTTCGAGATCTGCGGATCCATCCCGCAGACCGGGCATACGTAGTCCTCCGGCAGATCCTCGAATGCGGTGCCCTTTGGGTAGCCGCGGAGGGGTTCGCCGCGCTTTTTGTCGTAGACGTAGCCGCAGATCTTGCAGACGTACTTGGTCGGCTCCCAGAGTTCGAATCCCCACTTCCCGATCTGCCCTTTTCCGGTCGCACCGCAGACCGGGCACACGTAGTCCTCCGGCAGATCTTCAAACTCGGTACCCGCCGGAATGCCGCGGTGGGGTTCGCCACGCATCGGGGAGTAGATGTAGTTGCAGTACTTGCAGCGGTATCGTTTCACTTTCTCCATGGGCATCACGTTCACCTCGCGATAATCACCCGGCACGAAGGCGGTCTCACCAGATAAGGTTTCCCGTGATCCGACTGGCCCGGCGTGGATATCCTCCTCTTCTCCGTATCGCGGTGCCGATTGCCGTGGGGAGAGGAGAATCTTCGGGTAAAAAAGGTGTTCAGGAGTCCTGCTGCCGTTTGCCGCCAGAGAAGGCACGAGAGAGGAGCGACAGGACGAGCATGAAGACGATCAGGACTCCTCCGAGGAAGAGGAGGAGCACGACGCCAAGCCTGCCGGTCCAGGAAACCGGTGCCTGTCCGCTCCACGAGAACCCTCGCGTCCAGGCCGTCTGCCCGCCGGGACGGTACTGCTGGAACGGGTCGTGCGGCCCTGTCGTGCAGCCGCCACGGAGAGCGAGGTCGTAGCGTGCCCGGGCGTCGGGGTCGATCAGCGTCTCGTAGGCCTGCTGAACCGCGATGAACCGCTCGCCCGCATCCGGGTCGTGGTTTACGTCCGGATGATACTGTTTGGCGAGCCTCCGGTAGGCTACCCGGATATCGTCGGGCGTGGCGTCGGGTGAGACGCCCAGGATCTCGTAATGAGTCTCCACGGCGCCTCACGAAGTCCCGTCGCAGGAGACCTCGCCCGAATCGCCGTTCACCGTCACGGCGGTGCCGGGCGGGAGATCGGAGAACTCCGGCGGGAGGCGGTCGACCATGGGAACCCCCGCGATGATCGCGCCGACCGCGATGATCGGTTCGGCCTCCGTATTGATGATCGCTGCAGGAGCGAGCCCGTTCTGTTTTAGCGCGTAGATCACGTAGGATCCGACCGTCGAGCCTTTCCCGTACGGGAAGGCCAGCACCCGGCCGGCGACGGATTGGCCTTCGAGCGGGTGTCCGTGCTCGACGACGATGCCGGTCTCGGGGTCGACACCGGAGAGGAACGATATGGGTTCGGACGAGATGAGGAGTTCTCCGGTTCCGATACCCCTGGATATGCTTCTGCCTTGCATGATCACTCCAACCACATTATAATGTGGTTGGAGAACCAACTATATGAGTGACATGGACGAAACCATTGGCAGCACTCCTGGCAGCGAGCATGACATGCTCACTCTCCAGATCCAGGACCTGAAGGCACAGATCCTGGACTACAAACTCAAGAACGAGTTGCTGGAAAAGGAACTCTTGCAGCTCCGGAAAGAGAACGCCCAGTTAAAGCGGGTGCCGCTGTTTGTTGCCGCTGTGGTCGATGTACTTGAGAACGGCGAAGTGTATCTCCGGCAGCAGGGCAACAACCAGGAATACGTCACCGCGGTCAGCGAGAAACTCCACCGCACCCTCAAACCCGGGATGAAGGTGGCGGTGAACAACACCCTCTCCATCGTCAAGACGATCGGCAACATCTTCGACGCGAGAGTCAGGGTCATGGAACTCGACGAGCAGCCGAGCGTGACGTTCGAGCAGGTCGGCGGCCTGAAGGAGGAGATCGAGGAGGTCCGGGAAGCGGTCGAGTACCCGCTCACGAAGCCCGAGATCTACGAGCGCGTGGGCGTGGAGCCCCCGAAGGGCATCCTCCTCTACGGCCCGCCCGGCACGGGGAAGACCCTGATTGCAAAGGCGGTTGCCCGCCAGTCCCAGGCCCGGTTCATCCGGATGTCGGGGAGCGAACTCGTCCACAAGTACATCGGGGAGGGCGCGCAGCTCGTGCGCGAGCTCTTCATCCTCGCCCGGGAGCGCGCTCCGGCGATCGTCTTCATCGACGAGATCGACGCGATCGGGAGTATGCGCACAAACGACGGAACCTCCGGAAGCGCCGAGGTTCAGCGGACGCTGATGCAGCTCCTGGCGGAGATGGACGGGTTCGGGAATCGGGGCAACATCCGGATCATGGCGGCGACGAACCGGATCGATATGCTTGACCCGGCGCTCCTCCGCCCCGGCCGGTTCGACCGGATCATCCAGGTTCCGCTGCCGGATGCCGGAGCACGCCTTGAGATCTTAAAGATTCACACCGCGAAGATGTCGCTTGCCGGGAGCGTTGACCTGCCCTCGCTTGCGGAGCTCGCCGGAGACACCACCGGCGCCGAGCTGCAGGCGATCTGCCGTGAGGCCGGGATGATGGCGATCCGGCGGGACGCCGATGCCGTCGAGCGCGAAGACTTCCTCGCGGCAATAAAGAAGGTGAAGCGCGAGACGGCGGCGCCGGACAGCCGCATGTATCTCTGATGGGGTTTTTTCTTCCTACCAATCTTTTTTTGTTCACATTTGCCGCCGGAGTATGAAAGGGGGCATTTTGAAGTTCTGTTGTCGAGGGGTTCGAGAGCCTTCCGCGTTCTCATATTTGCACTGCACAGCCGTGTGGTGGTACTCGAATTCCACGTCGGATCCCTCACCTGACGTGCTTGTGTCCCGCTTTTGCTCACACTTCCTAAGACGCAATGTTCGTTGGATAGCCATGCACAGGTGAACCCCAAGCACGCTTGAACCTCTTCTGATTTTTCCACGAACTAAATGGCTGAAACTATGGAATAGCCTGGTACACTGGACCGTGGTGGCTATCGCAATGGGGGGTGGGGACAAAGGGGAGTGCGAGCGCAGCGAGCATGAGAAGGCCGAAGGTCTTCGAGGGGGGAGACCCCCCTCCCCACCTGACGGTGGTCGAACTCCGTTCCTTCGCACCTTCGGTGCTCACGCTCCGGTTCTAACGATCCGT
>JABNAD010000833.1_pt1 | contig 14498 bp, 11 predicted proteins | sample 7240381 | NCBI WGS metagenome assembly JABNAD01 (sample SAMN11332834, study PRJNA596920) | anaerobic digester metagenome | biome: digested sludge; isolation source: digested sewage sludge-derived enrichment culture grown on H2/CO2 | place: Germany: Goettingen
GTTCCTTACCATCAAACAGGATAGAAGCTCTTCCATACGAATTATGGACTTCATGATATCTGGTAAGAAAATAAGTTATTCTATTCTTTAATGTTTCACACAAAAATCCATTTAGTTGTTTTTTTAGTTCAGCCCAGGATTTGTAATGTTCCATCCTTATCCCCCTCAATTACAACGTATCCAAATATTATAATAATCATTTGGATAGTTTTAGTCAATCTTTACAGATTGATAAGTAGTCAAACCCCAAAAAACATCGATTTTTTACTGTCCCCTTCCGATAAAAAGGAGGATTGCAGACCGAACTTTCGACTTGTTTCCACACAAATGTAAACCCTCAAAAAAATAAAACATCTATCCTGTTCTGTCGTAACAAAACCCGGCTGCAAAAATCAGCCGGGTTATCCTATTATACCACAATGGTTTCCATGTGTTCAAAATCAATGACCACATCCGCCTCGTCAAAGGTCATTTCGAACAAGATAAGCCCAGGGAGTACGTCAGGAATGCTCATAATGTATTCCGGCATCTTCCATAGAAACTTTGCCTTTATTATTTCAAGTGAAACAGCGCTTTTTCTGACAACAGCAGCCTTGACTCGCACGTGTTCTTCTCCCTTTTCCGGAATTGTTGTGAAAGCGACATGAGGATTTTCCGCAAATTCCGCAACCTTTTTGTTGTCGCCAAAACTAGAGAAATACAGGGTTTTCAGCTCCCCATCATAATAAAAATTGACAATGCGTACATTGGGCACTCCATCCACAGCCGTTGCGATTGCCATTCCTGTCTGTTTTTCCATCATCCGTTCAAATTCTTTTTTATAATCCACTTGTTATTGACCTCCTTTTCTTTTTAGGCTTGGGCATCGGCAATTGGGCACAGGTTTCCTGTACCAGTCTGCACATAAAATCCCTATCTTCAATATCTTCTAGCAATATTCTGGGCTTTGCTCCGTCATAGGGAATGCCCATGGTAACTTCGGGCAAAAGTCCCAAACCTGCTTCGGTGGGGCTAATAAAGAGCTGATTGTCACAAATGAGGGCAAAACACTTACCGTCACAATAAACAGCATAGTCGCCAAACATTTTCTTGTAGGTAATCGATCCTGCAAGGCTCATCTGCTCGCAAACGTACAAAACATAATCCATTGATGATGCCATGCACAATCCTCCAATCGTATGGGTACTTATTTCGTAAATGAGCCAATTTCAATTAGGTTGCCCTCCGGATCTGCAATATAGCAAGTCCGCTGTCCCCATGGCTCTGTTGTAGGTTCTAAGACAGGCACCGCACCTTTTGAAACAACCTGCTTGAAGGTATCATCCACTGCGGTATAGTTTGGGACACTCATTGCAATTTCATAATGGCCATTAATATCATTGGCATAAGAAAATGATCTTTTTGCCATCTGCTCAAAATCGGTTCTACGATAAAGCAAAAACAAAGTTCCATCTTTCATCAGATAGACATTGCTTGCATTATCCTCCTCTTTGATTTCAAAACCAAGTACATCACGGTAAAAGCGAACCATAGTAGGCATATCTTTCACGAAAATTCCAAAACCATCTAATTTCATGTATTTTTCCTCCTTTTTACTTCAGGGCAATGTAAATATCAATATAAAAGTTTTCCGGGTCGACATTTCGGTATTCCTCCAAATCGCCTGTAAAACTGCGGTCTAAATCCGTCTGCAAAATCTCTCCCCACGAATCGGGATAGAGCCCAATAGCATACTCGTTTATTTTGTTTTTTATCATGGCATTGATACCGCCTTGGTACAACTTCTCCCAAAGCCAACCAATGATTTTCTCCATTTCAGGGTTGCTGTTGCTGGTGGCCCTTCATAGTTCATTTAATGGCTCTCCTTGTTTTTGATGTTATCATCATAGCAAAGAGCAGTTGACAACAGCATGTCATATTATAAATATTGTGCCAGCGTTTTTTGCAGTTTTTCTTTTACTTGCAGGCGGATATCTTTTGGCTCTAAAATTTCACAATACTCACCGAAGGTGGCAAGATATTGATAGATCCAATCGCCTCTTGGCATGGTGTGCTGTACAATAAAATCACCGTTTGGGAGGGTCTTACACTGTGAAAACTCATCATATACACGATACGCCATTTTCTTTGACAGCTTCAGCGTGATGGTTACGAAATCATCTTGAAATATATTGTCGTCAAATATCTTTGCAGGGGTGGCACGTTCAAAGTGATCCTCCATCAGCTTCGGCTCTTTCATTCGCCGCAGCTTAAAAAAGCGATAGTCCTGACGCACTGTGCAGAAAGCGTAAAGATACCAGCCTTGCCCCTTAAAGCAGAGTTTCATGGGTTCTACTGTACGCTGCGAACTACTGTCACTGCTATGATAATGAAATGTCACCTTCATCTTTCCAAGAATGGCAGTCTTCAACAGGCTGAACAGCAGTGCTTCCTCATCAGCATTTGCCCAACCAGAGAAATCCACTTCAACCCAATCGGCATTGGTGTTTCCAAACAAGGAGGACAGCTTTTGCACCGCAGTATTGGTTTGCTCCAAATTGACCGCCTCTACCGCGTGAAGTGCCGCCAGGATATCTGACTTTTCGCCATCGGTCAGTACGGTTTTATTGAGAACAAAACCAGGGAGTAATGAAATTCCACCGCCCTTGCCCTTGGTCATATAAATAGGTATTCCCGCCGAGGATAGAAGCTCCACATCCCGGTAAATGGTGCGGGGAGAAACCTCAAAGTGGGTTGCAAGCTCCCTGGCGGTTATATTTTCTTTGTTCAGGAGCAAATAAATCATTTCAAACAGCCTATTAATCTGCATAGTATCACCTCGATTATTTTTTATTATACGGCGTTAATATGACATCCGCAAGACATATTAAAGCAATAGAATATCATGCAAAATACTACATCACCAATATCGTCCGGAGTATCCTTGCACAAGGACGGTGATAGCCATTGACAATATCAACCCTCGATGATATGCTTACAATATATAATATCAACCCTCGATAGATAGGAGAATAAAACATGGGAAACAAACGTATAGAAGTCGTCAGTGAAAGTATGTTCTATACCCTTATGGCATTTTTGTACGGCGAATATAGTGGTGCGGAAATTGCAAGCATCGTTGAAAAATTAACCAAAGGTCGTGTGCGATTGGGTCCTGCCACACTTTATACCATCTTAGGCCGTTTCGAAGAGGAACAGATTTTGATGGAAACGCGCACTGATGGACGTAAGCGCATCTACCGCATCACCGAAAAAGGAATTCAAATGTACCAAGATGAGCGTGAACGATTGGCACAGTGCCTTGCAGATAGTGCCACTTGGGAGGAGGAATCAAAATGAAATACTGTTATAAACGACCGACCTTTGATTTTTATGATACCGTTTCTATGGAGTGCTGGCTTAGCGACATGGCAAAAAGAGGATTATTTTACACAGGCAACAACCTTGCATATTTCCGGTTCTTGAGGGCTGAACCACAGAATATCTGCTATCGTGTAGAGCCCACAACCAACGATGAGATGGAGCCTTCTGATGAAATGCTGTCTGCTTACGCGGATGCCGGTTGGGAATTCGTTGCGCACCAGGGCAATCAATTCTTCATTTGGAAGTCTACACGACCTGACGCAACAGAACTACACACCGACCCCATCGTGCAAAGCGAAAGCTATCGCAGGCTATGCAAAAAGTTAACACGCGTTGCAGTTGGCACAGGGCTTTGCGTTGTAGTAATTTTTGCAATAATACTTGGAGGATTTCTTGTTTCTGATAGACCTGTAACTCTGTTTTTAACAAGTCCACTTTACATTTTTTTAGCGGTTTCCGAACTCTTTATTGTTCTACAGGTAGTACAGCAGGCAAGAAGTGCCTTGAGGATAAAGAAAATGCTTGCAGATGGATTTACCCTCAGCCACAAAAAAGACTATCACAAAGAATATCGTGTCTATCGCATTATGAATGTGATGTCACTGCTTTTCTCAACGGCAATTTTGGTTACAGCTCTTTTAACCCTGACAACCGACTGGAGGAAAAGTACCGTAGATGTAGCAAAACCTTTGCCATATCTGTCGCTGGATTTGATTGAGCAAAGCAAAGAGTTTGATTGGGCAGATCCATATCCTACCTATCAATCCAACGTGGATTATAATAACTTTGTGGATTACACATGGACTCCCTTGGTGCCGGAGCATTATGAAATCCACCAAGTAGGTGCGGAACAATCCCACATGTGGTCTGACGGTAGCGGCTACTACAAGCCAAGTGCCACAACCGAGTATTACCGACTTACGTTTTCTTCCTTCGCACCGGCACTACTGGATGAGCTAATGAATTTGCATTTGTTGGAGGGGGAAACCTACATTATCACGGAGCCAGATGCCTTCGATCGAACCGTGCTAGCGGTGAATGACAGCATGAGTCATCTTTTTGTCCAGTGGGGCAATCAGGTGATTTACATTCGATATCATGGCTATGCTGATTTAGATGAAAGAATCGAATTGCTTGCCAATGTGCTATCCTCTCAATGATCTCAAAATAGTCCAGTCAATTCTTGCATAAAGACGGTGAGGAGAATTTGAACGCTTGGTAAACAAATTTATATTATATGACATACTGTTGTCAACTTTAATTTGATACAATGGCATTATTAGATATAATACTTTTAACTAAGTAATAAGAAAGGATATTAAAATGGCTTTTGATTTTAAAAAGGAATACAAAGAATTTTATATGCCCAAAAACAAACCTTCCATAATCAATATACCTAAGATGACCTATATTGCAGTCCGTGGTAAAGGAAATCCTAATGATAAAGATGGCGAATACCAAGTTGCAGTTGGACTTTTATATGGTGTTGCTTATACGCTAAAAATGAGTTATAAAAGCGATTACAAAATTAACGGATTCTTTGAGTATGTTGTTCCTCCTCTTGAAGGATTTTGGTGGCAAGATGGTATAGAAGGTGTAAGTTATGCCAACAAAGACTCATTCAACTGGATATCCGTTATTCGATTACCTGATTTCGTAACTGAAAAGGATTTTGAGTGGGCAGTAGCAACTGCTACTAAGAAGAAAAAAGACAATTATTCTCATGTAGAATTTTTTTCTTATGATGAGGGGTTATGTGTTCAATGTATGCATATCGGATCTTATGATGATGAACCTGCAACGGTATCACAAATGGAGAAATTCGCCGTTGAAAACGGCTATTCGATTGATATAACATCTGAAAGGTTACACCACGAAATATATTTAAGTGACCCTCGTAAAGCAGACATTTCTAAAATGAAAACAGCAATTCGTCACCCAATCAAATGAGCAAATGCCTTAGAACCATATCCCGAATATCTATTACTGATTATTTAGAGGATCTGCTGATGGGCAAAACTTCAGAGGATGTAGGAGAATTTCATTTTTGGAAATTGGTATTTATCAGGTAAAACCAGATAAAACGGAAGCGTTTGAAGCTATTACGAAAGATGCTATTGAAATAATTTAAGCAATGGAAGGTTGCCAATATCTTTAACTTATACCGCGTACACACTATATAAAGGATATGAAAACTATTAAAGATGGACTTCAACCTGATAAACTTACTCGAATTGTGAAATGTGTTGATAATAGGCAGTACATTTCCTCAAACGGTGGTTTACGGAAAGAACACCCATCGTTTTAACATTCGCCGGAGACGCCGGGGGGATAAACATAGCTTCAACAATGTTAGGATTATCAACATTCCCAAGGTTCGTAACGCTGTGACCGTTTCGTTTTTTATACCCAAGAATCAACGACCCAACAAACTTTCCCGCTTCGCTCTCAAAGCCACCCATTACTGAAATTGCAGCAGCGTCAATCAGTTCTGGTTTCATATGGAGATAACAGGCAAGAATCATCATGAGCTTTTTCGGATCGCCTATGTTCTTTTTCACTTTTTCCGAAACCAACTTCGCTATGGACTCAATATCATCGGATTGATTTGAAACCTCTATTGCAGTTGCAGAAGCATAATTGCCCAGCGCACCTGATTGATAGCGGGAAAAATGCTTGCGTATATCCACTGCGATCACAACCCGGCTGGTTTTTTCCCTGCACATCATCTCGGCAACAAGATAGTCATTCAAAGAGAGACTTTGCTCATGGCATTTTTTCAGAACTTCTTCGGTCTTTGCTGTACCCCACGCTTCCTCAATATAAGAAACCGAATTGTTTGCAATAAATTCTCCCTCGAATCTCCTATAATCCTCATAACTGACGGTACGCTTATCATTTTTCCATTTGCGGTTTGCATATCCTATCATCAGTTTACTGATTGTGGAAAGCTGGCTGCCTTTGGGAAGTTCATCAATAGACATAATCAAATTTTCTTTTGCATGTGAAGGCTTTTTCCCGGATATATAGCAATCTGCAAATTCACATACCAAACCCAATATGCTGCGTCCGTCACCCAAAAGATGATGAGCAATAAACATCACTTCAAATTCTTCATCTCCTGGATATAAAACAATCTTCAGAAGGCATTCTTGAAAAGCATCCCAACCGCATCTTGTTATATCGTTGTAATCATTAGACCATAGAGAAGAATTGTCTTTTTCAAAGACTGGGGCTTGCAATTCTTCGCACCAGCAATAATACAGTTTTCCACTTTTCCCTTCTCTGGCAACCCTGCATTTTAAAAATGGGTGTGCCAATGCCAGCATCCGAAGCGCTTCTTGCACTTTTCCTTTGTCGTATCCGGCGGCGATTTTTGCCTTGATACCAAAGTGCATATTGGGACACATCAGATGCGCCCGTTCGGTCAGTATATATTGCCTCATAATTGATACCTCGCTTAATCTTCCAATATGTCGTATGGAATTTGTAATGTTCTGCATATGAGTTCCATCGTTTCTTGTACTCTAATTTCAGGTGGCAAAGCAAAAAATGTCTTATCATGCACCAAGCCACTAATCCCTTTTAGGAGGAAAGAAGCAAGATACTCTTTACCATAGCCGTCGTCGTTGCCTGCCGCTTGCAGCAAGCCATGTATCATCGATTGGAAAGCAGGCAGCATGGCTTCTAAAGTCTGATCATGCAGAGCATACAATATCGACCAGTGAATAGATCCATTCGCTAATTGAGATAATTCCTCCATACTGCTAGCATAACAATCATAAAGCTGCTCAAGCATGAATCGAGGGGTGGTATAGTTGGTTACTATTGCTGAAAATTTTTCGCCGCTCTTTTTGAAAAAAAACTCAACCGATTTGTCAAATACTTCTTGTTTAGAATTAAAGTAGTGATAAAACATACCAACCTCACCGTTGACATGTTCTAATATCATTCGAATTGAAGTTGCTTCATACCCATTCCTTAAGAATAATTCTAAAGCGGCATTTAGAATTTCATCTCGTTTGCCGCCCTCTAATACAGCTTTTCTTGACATAGTAACTCTCCCTATAATAAACAGAATATTGTTCTGTTATTATAGTTATTTCAATCCCGCTTGTCAATTGATTTCAAAAGCCATAACAGCTATAACAGGGAAAAAGTAACTTTTTCTCGAAATCAAGCCACATAGTCGAGTATCTTTGCACAAGGGTCGTTGGCTGCATATTATTATACCGGAGAATATGACGATATCACCAATATGTCAGTTGATGAATTGCAATTAATCATTTCAAATTCGACTCTGTTATGGCAAAGATAAGAATTATTCAAACAGGGCACTGTGCTTCTTAATTATTACGGTTTTTATTGTTTTTAAGAGGAATTATCTGTCCCTGCCTGCCACTGTACCCCCAAAATAGTTCAATCTTTTTTTGTTAAACACCGTGAAGCGTTCCTTTCTTGTCTTCACCAATTTGTTTTGATATATGCTCTATTCCATCCTCTGTTACCAACTTCATCGTATCCCCTTACACTTAAACCGTTTAAATCTGTTAATACAACCAGTGAATTCATAATCGCTTTATAGGCGCCGATTCTGTCTGTAAGTTTTCCCAGAATCAGTCTATCAACATGTTTAACGATTTAATCAATAATTTCATTTTGCACCCCCGGATTGTTACTGTTGGGAAAGAACTAATCGAACTACACGTAAAGGAATTTGGTATTCTTCTATATCTTGCCAAAAATCAGGGGAAAATTCAGATTCCGATTTAAGGAAAAATAGCGTCCGAAGTCCACGTAAACGCGAACACAGTTCAGCATGGCATAGTTCTTTTTCTTTGGTATATTGTTTCCATATCTATTACAAGGGCCTCTTTACGACAGATTGAAAAAATGAAGTTCTTTCATGAAACTATTCCATCAATACCTGTATTTCAGAATGACTTTAACATGTCATTTTTCGTTTTAGCATATAAAGAGAGCTGTTGCAATTCTAACCAATGTGTTAGTTTCGCAACAGCCCTTTTCCTTTGAAAAGTAACAAATTTCAAAGTTCTTACATGCAATTATTACTATTCTTAATTATCCCATTTGTCTCTAATCACATTCGAAACTTAATGGTTATTTATCTTACTTCGCAACTGTCTCTACAAATCGTTTCAAAATTGTTGCAACCTCTGCACGTGTAGCAGTATCCTGTGGAGCAAAACTGCCGTCCTTACGTCCAGCAACAATTTTGTTTTCTTGGCAGTATTTTACAGAGTCCATTGCCCATGCATCAATCTTATCGAAATCAACAAATCCCAATTCTGTATCAGAAGATCCTTCGGAAACCTTAAGGAACTCCGCAAAACGATAAAGAATTGCTGCCATTTCTTCACGTGTTATTTTGCGATTGGGATCAAATTTGTTTCCTCCCACGCCTTTTATTATCTCGTTCTTTTCTGCCCAACTTACGTAAGTGCTATAATACACATTTTGGGGAACATCTGAGAACGTATTACCCGTTGCTGTGATCTTGCCATAGCTGCGCTCATACAGTCTGCCGATAACAGTAGCAAACATAGCACGTGTCATACCGCTATTAGGCGAGAAAGTGTTGGGGTCGGTTCCAACAAAAATTTCACGCTGGGTGATAAATTCAATGTTGGACTTTGCCCAATGACCACTAATATCGTTGAAATCCTTAGAATTCTGTGTAAACTGTACCGTTTCTCCTTCTGGAGCCATATATTCCATGGTACCTGATACATCAGAAGCAAAGCCGATAAATACTTTTTTATCGTTGCTGTCAAGATAATAGGGCAAACCTTCCACCTTTTCCGCCTTTTTCGCCTTTTCCTCCTTTTCCGTCGCAAAAACTACTTTGATGGTATGGGTCGCATCCATGTTTTTGAAGGTATAGCTGTCTACAGCACCCACACTCTTTCCATCAATCAGAACATCGGAAATAATATAACCTTCCTTTGGTTTAAAGGTAAAGGTCTTGTCTTTTCCTTTTTCCAAGCTAACACTGCCAGAAGGACTAATGCTGCCACCATTACTTTCCTTCACAGTGATGGTATAGCTCTGGGTTGTAGGCGTAGCTGTTGATGATGACTTTTTCTTTTTATCCTTATAACCAATTGCATAAGTACTAAAGAATTTTGCGTGTAACGTCAAATAAGTCTTATCCCCACTAATTTCAATATATTCATTATTGGCATTTCGTGTGGTTGTAATTTTATCGACCTTAACACCAGTGGTACCGCCGTAATCATGGGTACGGTATACTGTGTATTCATACTTACCCTGAAGCTCTTCGGGGAGTGGAATCATCAAGGTTAGGGCATCATAAAGGGATGTAATCTGGCTTTGATCTGCAACTCCTCCACTGGTATCTGTAACCGTTTTTTCGATATTAACATCCAGCATAATTCCAGACTTATAGCCGTGTGTGCTCATCTGTGCAGATACGATTTCTTTTTCCGAAGCATTATCATCTTTCTGTACAGTCAAGCGGATTTCTATTGTTCCACCATCATTTACAGTTTGTTTACTCGTATCGTCGTAAATATCCGAATCTTTAAAAAGGTCATCCAACCCGTTCTCCACTATATTAGGAGTGTCAGAGCCAATGATGTTCAGCTTTGAATTTTTATTGCCCTTGGGTAATATTATCTGTCCCTTATAAGCAAAGCCACTGCCATTTACTTTTATGTGAAGGGTAATCATTTGACCGTTCTTTGTAATAACGATATTGTATTCACCATCGGGTATACCACTAACGGTGAAATTACCGTCAGAATCTGTAAGAACTGTATCCCCGAATTGAATATTTCCCTTCATAATCTTTACTGTGGCACCATCTACTTTGTTCGGTGGTGTTATATCATCTACCACCGTACCGCTTACGCTGTATGTTCCCTGGGCCCATTTCGTATAAAGGGTTGTATTCTCTGTAACAGTATCAAACTCAAAGCTCCAAGGGTTAGTGCAATTAGCATTCTTATACCAACCAATAAAGCTGTAACCATTTCTTGTGGGCGTAGCTGGTTTCGTCAATAAGGAACCGTATGTAACAGTTTGGGTGGTATAAGTACCACCTCCTGCGTAATTGCTGTTGAAGGTTACCGTACATTCTTTCGTTTCCTCAGTCCAAACTGCAGTCAAAACCATATTATCATTAATTGTAAAGGTATCTCCTTCTTTATATGTTGTTGTTCCATGGCTCCATCCTACAAAAGATGCGCCGCTTTTGGAGAGATTTCCTTTGTTTCCGAAAACGGTAACCGTATCACCGGATTTATAATTGGAACGGCCCTTAGGTACCTTTCCCGAAGTTGCGTCACCCTTGACATAGATCACTTCGAGAGTTTCAGGGCTTTTCTCTGTCCATTTTGCGTAAAATGTCACGGAATGTTCCACGTTATCGGTTTTGAAATTCCATGGGTTTTTGCAGTTACTATCCGTATACCAGCCGCCAAAGGTATATCCTGCCCTTATCGGAGTAGTAGGTGCTGCCAATTTGTCACCAACGGAAGCACTTAGCTTGCTATAGCATTCGGGTGCCCCTTCATAATTACAGTTATATGTAACCATAACTTTTGTAGTTACAGTCAAAGCTTCACTTTTCTTAGAAGCTTTGTGGGTATCGGTTTCCTTGATCCACTGATAAACTTTATATTCTAGGCCTGATCTCAAGTCTATAAATTTATTGCTATCCTGACTAATAAACTGTTCCTGCTCTGCATCAGGCGGCATGAAGCTTATCCCATATTGATAACCTTCTACGGGTTGCAAAGTAATACTATTATCCGTTCGTTCCAAAAGTATGGGAGCCAACGCAGTTCCCTCACAATCTGCTTTGCCAATTTCAGAAGTAGAAGTACTGGTTCTTGTGCCTGTTTTATCATCACTGCTGATTTTCACCGCAATTACTGCGCCTACATCATCCTTGGTCAACGTATATGTACTCTCTGTTGCACCAGAGATATCTTCACCGCCCCTTATCCACTGATAGGAAAGAGTACCGGTGCTGTTACTGTCCGTAAGTGATGCCGTCAGTGTCTTGCCGAACACCGCGTCGCCCGTAATCGTAGCCTTTCCTGTCAATGCATTCTCATCCACTGTAGCTTTGATCGTAACAGTAATCATATCTGTAGTTCTGCTTTGATTACCCTTCTTCACAGTAACAGTAAAGCTGTAGCTGCCATCTGTGCCGTCTGGGTCTGCTGAAGTACCCGCTGTGGGCGCAGTGTAACTACCATCAGTTATTGTAACAGTCACAGTGTCATCTTTGACCGCTTCTTTCGCAATCTTTTCAACTGCCACTTTAACGGCCTCTTCATCAGCTGCATCCGCCTGTTTTATTGTTTCGTAGGTTGCGCCAGCCGCTGCGGTTTTAGCAGCGTCTACTGCGTCCGCGCCTGTTTCAATCGGCTTAAAGTATGGATATTTATCGGATTCAAAAACCCATATGGAAGTGTCCCATTCGTTAAATGTACTATCGTCTGATTCTATACCCGAGGTATTAGTGGCATTCTTCATCCAGTCTATAGATTTACCCACAGCTTGCCCCTCAACATCACCACCACTGATGCCAACATCAACACCACTTGTTTCTTTGTCATAGTAGCAGTTTTGAACTGTTCCACTATTGTAGAATACGACGCCCGCGGCTGTACCGGAATATCCTTTTACAATGCCCGCATTGTAGCAGTTTTGAACCGTTCCAGAAGCAGAAGCATTATTTGCCACTATGCCTGCGGCAAAGTAATAGGAGCTATTAATATAGCTATTCGTCACGCAGACATTTTTGACTGTACTACTGTCACTATGTGAGACCACGCCTGCCACAAACATATTACCATTGATATAGCTATCCATTACGCCAAGATTTATAATTTCAGCTTTTAAAATCCACCCGAATAGGCTCTGATAATCTTCACCTGAATTTATATAGATACCGCTTACTGTATGACCTTCACCATTGAAAATGCCCTTAAACACCTTATTCTGTACGCCGATAGGCGTCCATGTATTCTTCGGTGCAGTTGTCTCCCATTTGCTCACATTGGATACATCGTTCAAAGCAATGTCTGCCCCTAGTTTAACGGTCTTGCCAGAAAAATCCTTTCCGCCATTGACCAACTCCGCAAACCCTGCCAGTTGTTCCGCAGTGGTGATGGTAAACGTAGAACCTGTGTCACTATACCAGCTTGTGTCTTTGGTTCCATCCCATATGGAGGAACCGCTGCTTGTTACTTCAAAGGACAGGCTGGCCATGAGAGAAACAGCGTTGTCTCCGGTTATGGCAAGTGTGTCTGTATAGGTATTTGCCGACAGACCAGTTTTCGGTCGAACGCTTACTGTAGCGGTTCCCCCTGGGGCAATACTCTCAGATGACAACGCCGTGCTAATTACAAAACTGCTTTCAGCAGACAGTGTTGCACTAAGACCTGTAATGGTTCCCGTACCCGTATTGGTAATGGTAAATTCCTGTGCCGCTTGGTCACTGTATCCAGCCACCGCCTCTGCAAAGGTATTGCTGTTAGGGGATACCTTTGCTGTGTAGGTCTCGTCTCCAGATTCGCCAGAAGATTCAGGTTTTATCAGTTGTGGATACTTATTAGCTTCAAATATCCAAACGTCTTTGCTCCAGTTCTTAAATGGTGTGGCTGTCTGCATATTCTTAGTAGACTTACCTTGAACACCGTCAGTATTGTCATTATATCCACATGTGGTACTATCATAATAACAATCTGTAACTGTAACATCGCTGTAACCTACGATGCAACCAATAAAACTCGTATTCGATCCATAATTCAAGGTACCTGTGTTATAGCAATTAACGACCGAAGAATTATTAATAGAATTACCAACGATACCACCAATACAACCATGACTTCCAATTACATTTCCTGTGTTATAGCAGTTTTCCACCTTGGCGTCGTTATTTATACAGCCTGCAATACCTCCAACCTCAGATCCAGCCATACTCGCGCCTGTACTACGAACTGTGCCTTCGTTATAACATTTTGAGATTGTTCCTCCATCACAGTAAGCTACGATACCGCCAATCCTAACCCTTCCGCAAATATAACTTTTGGTAACACCCAAATTTTGTACGGTTCCGTTTTCTATACTTCCAAATAATCCCTCTCCATATTTATCTACTTGAATATAAATTCCACTTACCGTATGTCCGTTGCCATCAAAAATGCCGCTAAAGTAGCCATTATCATTTCCGATAGGCGCCCAACTATTGAGGTCTTTAGTGTTTTCATCCCAATTATCCGCATCGGACACATCGTTCAAAACAATGTCTTCACCCAGCTTAACGGTCTTGCCAGAAAAATCCTTTCCGTCATTGACCAACTCCGCAAGCCCTGCCAGCTGTTTTGCAGTGGTGATGATAAACTCCGTATCCGTGTCATTATACCAGCTTTTGTCCGTGGTTCCGTCCCATATGAAGGAACCGCCAGAAGCCTTTGTGGTAAAGGTATGGGTATCTTCTGTCATCTTATTGCCTGCCACGTCTTTAAAACCAGATATGGTAATGGTATATTCCGTGTCGTTAGCTAGTTGGGAATAAGAAACTTTGTAAACCTTGTTTTCTCCCGACCACTCACCTGTGTTCAGTGTATCCACGCCATTGTCCAGTGACACCGTGCCTGCCGTGTTTGTATCCATCGCCTCGCTGAAAGTGATGACAACATCACCGCTGGCTGCGACGTCCGTACCATTTGGTGTAACACTCTCCACAGTAGGCGCTTCTTCATCAGAGCCGCCCGAAGCAGTCAAAGTGCCTACGGCAGTGGTGTAATCATCTGTAGTTGTAACAGAACCAGAATAAGATGTTTCGCCAACTTCTGCTCCTGTAACCGTTGCACCATCTGGAAGCCAGAGGTATAACTTGCCTGACTCGTCTGTATACATACTATCTGTTCCATATGAATAAGAACTTGAATTGTATGTAACTGAAAGTGAATCCACTGCCGTTTTTTTATCAATGCCACCTAGTGTGACAGTGGTCATGTAGACAGGTGTATCGTAGCTTTCGCTGACCTGCGTGTGCGAATGTATATAAACCGCTTGTCCTTCATAAACTGATCCGCCAGAAATATAACAGTAGTCATTTGTATTATCACCGT
>JABNAD010000834.1_pt1 | contig 14497 bp, 11 predicted proteins | sample 7240381 | NCBI WGS metagenome assembly JABNAD01 (sample SAMN11332834, study PRJNA596920) | anaerobic digester metagenome | biome: digested sludge; isolation source: digested sewage sludge-derived enrichment culture grown on H2/CO2 | place: Germany: Goettingen
TGGGGTTTCATCTGTTTTTTGCTTGTTTCCGAAAAGTTTCGGACGCTAGTGATTAGGTTAAAAACTATAGCATAAAGCTTAAATGCAATTTCCTTTTTGCTATTTTTGTATGCACCCATGTTAAAGCAAACAGCTATTTAGAGCTGATTTAGAACTAGTTTATGGAGAATTTTGTTGTATCAGCCAGAAAGTACCGCCCTTCAACATTTTTGAGCGTTGTTGGTCAAGCATCAATTACCACAACCCTTAAAAATGCCATCCAGCGCAAGCAGCTTGCTCAGGCTTACCTATTCTGCGGGCCTAGGGGGGTTGGAAAAACAACTTGTGCCCGAATTTTTGCCAAAACCATAAACTGTCTTACGCCAACTCCCGACATGGAGGCATGCAATGAGTGCGAAAGCTGCAAAGCCTTTAACTCATCACGTTCGTTCAACATTCATGAGCTCGATGCCGCATCAAACAACTCTGTAGATGGAATTAGGAATCTTATAGATCAGGTTCGCATTCCTCCCCAGCTTGGACGCTACAGTGTGTATATCATTGATGAGGTTCATATGCTTACCACAGCGGCATTCAATGCGTTCCTTAAAACGTTGGAGGAACCACCTGCCCATGCTGTGTTTATTCTAGCTACAACCGAGAAGCATAAAATTATCCCAACTATCTTATCGCGCTGCCAAATATTCGACTTTAATAGAATTAGGGTTGAGGATATGGTTGGTTTTCTTGCCCAAATTTCGCAAAAGGAAAAGGTTACCTACGAGATTGAGGCACTTAATATCATCTCCCAAAAGGCCGATGGCGCCATGCGCGATGCGCTATCCATATTCGACCAAGTTGTTAGCTTTAGCGATGGACATATAACCTACCAAAAGGTAATAGATAACCTAAATGTTCTTGATTACCAGTACTACTTTAAGCTAACCGAAGATTTTCTCTCTGGCGATTTTAGCGATGCGCTTCGCATATTCGATGAGTTGCTGTCAAAGGGTTTCGATGCCCAACAGTTTGTTTCGGGGCTTAGCATTCACTTTCGAAACTTATTGGTTTGCAAAAACCCGCAAACCATTCATTTGCTGGAAGTTGGTGCGGCAATTGCCGAGCGGTACAAGCAAATGGCATTACAAAGTCCGCCCAATTTTCTTATACGGGCACTTGAGGTAGCCAATCAGTGCGATGTGACATTTAGGCAGAGTAGTAACCAGCGTTTACATGTAGAGTTAATGCTGATTCGGCTGAGCGAGCTGAATCAGCAAAAAAAAAATGAGCTAACCGATAGCTCTGTTGCTGAACCCATAAGTGGAGCAGGTCATGCTCAGCAATCCGTTGCTAGCAAAGCATACCAAGCTGCTACTAGTAGTAATGGTGGTGCCGAAGCCCCCAAAGCAATACCTAAGGTTGCCCCTAAATCAATTTCCATTCGCGATGCTATGAGCGGCAAGGCTGCGCCTGAAGCTGCTAGGCCTAAGGAGCAAGAACCACAGCTCGCACAATCCACACCATTAGATTCGCATAGCGATGCCATTGTTGATAGTGCTGATGATATTGAGGATTCCGACGAGCTGCATGTGTCTGTTGAAGTTGTTGACTTTACCCAACAGGATTTGGAGCGTGAATGGAAAGCTTACGCTACACTAATTAGGGCATCAAAGCCTAGCTTATACAGCCTACTGGAGACCTATAGCCCCATTATTACCGATGGTTTTCATGTATCAATAACCCTGGAGAGTACCATACAACAGGAACTGTTTGTTCAATCGAAAGGCGACCTAACAAAGCATCTGCGCAAGGTGCTTAACAACAACCTTATTGATATTATAGAGGAGGTTGACGAAAAGGCTGTTGGCTCCGCAAAGCCCTACACTGCCGATGATAAGTTTAAGTTTATGTGCCAAAAAAATCCCACGTTGGTGAAGCTTAGGCAGCAGCTAAATCTTGATTTTTCCTAGGGTTTTTCGCCATTTATTTGGTATCTTTGTTTGTCCTGTAACAACAGGTAATGGGTTTAAGAGTACTAATTCAAAGTGTAACATAAAACGTTGATATGATTAACAAGAGAGTAGAAACTGCTATTAATGAGCAGATTAATGCTGAACTATGGTCGGCATACCTTTATTTATCTATGTCGGCTTACTTTAACGAGATTGGCCTAAACGGCTTTGCAAACTGGATGCGCATTCAGTGGCAAGAGGAAACCGCCCATGCCATGAAGTTTTTTGGCTACTTGGCGGAGCGTGGCGGACGGGTTTTACTTAAACCTATTGCCGATGTACCTGCTCGTTGGGAAGGCCCACTTAATGCTTTTGAGGAGGTTTTAAAGCATGAAGAACATGTAACTTCGCTTATTAACAACCTTATGGATATAGCCATTGAGGAGAAGGATCATGCAACAAAAAGCTTCCTTCAGTGGTTTGTTGATGAGCAAGTTGAAGAAGAGGCTAGCGTACAAGAAATTATCGACAGCCTTAAACTTGTTGATGTTAAAGGCAACGGCTTGTTTATGCTTGATAGAGAGCTAAAACAACGCGTTTTTGTTGATCCTAACACCGCAGAATAACAAGCCGACCAAATTTCTCCAGAAGAAATGCGATTTGTTTTAGTTACCCGGAAGAGATTCCGGGTTTTTTTATGCCATTATTGTTTGCTTAACCGCTTTTTCCTGCCATGATGTCCGATAAATTGAGTGGCTCCCTTTTTGCTAATAAATAGGTACTTGAGCGGTTAAAAATCGTTATAGACGCCCTTAAACGTTGATATCGTTACAAAAATCAGGGATAATTCAAAAAAACGGTTAAATTTGCTGGCTATCAAGTGGAAATATTAAAACACTAAATATCAGCACAATGAGTTTTATCAATCAGCTAGTTACAAAACTTTTTGGGTCTAAATCAGAGCGAGATTTAAAAGAGCTAATGCCTATTGTTCAGCAAATTCAGGCCGCTTATCCTCGATTTGCTAGTTTAAGTAATGACGAGCTACGCACCGAAACCGCTAAGTTGCGCACGCAGATTAAGGAATACATTGCTGCCGACGAAGCAAAGGTGATAGAGCTTAAGTCTAAAATGGAATCCGACGAGCTGGATTACGATCAAAAGGAGAGCCTTTTTGCTGATGTTGATAAGCTTGAAAAGGGGATTGAGGATAAAATTGAGGAGATCCTATTAAAAATATTGCCCGAGGCATTCTCCATTGTAAAGGAAACTGCCCGCCGATTTGCATCTAACGAAACAATTGTAGTTACTGCAACCGAATTTGATAAGAACCTTGCCGCTAAAAAGGATTTTGTATCCATTGAGGGCGAAAAGGCAATCTATAAAAACCGCTGGAAAGCAGGTGGCAATGAGATTGTTTGGGATATGGTTCACTACGATGTGCAGCTTATTGGTGGTGTTGTACTTCATCAGGGAAAAATATCTGAGATGGCCACCGGTGAGGGTAAAACCCTTGTGGCAACACTTCCTGTGTTCCTGAATGCTTTAGCTGGAAAAGGAGTACACGTAGTAACCGTTAACGACTACCTTGCTCGTCGTGACTCTGAGTGGATGGGCCCTCTATACGAGTTCCATGGACTAAGCGTTGATTGTATAGATAAGCATGAGCCCAACTCAAGCGCTCGTAGAGCAGCTTACCTTGCCGATATCACCTTTGGTACAAACAACGAGTTTGGTTTTGACTACCTACGTGATAACATGGCACTATCGCCCGATGATTTGGTTCAGCGTAAGCACCATTATGCCATTGTTGACGAGGTTGACTCCGTTCTAATTGACGACGCCCGTACTCCACTTATTATCTCTGGTCCTGTGCCAAAAGGCGACGACCAAATGTTTGAAGAGTTCAAACCAAAAGTTGAAAAGCTAGTTACAGCTCAGCGCGCATTGGTAACCAAACTTTTAGCTGATGCTAAAAAGCTCATCTCTGAAGGTAACTCTGAAGAGGGTGGAAAGCTTCTTCTTCGTGCACATAAGGGATTACCTAAGTATAAACCTCTTATTAAGTACTTGAGTGAGCAGGGTGTAAAAGCACTTTTGCTAAAAACCGAGAACTACTATATGCAGGAGAATAACAAGAATATGCACATCGTAACCGATGACCTATTCTTTGTTATTGAAGAGAAGCAAAATTCCGTTGAGCTTACCGATAAAGGTATCGATTTAATGACCTCAGCATCGGAAGATGCCCAGTTCTTTATCCTACCTGATATTGGCTCGTCCATTGCCGAACTAGATAAGAGCGGCAAAACTGGGCAAGACATGCTTACAGCAAAGGAGGAGATGCTTCGCGATTATGCCATTAAGTCGGAACGCGTTCATACCGTACACCAGCTACTTAAAGCATACGCCATGTTTGAGCGCGATGTTGAGTATGTGGTTATGGATAACAAGGTAAAGATTGTTGATGAGCAAACTGGCCGTATCCTTGAGGGACGCCGCTACTCCGATGGTCTTCACCAAGCTATTGAGGCAAAGGAACGCGTTAAGGTTGAGGCTGCTACCCAAACCTTTGCAACCGTTACCCTACAGAACTACTTCCGTATGTACCACAAACTTGCTGGTATGACGGGTACTGCTGAGACTGAGGCAGGTGAGTTCTGGACAATTTATAAACTTGATGTAGTTGTAATTCCTACCAATCGCCCCATTGTTCGTAAGGATATGGAGGATTTGGTATATAAAACCAAGCGTGAGAAGTACAACGCGGTTATCGATGAGTGCGTTCGCCTTGTAGGGGAGAATCGCCCAGTACTTGTGGGTACAACCTCTGTTGAGGTATCGGAGCTGCTTAGCCGTATGCTTAAGCTAAAGGGCATAAAGCACAATGTACTTAATGCTAAGCTTCACCAGAGAGAGGCCGATATTGTTGCCGAAGCAGGTCGTCCTGGAACGGTAACCATTGCAACCAACATGGCTGGTCGTGGTACCGACATTAAGCTTACTCCAGAAACTAAAGCCGCAGGCGGTTTGGCCATTATTGGTACGGAGCGTCATGAGTCTCGTCGTGTCGACCGTCAGCTACGTGGTCGTGCTGGTCGTCAGGGAGACCCAGGTACATCTCAGTTCTTTGTTTCTCTTGAGGACGATTTGATGCGCCTATTCGGTTCGGACCGTATAGCCCGTATCATGGACCGTTTAGGTCTTGAGGAGGGTGAGGTTATTCAGCACTCCATGATTTCTAAATCCATAGAGCGTGCACAAAAGAAGGTAGAGGAGAATAACTTTGGCATACGAAAACGTTTGCTTGAGTATGATGATGTTATGAACTCTCAGCGTGAGGTTATTTACACCCGTCGCCGCCACGCGCTATTCGGAGAGCGTATCGATATTGATGTGTCTAACATGATTTACGATGTTTGTGCATCGGTTGTGGCTCAAGGACACGGTAACGTTGAGTTTGATGAGTTTAAATTAGATGTAATTCGTAGCCTATCCGTAGAGGTGCCATTCTCCGAAAAGGAGTTTGTATCGGGTAATGTGGATGAGCTTACCGAGAAACTTTATAAAACGGCAATTGATAATTACGAGTTTAAAGGAGCAAGCATTGCCCGCCAGGCGTATCCAGTAATAAAGGATGTGTTTGAAAAGCAATCGGCAATGTACGAAAACATTGTAGTACCAATATCCGATGGGCAGCGTATTTACCAAATTGTAGTTAACCTTAAAAAGTCTTACGAAACAGGAGGAAAGGATTTAATTCGTGGGTTTGCTAAAACGTCGAGCCTTATCACTGTTGACGAGTACTGGAAGGAGCACCTTCGCGAAATGGATGAGCTAAAGCAGAGCGTTCAAAACGCCACTTACGAGCAGAAGGATCCTTTGTTAATTTATAAGTTCGAGGCTTATGAGCTGTTCAAGGTGATGCTCGATAAGATGAATCGCGATGTGGTTTCAATCCTTATGAAGGCTCACATACCTCTTCGGGATCCTAGTCAGGTTCACGAGGCTCGCCAGCAGCGTAAACTGGACATGAGCAAGTACGAAACCTCTAGAACCGATGCGCTAAACGCAGCAGCAAACACACAGCAGCGTAGCCAGGAACCAGTTAAGGCCGAGAAGCGCGTGGGTCGTAATGAGCCTTGTCCTTGCGGAAGCGGTAAAAAGTTTAAAAACTGCCATGGCCGCGACCTAGATTAATGAATGTTTTACCATAATAAAATAGATGTTGAAGCGAGGATATAGATTCCTCGCTTCAACTTTTTTAGGGCAATTTGAGTACTAGCGTTGCTTTTGCATAGAAGCACCCTTTACCACCTTAACAAAAAACAACAGCAAAAGTGCCGATAAACTTATGCAAAACACTATGGCTCTTACCCCTAAGTTTGTTATCTTTGCCGAGTTTTAAAATTACCTGTAGATAGATGACTGTAGAAGGATTTATTTTTGATGCATGCCAAAAGGCTGTAGAGGCTCTATACGGGGTTAAACCCGACAATTCGCTTATTCAGATCCAGCTTACCCGAAAGGATTTTGAGGGCGATTACACCATAGTTGCATTCCCTTTGCTAAAAATATCAAAGAAAAAGCCAGAGGATACCGCTCATGAGCTTGGAGCCTATTTGGTTCAGGCTAATCCTGAAATTGCTGCGTTTAACGTGGTTAAAGGATTCTTAAACCTAAGCCTTGCTAACTCTTTTTGGTCTGGTTTGCTTGCAACGGTTGCTACCGATGCTAACTATGGCTTTGCACCAAAGGGTTCAACAGGAAAAACGGTAATGGTTGAGTATTCCTCGCCAAACACCAATAAGCCATTGCACCTTGGGCACATTAGAAATAATCTTTTAGGTTTCTCTGTTTCTAGGATTATTGAGGCCAACGGGAATAACGTTCATAAGGTGAATCTTGTTAACGATAGGGGTATTCACATATGCAAATCGATGCTTGCTTGGCAAAAATTTGGTCATGGCGAAACCCCCGAAAGCACAGGAAAGAAGGGCGATCATCTTGTTGGCGATTACTATGTTAGGTTCGATAAGGAGTACAAAAAGCAGATAGAGGTTCAGAAGCTACAAGGCTTAACCGAGGATGAGGCAAAGGCCAAGGCTCCTATTATGCTTGAGGCTCAGGATATGCTTCGCCGTTGGGAGGCAAAAGACCCCGAAGTTTATTCCCTTTGGGAAACCATGAATGGATGGGTTTACGAAGGCTTTGCAAAAACCTATGCCGATTTAGGTATTGAGTTTGATAAGGTGTACTACGAGTCTCAAACCTACTTGCTAGGTAAATCTATTGTAAACGAAGGACTCGAGAAGGGTGTGTTTTACAAGCGTCCCGATGGTTCTGTTTGGATTAACCTAACCAACGAGGGGCTTGATGAGAAGCTGCTGCTTCGTGGCGATGGAACATCAGTTTACATCACTCAGGATATTGGAACTGCCGTACAGCGCTTTTCCGAGTTTCATTTGAACGATCATATATACGTTGTTGGAAACGAGCAAGAGTACCATTTTCAGGTACTTAAGTTAATTCTAAAAAAACTTGGATACGAGTGGAGCGAGCATCTATTCCACCTATCGTACGGAATGGTTCAACTTCCCGAAGGGAAAATGAAATCGCGTGAGGGCACCGTTGTTGATGCCGACGACTTGGTTGAGGAGATGGTTTCTACCGCAAAGGGTATGGCCGAGGAGCTAGGTAAGCTTGACAACCTAACCCCCGACGAGGCCGAAAAGGTGTACCGCATGGTAGGGTTAGGTGCTCTTAAGTACTTTATTCTTAAGGTTGACCCTAAAAAGAATATGACCTTTAACCCAAAGGAATCCATTGATTTTAATGGTAATACCGGTCCTTTCATTCAGTACACCCATGCTCGTATTCAATCGGTGCTGCGTAAGGCTGCCGATGCAGGAATTAGCATCAGTGGCACTATTTTACCCGAAGCACTGGGCGCAAAAGAGAAGGAGCTGCTAAAGCAAATAGTTTCGTTCCCCGATGTTGTTGCACAAGCGGGAGCAACCTTTAGCCCTGCGCTTATTGCAAACTATGCATTTGAGGTGGCAAAGGAGTTCAACCAGTTTTACCACGATTTCTCTATTCTTAAAGAGGAGAATGCTGATGTTAAGCTGCTACGCCTTATGCTATCGAAAGAGGTGGGTAGCATAATAAGAAAAGCCATGTGGTTACTTGGAATTGATGTACCAGAGCGCATGTAACCTTGCTATTAGGGGATAAGTTTATATTTTTGTAAAAACGATCATTTACTATCAATATGTTTGAGAATTTATCGGAACGGTTAGAACGGTCATTTAAGCTGTTAAAAGGTGAAGGCAAAATTAGTGAGATTAATGTTGCCGAAACCCTTAAGGATGTTCGTAAAGCATTACTCGATGCTGACGTTAACTATAAAGTAGCCAAGCAGTTTACCGATCAGGTAAAGCAGAAAGCGCTTGGTATGAATGTGCTAAACGCCCTTAAGCCAGGTCAACTTTTAGTAAAGATTGTACACGATGAGCTTGCCGAACTTATGGGTGGCAAAGCTACGGAGATTGATCTTTCTGGTAACCCTACAGTTATTCTAATTGCAGGTTTGCAGGGGTCTGGTAAAACCACGTTCTCTGGTAAATTAGCAAACTACCTAAAATCAAAAAAGGGTCGTCAACCGCTGCTTGTTGCTGGCGACGTTTATCGTCCTGCGGCTATTGATCAGCTTAAGGTTCTTGGACAGCAAATAGGCGTACCCGTTTTTACTGTTGAAGGAAGTAAAGATCCCGTTGCAATTGCTCAAGATGCAATTAAGCATGCAAAATCAAACGGGAATAACGTTGTAATTATTGATACCGCTGGTCGTTTAGCCATCGATGAGGCCATGATGAAGGAGGTGGCTGCCATAAAGAAAGCAGTTTCGCCTCAGGAGATTCTTTTTGTTGTGGACTCAATGACTGGCCAGGATGCTGTGAATACTGCCAAGGAGTTTAACGATAGGCTTAACTTTAACGGTGTTGTTCTCTCTAAACTCGATGGTGATACCCGTGGTGGAGCTGCCCTTTCCATTCGTTCTGTGGTTGACAAACCCATTAAGTTTGTTAGCATGGGCGAGAAAATGGAAGCACTTGATGTGTTCCACCCAGAGCGTATGGCCGATCGTATTTTGGGTATGGGAGACATTGTTTCCCTTGTTGAGCGCGCTCAGGAGCAATACGATGCCGACGAGGCTCGTAAGCTGCACAAGAAGATTGTAAAGGATCAGTTTAACTTTAACGATTTTCTTTCTCAGATTGCCCAAATTAAGAAGATGGGTAACCTTAAGGATCTTGCAGGGATGATTCCTGGCATGGGTAAAGTACTTAAGGATATCGATATTGATGATAATGCATTTAAAGGGGTGGAGGCTATAATTCAATCCATGACCCCTTATGAGCGCGAAAATCCAACAGTGCTTAATGGTAGCCGTCGCAAACGACTAGCCGATGGTAGCGGTACCTCTATTCAAGAAGTGAATAGGCTTATTAAGCAGTTTGACGATATGCGGAAGATGATGAAGATGGTTTCTGGTGGAGGCGGTAAAAACCTCTCTCGCATGATGGGATCGATGCCACGTCGCTAAGTTGCTCTCAATTATTATTGTGTAATTATAATCTAACATCTGTCATGGAACTACTCGATGGAAAACGTATTGCCGACGAGGTAAAGCAAGAAATTGCAGCCGAAGTAGAGGCAATTGTAAAAGCAGGGGGAAAAGTACCCCATTTGGCCGCAGTTCTTGTTGGTCACGATGGTGCAAGCGAGACCTATGTTGGTCACAAAGAGAAGGCCTGCAGCCAGGTTGGATTTAAATCTACTGTGCTTCGTTTCGAGGATACCATAACCGAGGAGGAGCTACTTAAGGCGGTTAACGATTTAAACAACAATCCCGATATCGATGGTTTTATTGTTCAAATGCCTTTGCCAAAGCATATATCAGACCAAAAGGTTATTGAGGCTATCGATCCTCGTAAGGATGTAGATGGTTTTCACCCAGTAAACGTGGGCCGTATGACCATTGGTTTGCCAGCCTACGTTTCGGCAACTCCCGATGGTATAATTGAGTTGCTACGTCGCTATAAAATTGAAACGGCGGGCAAGCACTGCGTTGTTTTGGGCAGAAGTAACATTGTTGGTCGCCCCATTGCCAACCTGCTTTCGCAAAAGGCATACCCTGGCGATTGCACTGTAACCATGTGCCATAGCCGTACTAAGAATTTAGCAGAGATAACTCGTACTGCCGATATTCTTATTGCTGCTCTTGGTTCTGCTGAGTTTGTAACCGCCGAAATGGTTAAAGAAGGAGCCGTTGTTATTGATGTGGGTATTACCCGTGCAAAAAGCGATAAAACCAAATCGGGTTGGAAGCTTTTAGGCGATGTTAAGTTTGATGAGGTGGCACCAAAGTGCTCATACATCACCCCAGTTCCTGGAGGTGTTGGCCCACTAACGATTATCTCACTCATGAAAAATACTCTACTTGCCGGAAAAGGAGCAATTTACGGTAAGTAAATAACACTTTATTAGCATGAAAAACCCCCTATCTTATTTGGATAGGGGGTTTTTTATTTGGTGCTTTTACTGCAGCTTTTCTACTTATCTTTTTCCATTTTCTCAGTACCATTCTCATCAACCTTAGGTGCTCTTTTCCTATTGGCGAATACGGTTTTTGTAAAAAAGCCAATAAAAAATGTGATAAGAATTAGTATGATTAGAGGTAGATTTAAAGTCCATGCCAGAAAGTTAATGGGAACATTATCAATGTTTTGACCAATAAAAGCAATTAGTAGTATAAGTAATATTATACTAGCTATTTGCTTTGGTGTAAGGTTTATTGCATCAAATAACTTGCTCATATAGAAGGCCGTTTTAAGTGTAAGTCACTGGTTCAAGGGAAAAATGGCCTTGAGAACTGATTTCCATAGGGTGATAATCCAAATGCTGGACCATTGGAAAACCCAAAGGATGCTCCTATGGATGTTTTTTCACTTATCTTATAGTCAAACCCAATACCAAAATTTCCATAGTCGGTTTTTCCAAGTCCTGCTTGGTATGGCGAGAAGTAAAGCTGATTTTTTGCATAGGCTCCATAGCCATATAAGCTTAGGCTTTTGGTTACATTGTACCTACCATAAGCAAAAGCCTCGGTTGGATTTCCCATGTTGTTGTTAAGCTGATTGCTTGAAGGGAAACCAGAGTTTACTATTACATTATTATAGGTGTTGTAACCAATGGAGGCTCCAATCACCATTTGAAAACGCTCGTTGGGAGAGTATGAGAATGTGGGTGCTACATAAGAGTTGGAAAAGCCCGAACCTCGGCCTAACGATGTATAGCTAGTCCCAACGCTGAAGCTGAAATCCGTTTTCTTAGGTTTAACAATGCCATCCTCAGCAAAGATTAGGCTATCTGTTGATTCAAACTTATGGTTAGTTGGGTAAAATAGCTTATCGATATCCCTTACTAGCTGGGCATTTGCAACCCCGGAGAGCGAGAGGCCAATAAAGAGTAGTAAAGTAGCTTTTTTCATGGCTTTAATTTTTTGCGAACCAACTTTGATGCTAAAGTAACTAAAAAAGATTGTTCTTATTACCCCACTAAAGCAATTTAACATATGTGGTTAAGTACTAACAAAAATTGCGCCTAAAGAGTTGTGTTTACTTCCTATTTATTCCTAATTATAAATGCTATTAGTTCCGATTAATGTTGAAGAGCATCATGTTGTAAAGCAACAATAAGCCCTGAGTATAGCTACTATTAATACATTTGTTTCCGTTTTAAAAGCTACTACGATGCTAAACAAAACTATTAAAACCGTTTCGCCTCAAGAGGCAGTAAAGGTTATAAAATCTGGCGATCACGTACATTTAAGTAGCGTTGCAAGCGCTCCTCACTGTTTAATTAACGCAATGTGCGAAAGGGGACGAGCTGGCGAACTTAAGAATGTGCATATTCATCACCTTCACACCGAAGGTCCTGCGCCTTATGCAGAACCAGAGTTTGAGGGTATATTCCAAATGGACTCGTTCTTTGTTGGGGCAAATGTTCGCAAGTCCACCCAGGCTGGTTATGCTGATTATATTCCAATTTTTCTTAGTGAGACCCAAAAGCTCTATCGCGATGGTTACATAAAGTGTAATGTGGCCATGATTCAGGTTTGTCCGCCCGATGAGCATGGATTTGTTTCCCTAGGAACATCAGTAGATGCTACGTTGGCTGCAGTAGAAACAGCCGATTACGTTATAGCAGTGGTAAACCCCAATGTACCTCGTTCCTTTGGCGATGCGCTTATTCCATTAAGCATGATCGACATTTTTGTTGAAGGGAACGAGCCCCTTGAGCCCGCTCACTTTACGCAGCCCGATGAAATTGAGACTGCAATAGGTAAGCACTGCGCTGCCCTTATTGAGGATGGTGCTACCCTTCAAATGGGTATTGGAGCTATTCCTAACGCCGTATTGGCTCAGCTTGGAAATCACAAAAATCTTGGTATTCACACCGAGATGTTTGCCGATGGAGTACTTCCTCTCGTTGAGAAGGGAGTTATAAATGGAGCTTGCAAAGGTATTGATAAGGGTAAAATGGTATCTACTTTCCTTATGGGCTCTCAAAAGGTGTACGACTTTATTCACAATAACCCCTTAGTGTTGATGATGGATGTTGGTTACACTAACGATCCTTTTATCATTGCAAAGAATCCCCGTGTAACAGCAATTAACTCGGCCCTTCAGGTGGATTTAACGGGGCAGGTTTGTGCTGATTCACTGGGAACCAAGTTCTTCTCGGGTGTAGGTGGACAAGTCGATTTTATTTATGGTGCTTCGCGCTCAATAGGAGGGAAGGCTATTATTGCTATGCCATCTGTAACCAATAAGGGCGTGAGCAAAATTGCTCCAACCCTTAACGATGGAGCAGGTGTTGTTACAACACGTAATCACATTCACTGGTTTGTAACCGAATATGGTGCTGTAAATCTGTACGGAAAAACCTTGCAAGAACGTGCCCGCTTACTTATTAGTGTTGCTCATCCAGATCATAGAGAAGCGCTGGATAAAGCAGCTTTTGAGCGATATGGTTCGCACTACAAGTTTATGTTTTAATATAGTTTTGGTTATGCAAAAGGGCTTCACTGGTAAACGGTGGGGCCTTTTTCTTTTGATATAATAGGCCTAATGGGAGCAAAAAAATTAGTGTAAAATATAGATACCTCTAGATACTTTGGATTGACTATTTAGTAATTTTAGTTTACCAACTAAAATAAGCCAATATGGATGAAAATTGCCCCAAAGTAGCCAAGTGTAGATTGTTTAACAATCAAATACTTAAGCGAGCCGAATCTGCGGAAACATACCGAAACCTATACTGTAAAGCAGGTCAGCCTAGGTGGTCGAACTGCAAACGTTACATGGTTTCGGAGAAATTTGGGTCTTGCCCAGATTATGTTCTACCAAACTCCACCTTTAGTTTAGACGAGATACAGAATAGAATGCGTAAGGAAGGTTTGCTGGTGTAGTAAGATATTTTGTAACGTTTGTTGATTGGCAAAAAAATAGGGTATCCAACTGGATACCCTATTTTTTTTAATATGTAACGCTTATCTACTCTTGGTTGATAACAATTTTCTCAATTTTATCTCCAGCCCGAATAGCATCAATTACATCTACTCCTTCATAAACCTTTCCAAAGCAGGTGTGGTTTCTATCAAGATGGCTAGTGTTGGTTCTTGAGTGGCAAATAAAGAACTGTGAACCACCAGTGTTACGTCCTGCATGAGCCATAGAAAGTACACCCCTATCGTGATACTGGTTTCCACCAGTTAGCTCGCAGTTAATTTTATAGCCAGGACCACCTGTACCAACCCTAGGATCCTTAATGTCCTTTGAAAAAGGGCATCCTCCTTGAATCACAAAATCGGGAATAACCCTGTGGAATGCTAAGCCGTTGTAATAGCCTTCGTTTGCAAGTTTGCAAAAGTTATCAACGGTATTTGGGGCATCCTCTTCGTAGAATTTAACCTTCATAATACCTTTAGCGGTATGGATTTCGGCTGTTCTCATTATTCTTGTTGATTAGTATAATTTTTACAATTAGGTTACAAAAGTACTAATAACGCCACAACGAAAAAAGATGTGGCTTACTGTTTATACACAACTGCGTTAATGTTCATTCCTGCTCCAACTGATGCAAACATAATAATATCGCCGCTGCTAATAGCATGGCCATTGTGGTTTTTACGAAGTATCATGTCGTACAGCGTAGGGATAGTGGCCACAGAGCTGTTCCCCATTTCGGCAATATTCATGGGCATTACCTTGCTAAGGTCGCACTTAAGCTTGTACAGTTTAAAGAATCTCTGAACAATGGCCTCGTCCATTTTCTCGTTAGCCTGATGGATAATAATTTTTATGATTATCCGTAATTGTACCTATGTTTTCCATACCAGGTATCTTCGACAGCTGCAACTAGTAGTCTATCAAATAGATTCACACCAAAATATCGTCTATTTGTTTTGTAACAAAATTCATTCAAGTAATTTTGTAAAT
>JABNAD010000835.1_pt1 | contig 14472 bp, 11 predicted proteins | sample 7240381 | NCBI WGS metagenome assembly JABNAD01 (sample SAMN11332834, study PRJNA596920) | anaerobic digester metagenome | biome: digested sludge; isolation source: digested sewage sludge-derived enrichment culture grown on H2/CO2 | place: Germany: Goettingen
GGCGGCGCAGATCGTGCGGGAGTTCATCGCCCGGCACTGGCTCGCCGGGCAGTGACGGCCCCAAGAATTTTTTCCCTAAAAACGACTGGCCGAAGGGCAGGAGTTCGAGAAGACCGAAGGTCTTCGAGGAGCGGAGCAGGAGCATCGGTAGGAACGACGTTCCATGGGAATGCGACGGGCCGGAAGGCCGGAGCTTGAGCACCGTCGGGTGCGAACGGAGTTCGAGCACCGGAGGTGCGAGTTGCGAGTCCGGAGCTTGAGAAAACCGAAGGGTTTCGGGCAGGAGCAGGAGCACCATCCCGTGCAGGTTGGAAACGGGGAGGAGATGCTCCCGGGGGACCGTGCGCACCCCCCTAAAAGATTCCAGTTTCACGCACCCGTCTCATGCATCCAGGTACGTCTCCGGCACCTGGATCTTCAAGTGGTAGGAGTCGATGCGCCGGGTGTTGATGACGAAGTAGTAATCATGATATCCTTCGTAGAAGGTGCTCACCCACTGTTGCTTCCTGAGATCGGGGTTCTCCTTCGTCCCCAAGAAGTCGGCGAAGTTGAGGGTGACGACCCGGACGAACCGGTTCGGGTCTTCGGCGTCCATCACCTGGCAGTTGAAGAGCGGGATCTCGTCGTTTGAGGTCGTGATATCCGAGTAGTCGAGCCGCCACATCGGGAACGGGACCCGGATGATCCCGGTCGTCCCCGACCACTGCCCGTCGATCGTCGCGTAAGTCACCCACCGGGTGATGCCGGGCCCGGCCACGGCCCCCGGCGGGGCGGTCATGTTCAGGTGGTTCTCCTCGATCGGAATCTGGTAGGTCCCCGGGTCGACGAACCCGACCGGCCGCGGCTTCCCGTCCCAGGTGGGCACCGGCGTGGGCGTCGGCACCGTGGTGGGTATCGTGGGCGTCCAGGTCGGGGTTATTCCCGGCTCCGGTTCCCCGGACCCCCATAAGCCCGGCAGCTCGCCGGTCGCCGCCGGCTTGATGATCAGGGCCATCACGAGGACGACCGCAATTCCCAGAAAAACGTAGATAAAATCCTGCTTCTTCGTCATATCCAGTTCCTTCCTTTCCCCCCGATTGGGACCATCCCGTGCGGCCGATCCGCCCCTCCGTTTCCGGTACCCGGAAATTGCATTATATTTCCCATTTCGAAACGTTTTTTCCAAAACGGGGCGGTCATCCGCGTGGTTTTTCGGTACAGGTATCGTTGTACCTCCGGCTACAAATACTTGTCTGAGACCGATGCAGGCCGTTAAAAGCGATTTTATACGGATTCATTATCAAAAACGGCAGTTTTCAAATCCCCTACTGTTTGAATAACTTTTTATACAGGCTTACGCATATACTCAAAAGAACCGTATTGTTCCGGATGAAACGCTCATTCGGACTCCGGTAACAGGAGGAAACGTTTCATGAGCAAAATGATGAGAAACGAAGATGCATTCACCGGCCTTGAGGCCGCGATCGTCCTGATCGCGTTCATCGTCGTGGCCGCAGTCTTCTCGTACGTGGTGCTCGGCGCCGGGTTCTTCACGACACAGAAGAGCCAGGAGGTTGTCCACACCGGTGTGGCACAGGCGAGCTCGAACATGGAAGTGTCGGGACCTGTTGTCATACAGGCAGTTGACACGGAGGTCGAGACCATTACGTTCTATCTCCAGCTGGCGGCCGGCGGATCGCCGATCGACATGCAAAAGGTGACCTATGTTGTCTCGACCAAAGACAACCTGGAGACCTTTACGTATGACGACATATCGGCCGACATAAAGTGGTATAAAGACGGTGCAGAAATCACGACCCCAAACAATCTCCTCGAGAAGTTTGAGTTCGTAAAGGTCACCATCACCCCAAGCGAAGTTGTGATTAAGGCGAACGACAAGTTCATCGTCGAGATCCGGCCCGACCAGGGTGCGGCCTACCCGCTCGAGCGGAACGCTCCCCCGAGCCTAGAGAACGGCAAATACTACGAGGTCTACTGAGGAGGGTGATGTAAATGAAGAGACAATTCAACGATAATGCATTCACCGGCCTTGAGGCCGCGATCGTCCTGATCGCGTTCATCGTCGTGGCCGCAGTCTTCTCGTACGTGGTGCTCGGTGCCGGCTTCTTCACGACACAGAAGAGCCAGGAAGTCGTCCACACCGGTGTAAGCCAGGCCAGCTCCAGCATGGAGATCGTCGGCTACGTCTATGGACTGCAGGACAGTGCCTCCCTATCAACCTTAGGCTCCATCACGTTCGTTGTTGCGAACACCGCCGGTGGAACGGCCATCGATGTAAAACAGATGGTTGTCACCTACGTGGATGAAGATCACCACGATGTGCTGACCTATGCGGCTGATGAAGCCAACGTAGGTGCCGGAGAGTGGGCAGTCGTGGAGTGGTACAACTCCAACGGTGACGACAACATGCTCCTCGAGCCGGGCGAGCAGTTCGAACTCAAAGTAGCTGTCCCGAACCCGGGAGTAAACAAGGCATTCACGGTGAACCTGCAGCCGGCTGCCGGTGCCGTTTACCCGATCAAGAAGACGGTTCCGCCCGCCATCGAACCGATTAACTTACTCCCCTAAACCTATTTTTTTGTGCCGTATCGTTTACAGTCGGCATCTCCATCCTACGGTTGACCGGATACCGGGCACCATCTGCTACACCGGCATGAACGTTCCTGTTGAGCGTAGCCGGACAGGCAGAAGGCGCTGAAGGATCCCGAAAAACCCACCTCAGCGGGACTGTTGTACAGCCGCAGGCCCAACCGTTGATGGTGCCCCGATACAGAGTGTAAATCAGGATAGACGAAGCACCTGGATATTAGACTCAAGGGGACCCACACGGGCGGTCAGGGGGTTCAGGAAGAACGAAGTTCTCCGAGGATGCAGGAGGGGATCTCCCCTTCCGTCCGGGTTTTCAGACGGCTTCGCTGAGGAGGCTCTTCACGTTTTTGCCTGCTCATCGAAGCCTGATGGCTTCTCAAGTTCCGGATGTTGTCCGTCACACCATACGGCCAGTCGCTCTCCCTCACGAAGCGATGCCAGGAGAAGAGTTTTTCAGACGCTGGTTCCGGCTATGACCTGAATGGCAGAAGCTTTACACAAAAATGCTCCCGGCAAGATAGATCTGAGTCTGTATACCGTGCCGGGAGATCCTCGAGGATGGGAGGAATAGCAAGTAATGAAGGTGTCGCCCTTCCTCAAATGAAGATACCCCGAACAAACGCTTTCAGGTGTTAAAAGAGGGATTTTCCCCTGCATCAACTTCGCGACGACCGACGCAGAAGAGACACCAGGTTCAGGGGAGGTCCGGCGTCGAAACCACGATGAAGTGATCGTAGAGCGTCTCAACGAGCGGGATCCAGAGAGGATAGCCATTGAACTTCGCCGCGGAGTAGAGGAAGACCATCATCAGCTGCCATGCGAACGGGATGGCTATAAGCAGGAGCAGGGCCGCCGCAATCCAGGCGTGCGATATTTCAAACCGTTTTCTCGCCGCGATGAGGATGAGAGTTACAGCAAGCAGCACGAACGAGATTCTCGTGAAGAACATTACGTAGTCAGCATACTGAGCGCCGGTGGGATGAATGAGCATCATGACGACAAGCAGCACCGGGGCGGAGACCGCAAGGACGGCTATCTGCAGGAGCGTCCTCTTCCGGGAGCCATATTCGCCGTTAAAACGCGACATGGCGTAGACCCCGAGCAGCCCCGCGGGCAGATAGAAGGGAGCGAGATACCGGATATCCGGGACGATGCCGTGGCTGGCGTTCAGCCCCGGAAGGCTCCGGATATAGGCGACCCAGACGGCGCAGGCTATGACGGCGAGGAAGGCCACCGCCGCGAGGTTTTGCGGCCGCTCCCCCCTCCGCCAGTCCAGGTAGATCACCGGGAGCAGGATGATCGCGAGGACGATCAGCGGCGAGATCGCGACGAGGCTCATGTTCCCGGATGCGGGAGCAAAGAGGATGCCAAAGATATCACCGGGCAGGGTCGACCACGACGGCGAGAAGTGATTTGCAAGGACCGAGAGGAAACCCGAGATCCCTCCCGGCGGTGCCGGGACCGATTGGACGACACCGTTTACGGCCTCGCCCGCACCGATGATCTCCTCCCCCGAAGCACCGGCGAGGATCTTCTTCTCGTAGACGTAGAACGCGGGCACCAGGGGATTTCCGGTCACGAGAGCGTTGTTTATGAGCAGGGGGATGGCCCCTATGATCGTAGCAAGGGGTATGCAGAGCGCTCTGACAGCCTCCACCGGACGTTTCTGCAGGAGGCCACGGGAGACCTGGAGCGCGACGTAGTAGAGCACGGCAAAGACGAAGACCGTGAACCCGACCTCAGGTCTCGCCCACGCGAGCAGCCCGATGAATGCAAACCCGAGCGCGGCATCCCGGAGACTCCCGTACCGGATGTAGCGCACCAGGAAGAGGACGACCGCCGCGGTCATCGCTATCAGCAGCATGTGGTCCTTTGCGTTCGCTGCCCAGAAGACATAGGATGAACAGGAGATGCAGGCGATCGTCCCGAAGATGGAGAACCAGGTATCCTCGAAGAGGGTCCTGCAGATGAGATAGATCATCACCGCGAGCGCGGCAAAGAGAAGATGGTTCGTGAAGATCACCGCTGCGGTCTCAATAGGCGCGTCCGGCGCGGTGAACGGCCACGGGTAGTAGAGGGCAAGGTTTGCGAGCAGTCCTGCGAACGCCGCACCGATCACGAGCCAGATCCACCGGACCCCGTGCCACCGTGCATACTGCGGCCGGTAAGCGTCGACCAGCACCGCCATCGCGACCGGGAGGAACGACCAGAGGAGCACGATAGCCAGCCTGAACTGGTCGCCGAAGAGGCCGAAGAACCAGAGCGCAGGAAGCGAGAGAACGGGGAGCATCATCGTGTAGCCGAGGAGGTTATGGCGGGCCTGGAAGTAGGGGCCCGGCGTCCCGTTCAGGAACGTGCCGTACTTCCCCTCGTTCACGGTTACCTGGTGACCCTCTCCGAGCTGGTGAAGCTGGTTGACGGTGATCCACTCGTCGTTTAAGAAGAGCGCCGGATTCGAGAACGTCAAGGTAAGGAAGAGCGCGAAGAGGAAGATGAGCACCGGTATGAGGTTATTGCTCAGGAACCCGGATACCACTCCCTGATCCGGCATGTCCCGGGTTTCCTCTACCCGATCGGGCTGAGGATTTGTTGTTGACTTTCGTCGTCGTGAACTCATGATAACCGCCCTGAATGCATAAAGAGGAGTTGATCCCTAGATTAGTACCGTTTTGACTCGCCAATTTTAATATCTTCGTAAAAATTCCTTCATTCGAATGCGGAAAGTATATCCAGGCAGTATGAATAAAGAGAGGAACAGCACAACGCCGTGATACCCCCAAACGGCTCCCGACGAGCGCTGGAGATCCGGGAGGCTCAAGTCCGGCATCCAGAGTACGCGGATCGCGCGGCATTTGCAGGATAGAGAATGTACGGCCACGCCCGATCCGTATCCAGCATCAAAACCGCAATTTTCTGATGAAATACACCGTTTTTAACCAACAGGGAGCGGATAAATTGTTTTAAAAAGCGATATGGTTATCCCTGACCACAAGAGAATATAGGTAGCAAGTAATGCACCCCGGCAGGGCAGCCGGAAATTCTCCGGCACCTGCCTGCGGGTGCAGACGGAGCGCTGTCGTCATGTACCGAGAACACCGGATCGCAGTGGTCGTCCCTGCGTATAACGAGGAACTCCTGATCGGGCCGACGCTCGATACCATGCCGGAGTGCGTGGACCGGGTCTACGTCGTGGACGACTGCTCCACGGACAGGACATCCACGGAGATCAGGGAGCGTTCGGCACGTGACCCGCGGATCGTCTCCCTCCGGCACGAGATGAACTCCGGTGTCGGGGCGGCGATCGTCACCGGTTATACGGCGGCGCTTGCGGACGGGATGGACATCGTCGCCGTCATGGCCGGCGACAACCAGATGGACCCGGCGTTCCTCCCGAGGTTGCTGGATCCGGTCGTTGACGAAAAGGCCGACTACGCTGTTGGGAACCGGCTGATCAACCCCGAGTTCCGTAAGGATATGAGCCGATGGCGGTTTGTCGGGAACGCGGCACTGACCCTGCTCACGAAGATCGCTTCGGGCTACTGGCAGCTGATGGACCCGCAGAACGGTTACACGGCAATCTCACGGCGGGCGCTCGAGACGATACCCCTCGATGCCGTCTACCCACGGTACGGCTACTGCAACGACATCCTCGTGCGGCTCAACGTCTACGGGTTCCGGGTGAAGAACGTCCCGCACCCTGCACGCTACGGGCTCGAGCAATCCGGGATCCGGTACGGCCGTTACATCGTGAAGCTCTCCAGGCTTCTCCTGAAAGACTTCCTCTGGAGGATGAAGACGAAGTACGTCGTCATGGGATTCCACCCGCTGGTGTTTTACTACTTCTTCGGTACGATCTTTACGGTTCTCGGGTTGCTGGTCGGCGTCTACGCCCTGCACTTCAAGTTTATCCAGGGATACCCCATCTTCGTCCCGGCGGTTATTGCAATTCTTGTCTTCGGCCTGGGAGCGCAGTTCCTGCTCTTTGCGATGCTGTTCGATATGCAGGCGGAGAGGAATGGCGGATGGTACTGACCGTGACAGATACGGAGTACGGGAGAACTCGATGAGATTACTTATCGATATGGGCCACCCCGGCCACGTACATCTATTCAAAAATTTCATCCGGGAGATGAGATACCGAGGGCATGAAGTCAAGATCACTGCAAGGGACAAAGAGATCACGTTGCAACTCCTGCGCAGGTATGGCTTCAACTTTGTACAAACGGGCAGTGGAAAAACAGGGAATACAAACCTGATTTGGGAATGGATCTCCCGCAGTATAGAAGTGTTTAAAATTTCCCGTAAATTTCGTCCGGATATTTTGCTTGGCGTCGGGAACCCTTCTATAGCTCACGCCGCAATGATGCTGAGAAAGCCATCTGTAATATTTACCGACACCGAGCATGCAAAATTTGGAAACAGGGTCACATTTCCCTTCGCAAGTGTCATCTGTACTCCCTCGTGCTACTGTGACGACATCGGCCCGAAACAGGTCCGCTACAACGGCTACCACGAGCTCGCCTACCTCCACCCAAACCACTTCATCCCCAACCCCGCCGTCCTCACCGAACTCGATCTTGCCGAGGGCGACCCTTTCATCATCGTTCGTTTCGTCTCATGGCAGGCGAGCCATGACGCCGGCCAGCATGGCATCCGCGACAAGGTCGGGCTCGTGAAGGCGCTGGAACAGTACGGCCGTGTTTTGATCACCTCAGAGGGGGCGCTGCCTGAGGAGTTGCGGTCATACCAGATCCGGGTCTCGCCGGAGAAATTACACGACCTGCTGTACTATGCGACGCTGTATGTGGATGAGGGGGGAACAACGGCTTCAGAGGCTGCAGTTCTTGGGACACCGTCGATCTATGTCTCTTCCCTTGTGGGTACGATGGGCAACTTCATCGAACTTGAGGAGGGTTATGGCCTCCTCTATAGTTTCACCGATGGCAATGCTGCGCTAGGCAGGGCGATTGAGATCCTGCAGGATCCTGCAAGCAAGGAAAAATGGAAGACCAAGCGGGAGCGGTTACTGGAGGATAAGATCGATATAACCGTCTTCATGATCTGGTTCATTGAGAATTATCCCCGGAGTTTTACAGAGATGAAGGAACACCCCGCGGTGCAGTATTCCTGTGCTTCGGTCTCCGGAGATGCATCATGAGTGCTGCTGCACATGCAGGCTCTCCTGCCGGTTATCTGTTCTCCCATGCTGCCACGAGATCGCACTCCTTTATTGAGACCTCCGGTGAGATCAACGAGTTCATGAAGATGCACGTCATCAACCTCGCCGAACGGGGTCTCCGGCAGGTCGGCAAGCGCCTCTACGGGGCAAAGATCACCATCATGGGCCTCGCCTACAAGAAGAACATCAACGATCCCCGGGAGTCGCTCGCGATCAAGATCGTCGAGGAACTTGCAAACCTCGGGGCCGACGTGCGGGTGTACGATCCGTTCGTCCCCTCGCTTGCGACGAAGGCCGGGGTGTTTGCCTCGGTTGGGAGTGTCGAGGAGGCGCTCTCCGGGACGGAGTGTACGGTCTTCCTCGTGGACCACGATGTGTTCCGGGGGATCTCTGTGGAGACGGTGAAGGGGCTGATGGCCTCGCCGGTGGTCGTGGACGGGAAGAACCTGTTCGCGGGCGGCGAGGGGGTTGTGTATCTGGGGATTGGGAAAGGGTCGATATAAGTGCCGATGAGCAGGATAGTAGATGCGAAAGGTAGCTCACAGGTGGGCCTGAAGGATAAGACCCTCCTTATCCTCACTCCCTCTTATCCAAATGAGGACGAATCTTTTATCGCCGAGACCTTTGTCAAGTGTCAAGTTGCCGAATTAAAACAATATTTCAAAAAAATCATTGTCATCGCACCGGTGTTCCGTTCATTTGGTTATCTTAAGAAAAACAGACTTTGTAACGACTATACTTACGACAACGTGGAGGTGTATTTTCCCCGATCTATTTATGTCCCAATTGTCTGGTTGAGCAAGATCCTGATCGACAACCGGCTGCAAGTGGTGGAGCAGTGCATCGAAGAGCACCATCTCCACTTTGATCTCATCCATGCTCACTTTACCTGGCCGTCCGGGTACATCGGTGTTAGATTGAAGGAAAAGTATGGAAAATCAGTTATTACCACCATCCACGAGAACGGAGACTGGTTTGACCAGGAGGTCGGGATGAACCACCCGCTGATTAACACTGCCTGGTCTGGTGCCGACGCCCTCATCAGGGTAAACAGGAAAGATGTTCCTGTACTGAAGCGCTACAATGAGCAGGTCTATTTTATCCCCAATGGATTCTCCCCGACTTTTCACCCAATTGACTCGGCTGTTGCCAGAGGGCGGCTCGGCCTATCAGGCGATGCGAAGATCATCTTCACACTCGGGAACCTGATCAAGCGAAAGGGCTTCAACTACCTGATCGAGGCGATGGAACGGGTGTGCAGCCAGCGGGATGCTGTGCTCTGCTACATTGGAGGGGCGGGGCCAGAGAGGGGGAACCTGCAGGGGCAGATCGACCGATTACAACTGGGTGAGAAGGTACGGTTGCTTGGATCCGTGCCAAGCGATATCTTGCCGTTCTGGGTGAATACCTGCGATCTTTTTGTCCTGCCGAGTCTGTCGGAGAGTTTTGGAGTTGTTCAGATCGAGGCTATGGCCTGTGGTAAGCCTGTTGTCTCGGTACGAAACAGAGGAAGCGAGGAGGTTATTATATCAGATTTTCATGGTCTGCTGGCCGAGCCCGCCGACTCTGAAGACTTGGCAGAGAAGATCCTGATGGCGCTGGACCGGGAGTGGAATCCGGAGGCGATCCTCGCGTATGCAGAGCGGTATACATGGGATAATATCGGGAAGAAGATTGTAGATGTGTACATCAGACTCTAGATTAGAGAAGTTTTGCGGATAAAAATATCAGCAGGAACAAGTGCCTCATATCCGAATTCGGGAGATGTATCAAAGAGAGGGCAAGAGGACATCAATACAAAGCATGAAATGTCATGGATAAGAGCAGATACAGCCCGAATCTTTTTGAGGGACGCTCACACAAAACGACAAGTACATAATGAGAGAAGTAATAAAAATAACCAATGATAGCCCTTTTGTTGAATGTAGGGGTTACGAATAAAGGCAATGAAGCATTGGTTATTTCGACGAAAAAGGTTATCCAGGATTTTAGAGACGATATAGAATTTATTAATGTAGGATCAGAGGGAGATGACGAAAACCAAATAGTCCCCCAGATTGCAAGAAACCCAACGAGATCCCCATATCCATGGTTATATCTTATAGAATGCGTGGGGATACGTGCGTTGCGTCAGTGCGGTTTTGCTGTAAATATTTCGAAGAAATCAAAATTAAGCATATATAATGAAGCGAATGTTGTTATTAATAGCGGAGGTGACCAGTTAAGCGGAGAGAAAATCATAGGGAGCAGTTTTCTAAACCTTTTATATCCGCTTTTACTTGACAAACCAGTAGTGTTGTTTGCAGAAAGCCTCGGATACTACAGGTATTCTGTAAATCGCCTGGTGGGGAGGTACATCTTCAGGAACGCCAAACTGATCTTAGTCCGGGAAGAACTCTCTAAAGAATATCTAATCGATCTTGGTATAAATGCGGGAAAGATATTCGTGACTGCAGATCCAGCGTTCATTTTACCCCCTGCGCCGCTTTCGAGAGTCAATGAAATACTAAGTGTTGAGGGAATATCATGTCTTCCAAACCCGATTGTCGGGGTAAATCCCAGCGGATTGATAAGCAGATATTTTAATGACCCTGAAAAATCCGAAGATTATTATGCGCAGTCAATAGCGGATGTAATCGATTATCTCATCGAAACTAAAAAGGCGAGCATTCTCTTAATTCCGCATGTATACTCAAAAGATGTTGACGACCGAATTGTTATTCAAAAAGTCATGGAAAAAGTGCAGAATCGTCAACACGTTTTCCAGATCACTAACGAATACTCTGCCGCAGAATTGAAAGGAATTATCGGGTTATGCGATATTTTCATCGGCTCACGAATGCATGCCACGATTGCTGCGACATCCCTCTGCGTACCGACAATAGGAATATCTTACAGCCACAAAATCCATGGAATTGTTGGAAAAACACTTGGTCTGGAACGATATATCATAGATATTAATAAATTGGACAGTGATGTCCTGAAATCAGTAGCTGAAACCGTATGGTCTGATAGAAGTAGCATTAAGAAACACCTTGAAAATGTTATTCCAGAAGTGAAAGAAAAATCATTCTTGAATGGATGCCTGTTTGCGAAGTACCTCGAATCGGATCTATCTCCGATCTAATGTTTGCGCCACCAACTCTAGGCCATAACGAACGGCTCGAAAAGGAAAGCTCAAAAACCTGATTAAACGCAACTGCATGAGATCCCAGTACATTTCACCTTTTAGGGAGCTCGCACTGTCCTTCAGATAACATCTATTTTTGAGGGTAAATTCTCTGCTCCGCCTCTGCATTGCACAGATTGTTTTGAATTTCCACCTTTCTAGTTCACTGAGGTTGCTACTCGAGCGAATTCGTTTTTTTGGGGAAACTTTCCGAAGAAGTTCATCTTGGTACAAACGATATGCAAGATGACTTTTTTTAATTGCAATCACACTCCTCTGACTCCGAACGACGCGAGAGATGTTGATGGATGCAACGGATATTTTACCGAAAGCACAGCATTCTTCAATCAAATTCAACATCTCACCAGATCGCACTATCAGTAGGCTGGTACCCCCCGGATCACCGGAGAAATCCGGCAGCCAGGCGTCCATGCAGGTGACGTCCGCACACTCGACAAAGACGTCGTCGCAGTAGTTGCAGGCCTCCGGCGTGAACCACCGGTTCCCCCAGGCCTCGGCGATCCCCTCGTTCCAGGAGATCCTGCATTCTTCGCCGCCGACAGTCGTGAAAGTATAATGATAATTACTCGCCGGTTGATCCGGGCTCTTCCCGCGGTAGCGGACCGCCGTCACTTCCCCTCGCACCCCAGCGAGGTCGGCGATATACTCCGTGAACTGCCTGCTCTTCAGCTGCCCGCAGACGAGGCCGACGGTGACGACGATCCGCTCCCGGAGTTTCTTGTTCCGCTGCTGGGCAAGCCGGATCGCCTTGAGGAAACAGGGGAGGCCGGTGATGGCGTAGCGCCCCGGCACCTCAAGGACCTGCCTGATAACCTCCGACATCTCCACCGGGTAGTAGGCCGAGCCGGCCCCGGTGCGCACATCCTCCGGGGTATCGAAGACCTGGAAGGAAAAAAGCCTCTCCGGGTCGCCGGTGGGGGAGACGCAGATGACGTGGTCGACGACGCCCTCGGTAAGCAGGGTCTCCAGGAGCCAGGTCGCCATCCCTCCCGAGGCGCTGGTCGGCCGGTGTCTTTCGGAGTAGCCGACGTACGAGGCGAGGTAGTAACCGGTCTCGGAGCGGTGCCGGATGCCCGGGACCGCACCGTAGAGCCGCTTCGCGATGGTGTCTTCGTTCTCCCCGGAGTCTGCAAAAGGGCAGGCCTTCAGGCAGAGGCCACACTCTGTGGTGCAAGGCGATGTTTCCACCGGGTTATACTCCCCGTAGCAATTCCATTGCATCGCAAGGATACCCTGCGGGCAGAGGGCGGCGCAGAGGCCGCAGCCGATGCAGAGATCGTGTTCAACAACGCTTGTAATGACAGGCGATTTCACGCAATCATTCTCCTGAGTGCTGAGGAAGGTAGGATTCAAAGAGCCTCCGTTCATACCCACTGAGGCCGAACGCCCAGACCATCCAAAGGTAGACGAGGGCGATAGCCGCACCGACAACGGCGAGCGTAATCAGAGCGGGAAGCTGGACGACGGCACCCAGGGTTGCCGCCGCGGCCCCGACGATAACCGTCGCAACGATCCCCGGGAGCATCGACCGCGTGAAGGTGTGGACCCCAACCCCAAGCACCCTCGTCGCATACCAGGGGGTGAAGAAAGCGTTCTTCAACGTGAGGACAATCGCCCCCGCGGCCGCGACGCCGTAATAGCCCCACCCTGTCAGCAGCGGGAGGGCAATCGCAAGGCCGAAATTCCCGATCCCCATAAAGAAGGTCACCAGCCCGGGCACCCGCACCCGATTATAGGCGACGTTGATCGGGAAGAGGGGCAGCACCGCGAGGTTGACCGCGAGGTGCACCGTCAGGAGGACCATCAGCGGGGCAAGGGAGGTAAATTGCTCCCCAACCCAGACCGTGAGGAGCTGCGGGGCAAGCCCGCAGACGACGCCAATCGGTAGGGCCATGGCAAGCCCCATCAGTTTGACGGCGCTCTTCGTGACCCGGATCAGGGTTCCGGTCTGTTCCCGGGCATAACAGGAGAGGATCGTCGGCGTCAGGACGCCGGAGAGCACTCCGGCGACCGCCCGCAGAAGCACCACCCACTGGAGAGCGATCGCGTACTCCCCGGCGGACGTCGACCCGAAGAGGAGGTTCACGATGATGAGATCGATCTGGAGAAAGAGGAGGGAGCCGATCTGGTTGATGACCACCCACCACCCCATCCCGCAGAGGTCCTTCACTCTCCTGCGGTCAAAGGCGTGGATCGAGACCCGAAGATGGGGACAGACCCCCCGGGCGAGGGCGATCGAAACCACGGAAGCCACCACCGCCCCGGCCAGGTACGCGCCGCCGACGAGGGCGAGATCGGGGCCGAAGAGAGCGAAGAGGAGGACGATCATCCCGGCCTGGACTACAACGTTTGTTATATTGACGAAGTTCTGCAAGTCGAGACGGTTGTAGGCAAAGAGCTGGACCGTGAAGTTCCCGCTCCAGGCCCGGATCAGGAAGGAGGCGGAGACCCCGAGGAAGAGGAGAGTCACGCCGGCCTCCTGTCCGGCCGGGACGTTGAAGATCGATGGAGCGAAGTAAGCGACCGCGAGGACGACCGGGACCATCAGAAGGATGACCGCAGTAAGCCCGAAGAGCGCGGTGTTGAAGGTCCTGTTTGCTGCTACATAATCCTCCCGCTGAAGGTCGACGGTGAGGAACCGGGAGACCGAGGTGTTGAGCGATTGCACGACAATCGCCACGTACCCCGTGATCGAGGTCGCAAGCGGGATAAGCCCATAGGCTGCGACCCCGAGTGTGTCGATGAAGTATGGAACCAGAAGAACGCCGATAACAACATTCGCCAGGAAGTAGGCGACGTTTCCCGCGAGGTTGCGGGGTAGCTGGGCGGCAAAACGTTGGTTGGCTTCGGTTTCGGTCTGCACGGTCGGCCCCCAGGTGAATAAGACAATTATGAATCTGTCTGGCTCGTGAAGGGTACGATGTCATTCTTTTAATGAGTACCTGTTTTCGCCGCACCCATTCCGGAAGACATCGCCTCAAAATCCCGCGAAACCCGGGCACCGCCGGAGCCACCGATGAGGAGCCGGCCGGGGAAGGGCAAGGAACCATCCGAACACCGGCCCGTGCCGGAGCCGCACTCCGGGGCGATAGAGTATGCTGTAAGCCAGCAAAGCTGTTGCTCCACGGAAAGAATACATCGAAACTCTCCGCCCCCCCGGGCATCCCCGCCCCTTCAACCGCGCGTCACCGCCACCACCGCAGCGACCCCGGAGTGCAGGGGCGCAATGGTTCCAGGAAAAGTGCTCGCATCACCGGCCAACAACCGATTGCACTGCCCGAACCCAGTACCTCACCTCACCCCGGCGCCCGGGGAACCATACCGTTCGGCAGTCCCCGGCAATATCGAAGACATATACCCCGAACAAGTCCTTGATAACGGTCAGAAGGCAATAAGTCGACCGGAAATCGAATATCAACACAAGCAACTTTTATTAACTATGACACTGATATAATTCAATATTATGGTGGGGGTAGACCAGGCTCAAATCGATAAAATTCTCTCCGGCGCGTCC
>JABNAD010000838.1_pt1 | contig 14447 bp, 12 predicted proteins | sample 7240381 | NCBI WGS metagenome assembly JABNAD01 (sample SAMN11332834, study PRJNA596920) | anaerobic digester metagenome | biome: digested sludge; isolation source: digested sewage sludge-derived enrichment culture grown on H2/CO2 | place: Germany: Goettingen
TTTTGTGGTGCGGTCGCTCGGGTTGCTGGGTGTTTGCTCGTGCTGTTGACGGTGTAGGCTGCTGAAGACTTCCCTCTATCACGCTTCGAACTCCTTCAACTGTCTAGAACCTGGAATATTCTGTCTATCACTTGCCCTTCCACGGCTTTCCATCGGATATCGCAATTGGGGAGTGCGACTGGCCGAAGGGCAGGAGCATGAGAAGAACGAAGTTCTTTGAGGGGCTGACGGGGAGTGCGACGGTTCGGAGCGCGACTGCCGTCCCGGCAGGAGCGTGAGCACCGAAGGTGCGAAGAACCGGAGTTCGAGCACCCGAAGGGTGCGGAGGGCAAGCGAAGTTCTTCGAAAGGGGGCCTCCACCTTCCCCTGTCTCTATTGCGTAAGATCCTCCCTTTGTAGCCCCCACCCCGCCCGCGCTTCGCGCTCCTCCCCCGCCCCGAGGGGCGGGGGCAGTCATGGCGATAGCCGGTGGGAAGCCGTGTCCCGGGAGCGAGTTGGGATTCTGTTCTTTTTCGGGATCTCCCCATACTGTGGACCGTGGGGATATCGCCACTGGGGGTGGGGCTGACGGGGAGGGGGGAGCATCCCCCCTCCCCTGTTTCTCGGAAAAAGGACATCTGTAGCCCCCACTCGAAGACCCGTGGTCTTCTCGAACTCCGGACGTCCCGTCCGTCGCACCTCGCCCGGCCTTCGGCCCGCCCCCAGGGGGGCAGTCATGGCGATAAGCGATGTTCCGGCAGGAACGGAGCATGAGCACCGAAGGTGTGATATCCACTGGAAAGCCGTGGGTGGGGCTTGCAACTGGTGAGGACACGATAGACTGATCGTCTGGAATTCGAATCGTTTGCTCCCCGGGTTCCCCTCCCGGCACTTCCACCACCCCACCGCCCCTGCTAATGAACCAGCCCCTGCAGATCTCACACCCCTCGCCCGGCTCCCCTCAACCGCGTGGAATAACCCCCCTTTCCCCTCTCGCCACCCCACCAAAGCCCGCTCCGGCTCACCCGCTCCCTCCCGATCGATCCCCTTAAATACCGTTATCAACGACATTCTTGTTAACGATTATTTCGGTGACATCATGATTACGCTCACACCCGATGAAGTCAGGGCCCGGTTCGGGCGGTTGTTCTCGATGAAGTTCCTCGCCATGGTCGACCAGAACGCCGGTCTCGCGGAGATCCGCGAGCACTGCCGGGCCCGGGGGACGATCGAGTGGGACGCGGCGAACCGGGTGCGGGCGAAGGGCGCGGTCGAGTCCTGCCACGTCGAGGGCACGACGATGACGATGCTCGCCCGCCTGGGCGTATCCCCCGCGAAGTTCGGGGCTGCCGGCCAGGAGATCGGCGGCCAGGCACTCGAGGGTGTCGAGGTCGTCGGAGACGAAGTGGTGACGACCTGGTCGGGCATCGCGGGGGCGGGCGTCGGCGTCGCCGCCTGCCTGCCGCAGGCGCCGGGCGTGATCCGGGCGGAGTATCCTACCGAAGACGATCTCAGGATCGGCGGCGCCCGGGTCTGCCGGGTGCGGATCGTATCGCCGCTGTATGAGAAGGTGACGATCGGGATCGACGACACCGATACCCGCGAGGAGGGCGCCACCTGGGTGCTCGCGCTCAAGTGCGCCGAGGCCTGCACGATCCCGGGGGTCGAGTACCTGGATATGCGCCTCGTGCAGCTGAACCCCGCGGTTCCGAAGAAGACCACCAACTGCGTCGGGTCGGCCCTGAACTTCGCCGTCCGTCCGGGGAAGGTGGACGAACTCCTCGAATACGTCCGCGATTTCATCGAGTCCGAAGCGGTCAGCAACGATACCGGCATCGCCGTCTACCGCGGGATTGCGTTTGCCGAAGAATCGCCCTACGCGAAAAGGGTCAAGACCGAGCTTCTGACGGTCGACGACGCGGAGGCGGAGGCGGCACGGATGGGCGTCCGGTTCATCGACTCGACCGGGCGGAAGGGCAGAATCGGAGCTCTGGGTGCCGTTCTCTGGGGGAACAAGGGCGTTGAGGCGGCAGGACTGTATGGAGAGACTCTCTGATCCGTATACGATACGGTATCCTCAGATCGTGGCGGTCGCCGACGAGAGCGGCGGGCAGGTGGAACTCGTCGAGTTCTTCGACTGCACCGGCGGCGCGATGTGGGTGAAGCGCCACTACGCGCAGAGCCCGCTCGTCCGTTCCGTCCGCACGGTTGGGTCGACCAACCGCTACCTCCTCTCGACCGGGAGCGCCGACCTCGCGCTCGAGGGCTCGGTCTTCCCGGCGGGGATCGCCGCCGTCGCCGTCGAAGAGGACGAGATCGCCGTCACCTACCGCGGCCTCGGCGGCGGGGGCGTGGGGGCGTCGGTCTGCCGTGCCGAAGCCCCGGGCGTCGCCCGCTGCGTGAGCGACCCTGCCGGCGGAGGGCGGCTCGCGGGCTCGACCGTCTGGCTCCCCCGGCGTGAGCGGGTGATCGTCGGGATCGACGACACCGACACTCCCGAAGAGGGCGCCACCTGGACGCTTGCGCACAACATCGCCCGGGCCGTCGAGGACGACCGTTCGCGCTACCTCTCCCATACCATCGTTCAGCTCTATCCTGTCCCCTACCGGACCAAGAACTGCGTCGCCATCGCCTGCGAGTTCGCCACTTCCGATCCTGCCGGGCTGATCAGAAACTACCGGGATCTCCTCGAAGAGTACACCCTCTCGGACGAGACCGGGATGGCGGTCTGGCGGGGGTTCGATCCTTCGCCGCTTGAAGAGTTCGGCTACCGCGTGAAGCGGGGCGAGGTCTCCGCGGACGATCTTGCCGCCCTTGACTCCGAACGTCTCTCCGTCGTCATGAACGGCCGGGGCGTGATCGGGGCGGTTGCGGCGATCCCGTTTTTCACGCGATATGAGGAGGCGCTGGCGCTATGGAATGGAAGCGGCTGAAAGCCCGGGTGCTCGAGACAGGCTCCGTTCGCCTCTCCGGCGAGCCTTCGGACGAATACGTATCCCGCTCCGCCGCGGGCCCCTCGGCCGGCACGCCCGGTTCACTCTTCTTCTCCCCCGGCGGCGGCCGGCCTTCCGTCCCCGGCCGGCGCGTCCGTGCCGGCATCGATGATAACAGCCCCATCGAGGTAGTCCACCGGGGTGCCGGCGCCGCCGACCTCCTCATCGACGGCGAAACCGTCGCCGGCCGGCTCGAACCTGCCGCCCTCCACTGTCCCCGCCAGGCCTACATCACGGTCAGCGGGACGTGCATCTTCCACTGCCGCTACTGCCCGGTGCCGGAACTCCCCGGCCGGCGGAAGGGAGTCGACGAGATCGTCCGGATGGTCGAGAGCGTCGCCGACCGGATCGATGCCGTCTCGATCACGAGCGGCGTCGCCTCCTCGATCGAGGAGGAGGAGGCGTACGTCCTCGAGGTCGTTGCGGCGCTCCGCTCGTTCGGTCTACCCATCGGCGTCTCGGTCTACCCCTGCCCCGAAACCCCGGCCCGGCTTCACGCGCTCGGCGTTGTCGAGGTGAAGTTCAACATCGAGACGGCGACGCCCGAACTCTTCTCGGAGATGTGCCCCGGGCTCTCGTGGGAGGGGATCCGGGAATCGCTCTCGTCCTCCGTCGCGCTCTTCGGGCGGGGGAGGGTCTACTCGAACGTCATCGTCGGCCTCGGGGAGACCGACGAAGACCTGGAGCGGGTGATGGAAGACCTCGCCGCCGGCGGTGTCATCCCGGTTCTCCGCCCGCTCACCCCGGCGGCGTCTCTTGCGGGTATGTCCCGCCCCTCCGCCGAACGGCTGCTCTCGCTCTTCGAGGTTCACGGGAGGATCCTCCGCCGGGCCGGGCTCGACCCCTGCCGGGCGCTGACGATGTGTGCGGCATGCACCGGCTGCGATCTCACGCCGGGGAGGGACGCATGAAGGGCGCCGAAGCGCTCGCCCGGGCGATCCGGCAGTCGGCGGACCGGTGCTACGCCGTCCCCGGCTACCCGGTATCGGAGGTTGCCGCCCTGGCGGGGGCCTCGAACACCGTCAACGAGAAGACGGCGCTCGAGTACGCCCTCGGCGACTCGCTCTCCGGCCGGAGGGCTGCCGTCTTCGTCAAGCACGTCGGCCTCAACGCCTGCGCCGACCCGCTCGTGCACGCCACCGCCCAGGGACTCCGGTCGGGCGTCGTCATCGTCGCCGCCGACGACGTCGGTGCGGCGGCTTCAGACGTCGTGCAGGACTCCCGCTACTACGGCGAGGTGGCCCGGGTTCCGGTGCTGGAGCCCGACGGCGAGACGCTCGGCCTTGCCGTCGATGCGGCGTTCGAGGCGTCGGAGACCTTCTCGAGGGTCGCCATCGTCAGGGTCACGCCCGCCTTCCTGGGTGCGGACGTGCCCGAACCTCTCGCCCCTCCCCGGCGGCGCCGGGAGGGATGCCTCGCCGACCCCGGGCTCACGATGGCCGGCCGGGCGCTGATGGCCGACCGCCGGACGGCAGAGATGTTTGCCTGGTCGCGTTCCTCTCCCCTCAACCGGTTCTCGGGCGGTAGATCCCGTGCCGTCACCGTCTACCCGCCGCCGGCCGCCCCGGAGATGCTCGCCTCGCTCCACGAGACCGGCCGCCCCTTCCTCCGGGAGCACCGGCTGCTCGTTCCACCCGAACCCGCCGGAGAGCCGGAACGGTTCTCCACCCGGGGCCGCTACCGGACGTTCTGCCGGAACTGCCCGTTCCACCCGGCCCTCGCCATCCTCCGCGAACGCAAACTCCGGGCGGCCTGCGACGCCGGGTGCGCGATCCTCGCGATGAACCCGCCGTACCGCATCGGCATCGCCACCTACGGCCTCGGCTCGTCGGTCGCCGTGGCCGCGACCGGGCCGGGTGTCGCGCTCACCGGCGACTACGCGCTCCTGCATTCGGGCCTGAACGCCCTCATCGACGTCTACGAACGCAAACTCCCGCTCCTCTGTATCGTCTTTGCGAACAACCGGATGGGGATGACTGGCGGTCACCCCGTCCCCGAGATCCTTCGCTACATCGCCTGGGCGAACCCGGTCGTCTGTGCCGCAGACGATATCGGGGCGCTTCGCCGGGCTCTCGTCCTCCCGGATGACGGCCCCCGGACGGTGGTTATCGAAGGCGCCTGCCCAGAAGGTGAGACCCATGAAACCGTGGCATATCGAGATCTGTGACGTAACGCTGCGAGACGGGGAGCAGACTCCCGGCGTCTCGTTTACCCGTGATGAGAAGACGGCGATTGCACAACTACTCGACGAGATCGGCGTGGAGGTGATCGAGGCCGGGTTTCCCGTGGTCTCCGCGGCGGAGAAGGAGTGCGTCGCGGCGATCGCCGGAAGCGGCCTCTCTGCCCGGGTCTGCTGCCTCGCACGGGCGCTCAAGCCCGATATCGAGGCGGCGCTCGACTGCGACGTGGATATGGTCAGCATATTCTTCGCGACCTCGGACCTCCACATCCGGCACAAGTACCATAAACCACGCGAGGAGGTGCTCGACGGCGCTCTCGACATGGTGGAGTTCGCCGCCGACCACGGCGTGCAGGTGCGGTTCGCCGCCGAAGACGCTTCGCGAACCGATCCGGCGTTTCTCATCGAGATGTATACCCGCGGCGTCGAGCGCGGCGCGAACCTCGTCAGTTTCGCCGATACTGTCGGCTGCCTCACGCCGCTCGAGACGCACGCGGTCGTCACCCGTCTCCTCGACGCCGCCCCGCTTCCGCTCTGCATCCACTGCCACAACGACCTCGGGCTTGCGACGGCGAACACCATCACGGCCGCGGCCGCCGGGGCGTTCCAGCTCCACACCACCGTCAACGGTATCGGGGAGCGTGCGGGCAACGCGGCACTCGAACAGGTGCTCGCCGTCCTGCGGCTGAAGGGCGGCGTCGACCGCTACGATCTTACCCGCCTGCAGGAGATCTCGCGCCTGGTCGCCCGGGCTTCAGGCGTTGCCCCGGAACGCACCCGGCCGATCGTCGGCGAGAACGCCTTTGCCCACGAGAGCGGCATCCACATCGCCGCGATCCTCTGCGATCCGACGACCTACGAGTACGTCCCGCCGGAACTGGTGGGCGGCGAGCGGCGTTTCGTCCTCGGGAAGCATACGGGGAAGCGGGCGCTCGAACACGTCGCGAAGGCTTACGGGTTCGACCTCTCCGACGACGAGGCGCGGTGGGTGCTCGAGCAGGTGAAACAGAAGAGCGAAGGGAAGTGCAGCGTCACCCGCGAGGTGCTCTGCAGCCTCCTGCGGGCGGCAAAGGAGGGGATCGTCCAGTGAGCACGCTCTCCGAAGCGATCCTCGGGGCACCGGCGGGAACGTATGTCGACCGCGAGGTCGATATCGCCTTCGCCCACGACGGAACCGGCGTCCTCGCCCGGGAAGCGCTCCGGGAGATGGGGGTGGAGCGGCTCCCGCACCCCGACCGCCTCCGGCTCGTCTTCGACCACATCGTCCCGGCGAACACCGGGACGACGGCGACGCTCCAGGCCGAGCTTCGTGAGTACGCCCGGGTAGCGGGGATCGCGCTCTCGGATGCCGGCGGCGGGATCTGCCACCAGGTGATGAGTGAAGGGGTCGTCCGGCCCGGCACGATCGTCGTCGGCGCCGACTCCCACACCTGCACCCTCGGCGCCTTCGGCGCGTTCGCCACCGGGGTGGGAGCGACCGATATGGCGGCGATCTGGGCCTCGGGGGAGACGTGGTTCCGCGTCCCGGAGACGATTGCGCTCGACCTTTCCGGACAACTCTCCGGTGCTGCGGAGCCGAAAGACCTCGCCCTCGCCTACGTCGCGGAACTCGGGATGGAGGGGGCGACCTACCGGGCGCTGGAGTTCGTGGGCGACGGGGCGGCGACGATCTCGATGGACGGGCGGCTGACCCTCTCGAACATGGCGGTCGAGACGGGGGCGAAGACGGGGATCTTCTACGCCGATCCGGTCACCATCCGCTACCTCGCGGACTACGGGGTCACGGCATCGCCCCAGGTGCCGGAGGACTGCTGCTATGAACGGACGGTCGGGATCGATCTCGACGAGATCGTGCCCCTCGTCGCGGTTCCGCACCGGGTGGATACCGTCCGGGAGGCGGAGGAGGTCGCGGGGACGCACCTCGACCAGGTCTTCGTCGGAACCTGCACGAACGGCCGCTACGAGGACCTTGCCCGGTTCGCCCGGATCGTCCGGGGGAAGAAGGTGGCCGTCCGCACCCTGGTGATCCCCGCCTCGCGGGCGGTGCTTGCCCGGGCAATCGCCACCGGCGTCCTCGCCGAGATCGTGGATGCGGGCTGCGTCGTCGGATCGCCGGGATGCGGGCCGTGCCTCGGGGCGCATGCCGGGGTGCTCGGGGAGGGGGAGGTCTGCCTCTCCACCGCCAACCGGAACTTCAAGAACCGGATGGGCGTGGGCGGCGATATCTACCTCTCGTCGGTCGCCACCGCCGCAGCGAGCGCACTTGCGGGGGAGATCACCGTGCCGGAGGTGGCGTGATGCAGGGTGCCGGGCCGGCAATCTGTCTCGGGCGCGACATCGACACCGATCTCATCATCGCCGGCCGTTACCTCCGGACGAAGGACCGCTCGGTATGGGCGGAGCACGCCTTCGAGGATCTCGACCCGGCGCTCGCCCCTCGCCTCAGCGGTTCGGTCATCGTCGCCGGGAGGAACATGGGGTGCGGGTCGTCCCGCGAACAGGCGGTGGTCGCCCTCCGCGAGGCGGGTGTCGTCGCGGTCGTCGCGGAGTCATTCGCCCGGATCTTCTTTCGGAACGCCGTCAACGTCGGCCTGCCGGTGATCGAGGCCTCTGTCGCCTGCACCGACGGCGCCCGCGTCGCCTTCGACCTCGATAGCGGTTGGGTCGAGGTGGACGGGAGACGGTATCCCGCCCGCCCGCTCTCGGAGAAGATGGTCGCCATCCTCCGGGCCGGGGGGCTGGTTCCCTACTGGAGGTCGTCCCGATGATCTTTCCGCCCCACTGCAAGTTTGTCGGGTCCGTGAACGGCACCCCGTGCGGGAAACGGGCCTACTTCCTCTCGCGATACCTCGTCCGGGAGACCCCCGACGGCACCGAGGTGCTTGAGGTGGAGACCGACCCGAACGGAACCGGCCTCATGCGCGACGTCCTCTCGGCCCGGGTGCTCGCCTCCGGCGACGATGTCTACCGCTACCCGGAACGCGTGAACGTTCAGGATCGAACATTCTTAGTACAGGAGGCGGTGCGGTCGGGGTACCGGTGCACTGTCTTCTGCGGCCACGGCGAACAGACCACGTTCGTGCTCGACCCGGACCTCTCGGCCTTCCTCCGCATCCACGTCTACGACATCACCCCGCCCCGCCCGCACCTCTCGGCCACGCTCGGCGACCTCGAGAGAACCGGGCTCTTCGGCGACCTTGAGGTCGTCTTCGAGCACCACGTCCGGGACATCCGCGAGATCAAAGCCGACGTTTACCCCTGCCGGGCGGCCGGGTTCCCCCGCACCGTCGACGCCGACCCGCTCCGGCCCGGCGACCGCGTGGCGGGGTGCCTGACGGCACGGGAACTCCTCCGGGAGCGTTACGGCGAAGGGGTTACGGTGGAGAACATCTGCCCGCTTGAGACGGTTGCGGCCGAGCCGTTCATCGCACGGTGCTGCCGGAGCGAGCGAGCCGGCATCGGCCTCTGGAACGGCCTCTTCGGTGCGGTGGTTCACTGGGGGGCGTCGTCGTGGGAGATCGCGGAGGCGGCAAGAGCGGTCGCAACCGCGTGGAGGAAGCAGAATGGTGAAGGTAGCGGTTGTTGAGGGCGACGGCATCGGGCGCGAGGTCATCCCGGTCGCCCGCGATCTCCTCGCGGCCGTGCGTCCGGACATCGAGTTCTTCGACGTCGAGGTGGGATACGGCCGGTGGGAGCGAACCGGAAGCGCCTGCGGCGAGGAGACGATCGCCGCTCTGCGGTCGGCCGACGCCATCCTCTTCGGGGCAATCACGACCCCGCCCGACCCCGGATACCGGAGCGTTCTCGTGCAGATCCGCCGTGCTCTCGATCTCTACGCGAACGTCCGCCCGATCCGGGGCGAGGGAGTCGACGTCGTCATCGTGCGGGAGAACACCGAAGGGCTCTACTCCGGGATCGAGTGGACGGAACCCGATCGCGCCTGCACCGTCCGGGTCGTCTCCCGCCGGGGGAGCGAGCGGATCGCCCGCTACGCCTGCACCCTCGCGAAGTCCCGCCGCCACCTCACCGTCGGCAACAAGGCGAACGTCTTAAAGTCGGACTGCCTCTTCGTCGAGGCCTGCACCGCGGAGGCCGCCCGGGCAGGGGTTCCCTGCACGCCCTGCTACATCGATGCGCTCTGCCTCGATCTCCTGATGCATCCCGACCGTTACGACGTCATCGTGACGACCAACATCTTCGGCGACATCCTCTCCGACGCCGCCGCCTACCTTGTCGGGGGGCTCGGGCTGCTCCCGAGCGCGAATATCGGAGAGCGACACGCTCTCTTCGAGCCCGTCCACGGGAGCGCTCCCGACATCGCGGGCAAAAACGTCGCAAACCCCATTGCGGCCATCCGGAGCGGAGCGATGCTGCTCGAACACCTCGGCGATCCCGCATCCGCGGCGGCCGTGGAGGAGGCCGTCGACCGGGTGCTCCGTGCAGGCATCCGGACACCCGACCTCGGCGGAACCGCCGGCACCCGGGAGTTCGGGGCGGCGGTGCTCTGCGAGATCGGGCGGGGGAAGGCCTAAGCGATTTGCGGTCGAGAGGGTACGGTATGGTGCTGGTGGGATGCCACGTCTCCATCGCCGGCTCGATCGACCTTGCGGTCGGGCGGGCCCTTGGTGCAGGCTGCGATACGTTTCAGATCTTCTCAAGGAACCCCCGCGGCTGGAAGGCAAAAGACCTCGACCCCGAGGTGGCCGGGGCTTTCAGGGCGGCGGTGAGTGCGGCGGGGATCGGGCCGGTCGTCGACCACATGCCCTACCTCCCGAACCCGGCCTCGCCCGATGCCGAGATCTACGAAAAATCGGTCGCGTCGCTCGCCGGGGAACTCCGGCGGTGCGCTCTCCTCGGGATACCTTATCTCGTGACCCATCTCGGGCACCACCGCGGCGCCGGGATGGAAGCGGGGCAGGAGCGGGTCGTTGCCGCCGTCAACCGGGCGTTTGAAGACGCCGGGGATGCCGGCGTGATGCTCCTCCTCGAGAACACCGCCGGGGAGAAGAACAGCGTGGGGTCGGCCGTCGACGACCTCTCGCGGATCATGGACGGGATCGATGCGAAAGAGAGGGTCGGGATCTGTTTCGATACCTGCCATGCGTTCGCCGCCGGCTACGACCTCCGGACGGCCGAAGGGGTCGATGCGGTCATGGGAGAACTCGACGAGCGGATAGGTCTATCCCGTCTCCGGATCATCCATCTCAACGACTGCAAAGGGGATCTCGGGAGCGGGCTTGACCGCCACGAGCACATCGGGCTCGGTTCTATCGGGGAAGAAGGCTTCCGGCATATCCTCCGCCATCCGGCCGTCCGCGGCCTCCCTCTCATCTGCGAGACGCCGGTTGACGGGCGGCGGGACGATACCGGGAATATCGCGAAGGTCCGTGAACTTGCGGGAGCCTGAGCGCCCGGGGACGTTGCTCCGGCGAGATCGTGCTGCCGGGTATGCTCTGCCGGTGCCCGGGGCGGACTATATTTCACAATTTTTATAATAATCTGACATTCCCTCTCAGTCCGCCTGCATTTATGGTAAGATATTTATATTGGTGATTCTATTCTGCAGCGCGCGAACCCTTAGCCTGAGGAATCCCGGTGATTCTCCGGAATTCCACAGGATCTCCGTTTGTACGCCGCCGGGGGAGTTCCGTTTCCCCGGCGCGCGTACAGACACCATCGTATGGGACGAAGGGGGCGTTCTCATCGTGGTGATAGAAGAATGGCTGAATATAATGCGCTGATTGTAGCCTGTACCGTCATTGTTATCGGATTGCTGGCATCGCCTGCCCTGGCCGGTGAGAGCGCCCCGGGGGATATCGTTTCGGTCTGTATCGCTGGAGGATCGCAGGAGCACCCCGACATCGACGGAGATATGGTCGTCTGGGAAGACGGCAGGAACGGAGAGTCGATCTACTATTCGAGCGGCCGCGGCGGCGACGGCCAGAAGGTTGCGGGCGAGGGGACGGGGCAGAGATACCCGTCCGTCTCGGGGGATTACATCGTCTGGGAGGAGAACCGGAATATGAGCCCGGACATCAGCCTCTTCGATCTATCGACCGGCATGACGACGGCGCTCACCGACGACCCCGCCGACCAGTGGATGCCCGTCGTTCACGGGGAGCATGTGATCTGGTACGATGCCCGGGGCGGGAGCACGGATATCTGCCTCTATACTATCGAGACCGGCAGCGAGACCTTCCTCTCCTGCTCGCCGGTGACCGAATGGAAGCCCGCGCTCTCGGAGAGGTATGTCGTCTGGGAGGAGAGCACCGGGAATGGAGATATCTGGCTGTACGATATCTGGAACAGGGATAAGCAGCCGATTACGCAGGATAACTGGCGGCAGACCTACCCGTCGATATCGGGGAGCCGGATCGTCTGGGAGGACTACCGGAACGGGGCTCCCGACATCTACCTCTTCGATCTCGACAATCCTGCCGCCGGAGAGCAGAGGATCACCGACGATCCCGAATGGCAGGTCTCCCCCTCGATCGACGGAGACCTCATCGCCTGGGAGGACAAGCGGAGCGGGATCTGGAACGTTTACATCTGCGACCTCGCCGCAGGGAAGGATAGGCAGATGCCGATCATTCCTTCCGCGACCGAACAGCTCTACCCCGCCGTCAGCGGCGATCGGGTCGTCTGGCAGAACGGCCGCGGGGGAGGTTCGGACATCTACGCCTTCACCTACTTCGACGGAGCAGCCCCGGTGGCGGAGTTCTCGGCAGACCCGACCGAAGGAGGGGCGGCGCTCAACGTCTGGTTCATCGACCAGTCGGCCGGCGATCCGGACGCCTGGGAATGGGACTTCGGCGACGGGAACACCTCGACCTCGCAGTATTCGTGGCACTACTACGAGATCCCCGGGAACTACACCGTCTCGCTCACGGTGCATAACGCGTTCGGGTCCGACACCGTCACGAAGACCGATCTCATCCACGTAGATCCCCCGGAACCGCCGGTTATCCATTTCCGCGCGGAACCGTTGTCGGGGCCTGCGCCTCTTATGGTCTATTTTTACGGTGATTTACCGGACTACGCGACGGCCTGGCTCTGGGACTTCGGTGACGGCGAGACATCGCCACAACGGGACACGCGTCACCGCTATGATCGTCCCGGAGTCTATAACGTCTCCCTGACCTGTGACAACGCGGGAGCCAGCGCGACGCACACGGAGTACGGCTACATCACCGTCTATTCCGCAACTCCCACCCCAACCGTGACCCCGACGGTAACCCCGACCGTGACCCCAACCGTAACCCCGACCGTAACCCCGACCGTAACCCCGACCGTGACCCCGACCGTGACCCCGACTCCAACGGTTAACGTGACGCCGACCCAGACCCAGACGGCCACCCCGACACCGACACAGAAACCCGCGGGCGGCGGTGGCGGCGGAGGAGGGGGAGGAGGCGGTGGTGGTGGGGGTGGCGGCGGCTCCGCCCCGGTCAACTCCGGCTGGAGCACACCGAAGCCCACCCCCACGCCTGCTCCCACCGTGACGGCGAAGCCCACTTCCCGTGAAGCCGACTCCGGCAGCCTCCACCTCGGGGAGACCGGCCTCGTCGACCAGGTCGCCAGGATCCGTTCGTCTGACGGGGTCGCGACCCTCACGATCGCGGAGGGTGTCCGGGCTGTCGATGCCGCCGGCAATCCGCTTCGTGCGGTGACCCTTGCGGCGATCGATGCGGCCGACGTGCCCGCGGCGCCCGGCGCGTACGTCTTTTCCGGGTACGCCTGCACCGCCGGGCCGGAGGGAGCGGCCTTCTCCCCGCCGGCGACGCTCTCGTTCGACTTCACAGAAGAGCAGTGGGACGCCGTCTACAACGGCAGCATGCAGGACGGGCTCATGGTGCAGCGATACAACCGGTCTGCCGGCACCTGGGAGGAGGTTCCGACAACCGTCCTCCCGGAGATTCGGAGCGTCACGGCCGAAGTCATGCACTTCAGCGCGTATGCGCTCTTTGCCGCGGCACCCGAGGACGGCGCGGCACAGGCGGTTGCCGCCGATACCGGCCGGGGATTCACGGCCCGTGAGATCCCGTATGCGCACCTCATCCCGGGCCTGCTTGCCCTCATCATCGCGGGGGCGGGGGCACTCCTCTACTTCCGGAAGGATGAGCCCTGAAACGGTTCAGAAAAAAGTGGTTGAGGGGGTTATCCTCTCCGTCTCCTTCCCGCGAGGAGGAGGAGGAGCGCCGCCCCGGCAGCCGCCGCACCGAATCCCGGTGCCGCCGTCGGGGCGGGGCTCACCGGTTCCGCGATGCCGGCCAGCCAGGCGGCACTGGTATCGGGGGAGAGGAACCGGATGCCCGCGAGGGTGTATCCGCCGGGAGCGCTGCTGGCCCCGTAGATTCCGGTGGCGGTGAACGCCGTGTCCCACAGGATCGTCCCGTCCGCATCCGTTCCGAAGACGAACCCTTCTCCGTTCCTTGCGTCCGTGCCTGCAACCACGTATCCGCCGGAGGGCCGTAACTCGACGGCGTATCCGGAGAGCCCCTCCATATTCCGGAGCCAGACCTCCTCTCCGTCTCCGTCGACGAGGCCGTACCAGTAGTTGCCCGAGTAGACGAACTGTCCGTCATCGGTCTCCTCGACGTCGAAGATGATCGGGACCTGGTAGTTCTTCTGCCAGAGCGTGTTGCCGTCGGCATCCAGCCGGATGAGGAAGCCGTCCCCGATATCGTAGGTGAAGGGCGACTTCGTGCCCCCGATGACGTAGCCTCCGTCGGCGGTCACGCTCCCTGCGTTCGCGGAGAGCCCGGGGAACGTCCGGTTCCAGGCGGGCGTGCCGTCACCGTCGGTCTTTACGATGACCGCCGTCGTCTCGTTCTCCGATCCTGGCGGGTTCCAGAGCCACCCTATGGCGGCGTAGCCGCCGTCGGCGGTCTCCTCGACAGACGAGACCTTCATCCCGGGAATGGCCTGCCGCCACTCCTCCTCCCCGGCGGCACTGATCCTGATCAGGAACGAAGAACCCTGGTAGGTAGACTCCTGATCCGACCCTGACGAGGAGACGTTGAAGGCGCCGACGATGTAGCCCCCGTCAGCGGTTTCCGCAACGGCTGCTGGAGAAATTCCGGGAATGCTTGCATTCCATGCCTCGTTGCCCTCACCATCCGTCTTCACGAGCAGCAGGCTCTCGCTCACCCCGTACCTCTCCGCAAGGGTCGAGCCGAGGGCGATGAAGCCGCCGTCCGCGGTCGGCGCAACGGCGTCGAACTTGTTGTTGTTCTCCGGTGCGAACGTCACGTTCCAGGCGACCTCCGGTGAGGTCTCGCTCGCGGAGACGATCC
>JABNAD010000840.1_pt1 | contig 14433 bp, 12 predicted proteins | sample 7240381 | NCBI WGS metagenome assembly JABNAD01 (sample SAMN11332834, study PRJNA596920) | anaerobic digester metagenome | biome: digested sludge; isolation source: digested sewage sludge-derived enrichment culture grown on H2/CO2 | place: Germany: Goettingen
CTAAAGAACTGTGCTTCCCTTGCGAAAGCGGATGCAAAAGTAGCGCTTTTTTTATTACGTGCAACACCCTGTGTGAATTTTTTTCCATGAAACATTTATGGTATACCGTATCGTGTTATATATCAACAGCATCTAAATGCGTTTTTTTTCAAAATATTTTAGCCGCATAAGATCAGAATTAATGCAGTATATTCGCTATCGGTATTCTATATAAGGTGGATAAATCATCATCAAATTTTAAATATCTGTATTACAATGGAAAGCAATAGCAAAGTGGTAATAGTGCCTACTTACAATGAAAAAGAAAATGTGGAAAAGATTATAAGGAAGGTTATGTCCTTAGATGGTTTTTTTCATGTGCTAATTGTTGATGATGGTTCTCCTGATGGTACAGGAGGTATAGTTAAGGAACTAATAAAGGAATTTCCTGATAGGCTACACATTATTGAAAGGCAAGGAAAACTTGGTCTGGGAACGGCCTATATTACTGGTTTTAAATGGGCTTTAGGTAATGGATACAGTCATGTGTTTGAAATGGATGCTGATTTTTCGCACAATCCAGATGATTTGCTTAACTTGTATGCAGCCTGTGTAGAGGGTGCCGATTTAAGTATTGGATCAAGGTACATATCGGGCGTAAATGTGGTTAACTGGCCCATGGGAAGGGTTTTAATGTCGTACTTTGCCTCAGCTTACGTAAGGTTTGTGACCGGAATGAAAATAATGGACACAACAGCAGGGTTCAAATGCTACACATCAAAAGTTCTAAGAGCAATAGATCTTGACAAGATTAAACTTAAGGGGTATGGGTTTCAAATTGAAATGAAATTTACCGCTTACAAGTTGGGATTTAACATAGTAGAGGTTCCTATAATCTTTACCGATCGTAAAGTTGGCGCCTCAAAAATGAGTGGGGGTATTTTTAACGAAGCCCTATGGGGTGTTATAGGAATGAAGCTTAGAAGCATAGTAAAACCCTACAAAGCTAAAAGTTAAGGAGTGTGATTTACTATAAGACTCATAAATCGTTGTACTATTCTAATTAGTGCTTTTTCAAATAAATAACCCCAAAAATTTAGGTAACCATGGCAAGAGTAGGTCTGTTTAACTGCACAATTGTGAATGAGGGTATTCAAGAGAAGGCAAGCATTCTTATTGAGGATAGTATCATTGTAAAGATATACAGAGATAATCTGAGGGATGTAATTGCCAGCTCGCCCGACCAAATAATTGATTGTACTGGAAAACTTGTTTTCCCAGGCGTAATTGACGACCAGGTGCATTTTAGAGAACCGGGCCTAACCCATAAAGCAGATATTTATACAGAATCAAAAGCAGCAGTGGCTGGAGGCACCACATCGTTTATGGAGATGCCTAATACCAATCCACAAACTACAACACTAGAGGATCTGGACAATAAATTTGCTGTGGCAAAAGAAAAATCGCTTGCCAATTACTCCTTTTACTTTGGTGCAACAAACAGCAACGCAGAACTTCTCCCAAAGCTAAACAAGAAAAGGGTATGTGGGGTAAAGGTTTTTATGGGTTCGTCAACAGGAAATATGCTGGTTGACCAAACAGAAGCGCTTGAGTCCATTTTCAAACAATCGCCAATACTCATTGCTACGCACTGCGAAGATGAAGCCACAATTACAGCCAACCTAAAGGAGTACCGTAGCAAATATGGTGACGGGATAGCTTTTAGGTATCACCCTATAATAAGGAGTGAGGAGGCATGTTTCATATCATCATCGCTAGCGGTTAGTCTGGCCAAGAAATTCAATAGTAGGCTTCACATACTGCACCTATCAACGGGAAAAGAACTTTCGCTGTTCGACTCCAACACGCCGCTTGAGCAAAAGCTAATTACTGCCGAAGTTTGTGTACATCACCTATGGTTTAATGATGAAGACTACGATACCCTAGGATGGAAAATCAAGTGGAACCCATCGGTGAAAACGGAAAACGATAGACTTGCGCTTATTGAAGGCCTAAAGCACAACCTAATTGATGTGGTGGCAACCGACCATGCTCCCCATCTAGAGGGTGAAAAAAATCAGGGTTACTTTAGCTCCCCTTCGGGAGGGCCAATGGTGCAGCACTCCCTTTTAGCCATGTTAGAACTCGCCCGAAAAGGGCACTTCCCCATTGAACTTGTTGCTGAAAAAATGTGCCATGCCCCAGCAAAACTATATGGTATAGAGAAAAGAGGCTTCATAAGAGAAGGCTATTTTGCTGATATTGTAGTTGTAGATCCTGCTGCTAGTTGGAAGATTACAAAAGAGAGCCTCCTTTACAAGTGTAAATGGTCGCCATTGGAAGGGAACACCCTATCAGCTAAAGTTGTACAAACCTTTGTTAACGGACGATTGGTTTACAACAAGGGCATTTTTGACGAATCGGTAAAAGGACAAGAGCTTGTTTTTAGCAGATAAAATGTTTTATCCTAGAACCATTACAATCCACAAGAGCTAGCCATGAAAAGGTTGTTCCTTATGGTGCTTATCCTTCTATATGTATTGGGTGGATGCAAGCACACTCCAACCAACCCCGAGAAATCAGGCAAAGGCAACACCCTTCCTACAACAGGAAAGGTAATTGCCGACAGTCTTATTTACGATGTGATTATCCGCTCAATGGACCCAGAGAACGAGTGGGAAAACTTACGGGTGAAAGGGATTGATAGGGTAGCATTTGTAAAGCAAATATTTGAGCTTATATACTCTGGAAAGTATAATGCCTACGATTTCTTTTCACAAGAAGCCATTCCCATTGATAGCGTAAGAGCCATTGAAAACAACCCTAACTTTAACATAGAACTTGTAAGCAAGATTCAGTTTACCGAGCACTGGGAAATGCTTGAGTCTGGAGAACTAATTAAAAGGGTTGATGCAATGACCTTTGGCATTGAACACTACAGCGCACAAGGCACATTTATTGGGCACAAGGCTCTGTTTACCGTTAAGCATAACCCCAATAGCTTATCGAAAGCCACTACCGCACCTTAGCATCCATTACAAACCTCCCCGTACTACGGGTTCGTTGCTGCAAGTACACCGTTCTGTTACTAATTTGCTCATCCAGAACTTGTGAAGTATAGTGCCTAACCGTAAGCAACTCAAGGTTACTGTTATACCTTACCACAAAATCGTGTTTCAAATCCTCAATAGCGGCAGGAAGGTAATGCGGTTCATCATCAACGCAAACGGTAAAGCTGATAGCTGAACTCTGAACGATGTTTACCTTAACCCTATGCTTGTATAGCAAAGCAAATATCTTGCTTAGGCTGTCCTCAATAACAAAACTAAAATCTCGAGGCGACATAGAAAGCAGAACCTGCTTTTGCTTTAGCACTAGAATGGGTGGTAGCTTTATTGGCGTATCGGAGTGTAAAATTTTAGTTCCTTCGGCCTCTGGGTTAAGGAACGATTTTACGTTTAAAGGGATCTGCTTGTTCTGAAGCGGTTTAATTGTTTTGGGATGGATAATCTGTGCCCCGCAATAGGCCAGCTCAATGGCTTCCTGAAACGACACAAAGTCCAGTTTTTGGGTGTTTGGGAAGATTCTAGGATCGGCATTAAGTACCCCCTCAACATCTTTCCAAATGGTTACATCTTGGGCATCGAGCAAATTGGCAAGAATTGCAGCGGTGTAATCGGAGCCCTCGCGCCCAAGAGTTGTTGTGGTACCCACGGGCGTTCCTGCAATAAACCCCTGAGTTATATATATTTGCTGTGGACTAAAGGTGAAGTTCTTTTTGCAATGGTAACCCGAAGTAACAAAGTCAACAACGCCTTCGCGGTAAGTGGTATCGGACTGAATACAGGACCTAACATCAATCCACTGATTGGCAACCCCTACACTGGATAGATACGAGCTAACTATTGCCGTGGAAAGCAACTCGCCGTAGCAAACCAGCTGATCGTAGCAGTAATCGTATCCATTTACAGCAGGGGTAGCAAGCATAGCCTGCATTTGACCAAAAAGTATTTCGAGGCGCTCGTTAAGAATAGTGTCCGACGAGCACATCAGCTCTTTGGCTATTTCGAAGTGGAAACTCTGCAAGTTGGCAAACAGCTCCCACATATCGGCGCTTCCTGCCATGTGCGCACCAAGCAACTTCTCGAGTGCATTGGTTGTTTTTCCCATTGCAGAAACCACAACCACTAGGTTATCGGACGAAGCCCTTACAATGGAAGCAATATTCTTTACCCCATCGGCCGATTTTACCGATGCTCCGCCAAACTTATAAATACGAGTAACCTTTGAGTTCATAAGTCATTCCAGTATTTGCCAAAACAGGAACAAACTTACACTAAGCAAATAAAATAGCAACTTAAAAAGATTATTTTATTTCCACATTTAATGAGTTTAGTCCAGAACAAGAAAAAGTTAAAGCGCAAACGTTTTAATTCTGATATTTTTACAATTCACCATCATTGGTTTGTAGTAAAATAACTACCTTTGACAAGCCAAAATCTGGACGAAAATTGATTGACATGAAAGGTTATAAAATAAAGACCTTAACCCAATTTATAATAGAGAGACAGGCCGACTTCCCCTTTGCAACCGGTGAGTTCTCCCGACTGCTTTATCAGGTAGGAGTAGCCGCAAAGGTTATAAACAAAAAGGTGAATAAGGCTGGACTGGTTGACATTCTTGGAGAGGCAGGAGAGGTTAACGTTCAGGGCGAAGATCAGAAAAAGCTGGATGTTTTTGCTAACTACCAGCTTATACAAGCACTTAAATCGAGTGGAGAGTGTTGCGGTGTTGCCTCTGAGGAAGATCAGGAGATCATCACCTTTGATAACGATCTTTCGCGTGACGGGAACTACATTTTTTGCATGGACCCTCTGGATGGCTCATCCAATATTGACGTAAACGTATCCATTGGAACCATTTTTAGCATATATCGTCGTATAAGCCCTCGGGGAGAAAAGGCTGTGCTTGAGGATTTCCTTCAAGAGGGAACCAAGCAGATTGCAGCAGGATATATAATTTACGGCTCCTCTACCATGCTTGTTTACACCACTGGTCGTGGTGTTTTTGGCTTTACCCTAGACCCATCCATAGGTGAGTTCTGCCTATCGCACATGGGCATACAAACTCCGGAAAATGGAGCGATATACTCCATTAACGAAGGAAATATTGGCAAGTTCCCCGATGGTGTTAAGAAGTACATTGGCTACTGCCAGGAAACCGATAAGGAGACCAACCGCCCATACTCTGGCCGATACATTGGCTCCTTGGTTGCCGATTTCCACCGAAACCTGTTAAAAGGAGGTATTTTTATTTACCCCCAAACCGCATCGGCACCTAACGGAAAGCTTAGGCTAATATACGAGTGTAACCCAATAGCATTCCTCGCAGAGCAAGCAGGAGGAAAGGCAACTAGTGGAACCGAGAGAATACTAGAAATAAAACCCCACTCCCTTCATCAACGCGTTCCCTTTATTGTGGGCTCAAAGAATATGGTTGATAAAGTTGAGTCGTTTCTTAAGAACGGAGAGGAATAGACTTAGAAGTAGAATACACACCAAAGCGGCCGCACAAATGTGTGGCCGCTTTTCGTTTTATAATGTGCCCTTTACCAAAAGCTGGCTACTCCTTGGCAAACCATATATCGTACCAATCGCCCTCCGAGCGAATAAAGGCATTAAGCACAGGCTGTTTAAAGCTAATGGTAAGACCAGTATAGGCTAGTGAGAGCATATCGTCGGTAACGCTAACTATTTCCCATGCTCCCGATATGGTGAAATCCTCTGGGGCCTTCTCCTTGGCCTCATAAACCATTACCCCATCTTCATCTTCGCGTGCAAAACGATTTTCTACATGCCTAAGTGTAAGTCGCAGCCCCCAGTCGTCCTCTTTCTGCTCTACAACCAGAACACGGAACAGCTCACCGTTTTCACGGTATAGCCCCTCTCTATTAAGAAAATTATACTTCATACACTTTTGTTTGTTGATACTTTGCATTCAATAAAGGCAATGTCTTACTTTTAAAGCCACTTTTCGAGCTAATTTTAAGAAAATTTACCCATAACCCCAACATGAATAGGTCACGAAATAGATTTTTATACACACTTATTTTGGCCGTTGTAGTGGTATTAGGATTGATGTCAAGGCACTTATCTGCCCATTTGCCCCACGCCATTAACCTAATGCTTGGCGATGCCATATGGGCTTCGATGATCTTTGTTATGCTGGCAATTGTCCTAAAAAAAACATCAACAGCCAGAGTCGCCCTTGCCAGCCTGCTGTTTTGCTATGCCATTGAAATTACACAACTTTACCATGCTCCATGGATTGATACGCTACGTGCAACCAGAATTGGAGGACTTATACTAGGATTCGGATTCCTATGGAGCGACCTAGTTGCCTATGCCGTGGGAGTTGCAACGGCAGCTATAGTTGAAAAAATAAGCATTAAGCTTAACAAAAAAAACAGTATCAAACATACCATGATAACACTACCAATATATCAAGTGGACGCATTCACCAGTAAGGTTTTTAGGGGTAACTCGGCCTGCGTTGTGATGCTAAAGGATTGGCTACCCAACAACACACTGCTTAGCATTGCCAAAGAGAATGGCGTTGCAGAAACAGCGTTCTTCACCAGAAAAGGGGACGGCTTCCACCTACGCTGGTTTACTCCCGACATAGAAATGGACCTTTGCGGCCATGCTACGCTTGCAACTGCACACGTAATATTTAACCACATGGGATATGATGGGCAGCACATTCACTTCAAATCAGCCTCAGGCGATTTATCCGTGGGCCGTGAAGGCGATTTACTTGTTCTAGATTTTCCGCACCGGAAACCCTTCCCAGCGCACCTCCCCATAGAAATTGCCGAAAGCCTAAACATCCAACCCAAGGAAGTTCTTCTTGCCCGGGATTATGTTCTGGTTTACGAAACTCAAGAGGAAATAGAATCGCTTGCCCCAAATAGGAGGCTTATTGATAGAATAAACTTAGATCCAGGTGGGGTTGTTGTTACTGCACCAGGCAAAGAGGCCGATTTTGTATCACGGTTCTTTACACCACAAGCCACTATTTTTGAGGATCCTGTTACAGGCTCGGCTCACTGTAGCCTTGTGCCCTATTGGTGTGAGCGATTAGGAAAAAAGCAACTGTACGCACAACAGCTATCCCAACGCAGCGGAGAGCTATTTTGTACCGATATGGGTGATAGGGTTCTAATTAAAGGAAATGCCATAACCTATTTAGAGGGCACCATTCGAGTGGATGAAAGCGAACTGGCATAATGCTGCCAATTCGCTTCAAACTATAATGCTTAGCTATTTGATAAGTCCTTTAGCACCTCGTACTCCACCATACGGATGTTTCGTTCCATCTCGGCAATATCAATAAGCGTGATTAGAACAGGAGTGTGAACTAGCCTGGGGAGCCCGGTTAGGTAGCTTTCTACAATCATTTGCGTACGCTCAGATTTTGCATACCCTTTCATTTTCTTGTTAAAAGCATCAACGGCTTCATGAATTTGGTGCCCGTACTCTTGCGAAAGCATAATCCGGTTGGTTACCCTGTCGCTTTCCAAGCGGCGGGAATCAATGGTTAACGAATCGCCAATTTCGCTAAGAACCTTTGTTCTAGCCGTTTCCAAAAGCGCAATAAGCTGGTTTGCTTGTACCTTTATATCGGTTACTGCTTCTGTATTTACCGTATCAGTTATAGCATCGGAATCCAGCGCAATAAGCTTGCTTGCCACAAGAGCTGTTTTGTACCTGTTAATGTAAATCTCCTTAACATCGTAGGAGTAGCTAATACTTGAGCGCATTACCAGTACCGATGCTGCTACGGCTATTAGCAGAATAAACATTGGCACCTTTTGCCTATTGGGCGCATTGCGAAATATGGAGAGCACATAGGCGGGGAAAAAACCTACAACAATGGCAACCTGACCAGATAACAGCATAATATTAGCGCCAGGCCAGTGCATTATTTTAAACAGCAAACCCAGTAGCATAGCAGCAGCAACGGTAAACCCAATTACCGATAGCGCCAGACTAAGCTTTGAAGGCTCCTCTTTATAAGTAGTGTAAAATAGCATTGGAAGAAAAACAAAAACAATAAGAACCGAAGCTAGCAATATTATTACCCCAGCACCAGCTAGATGATAGGTTTTAAATATTGCACCTGTTACCATAAGTATGGCGCTAAGTGCTCCAAAAATGTAGGTTGACTTTTTCATTGCTTGGAATTTTAGGTTTTCCGATAGTAGAATTTTTCTCTGTAAATCGCCTAGACTATCCAACTTAAAGGTGCTTACCACCAGTTCGTAAGCACGCATAAAATTGGTTTCTAGCAAAGGGCTCTCCTCAACAAGGCATCCAATATGGTCGGCCAGTTCCAATTGAATATGCTTCTCGGTTACCCCCTTATGCTCTAAGTCGGTAAGAATGTACTCGAATTCAAAGTCACTTAATGGTCTCATTTTGCTGGGTAAGGTTGGAGAATAAGCTGCATTGTATTCACAAAATCCTCAAACTCATCTACCAGCGCCTGTGCCCAGTTAACCCCTTCGGGAGTTAGCGAGTAGTATATACGTACACGTTTGCCTATGTTAACCTTATCGGTTACCACATAGCCCTCGGCCTCCAGCTTATGGAGCACTGGATAAAGTGCACCAAAGGTTAGCTTAACCTTTCCGCCAGAAAGTTCCTCCACCTTTTGCGTAATCTCGTAACCATAAAGCCTCTTGTGCTCCTTGAGCAACTTAAGTACTATAGTACGCAGGGTTCCTTTTAATAAATCGTTCGATATCATGGCATCTTATATATATGCAGCTAATATATAAGTTTATTTTATATTAATCAATAGTGCCAAAAAAAACGCACCAATTTCTGGTGCGTTTCCTTAGCAAAGCAAATGCTCTATATTCCAGTTATAGTAAACTCAACCCTACGGTTTTGTGCCCTACCCGCAGCAGTTTTATTAGTTGCCTTAGGTTTAGTCATGCCATAACCCTTTGATGTTACACGCGAAGCGTCAATTCCCATCATTATTGCGTAGTTTGCCACCTCTTTGGCGCGTTGCTCAGAAATACGCTGATTAATATCGGCACCACCAACATTATCGGTATGACCACCAATCTCAACCTTCACATTTGGGTACTCCTGCAAGAACTCAACAAGAGCGTTTAGGGATTTGAACGATTCCACCTTAAGCGTACTCTTTCCTGTTTCGAAGTAGATATTCTCAATGTTAACAGATTGTCCTACCTCAATTGGTGTAACGTAGAAGTTCTTTGGTATTACAGTTCGTGCAGCAACCTTGGTTAAATCTACAGGTTCGTACTTATTATAGAAGTTCTTAACCGATGGAGTTAGGTCGTACGATAAGCCTATGGGCAGCTTTAACTTGTATGTTGACGAAGTGGTATCGAAGCGGAAAGCATCGGACTCAACACCATTAATCTTGAGCCTAACTTTAACTCCAGCCTCAAGTGGCTTGCCAGTTTTTGTGTTTATTATGGAACCCTCTAGGGTTGCAATATTAGCATCCTTACGCTCAGCAAATATGTTTGTTGATATAGTGGTAAACTCGGTATATGTGCTCAAATCGATGTTGTTATCAACAGTATTGTAACTTGGCGAGGCTATACCCAGTTTGTACTGCGCCCCAAAAGGAAGGTTAACCCTAAACGCACCCGTTAAGGAGTCAATCTGGATTGAATCTGTTACAGCACCATTTATAACCAGCTTTGGATTGCTATCCCCTAGTATAGGAGTAAATGTTGCATTATCCATTGCAATACCATTAATGCGTACCCAAGGAACAGAGGAAACATTAAGTACAATCTCCTTCTCCACATAGGAGCGCTCAGTAGTAACATCAACAGTATCAACAGTAGCGATGAAATTTGGTACCCTTGCACTAAAAACGTATTTCTGTCCAAGTGGGAGCAATGCCTGGAATGCAGAAGAGTATAAGTCGAACTTAACAGAATCCGATTCCTCTCCGTTAATGAGTATTCTAGGATTCCGCTCCATTGGCAGCTGCTGGTTTGTCCTGGTATTTACAATCTTACCCTTTACAAGAACATAAGGGATTGATGTAAAATACAGATTTACATCGGTTTCTGTGTACTCTTTAAGGTTGGTAGCATCAATGTCGGTTGAAATGCCATTCCAGCTCTCCATCTCGGGTTTAAGCGTATATGCTGCTCCTAGCGGAAGGGTTACCTCGTAGGTTGCGGCAACCTTATCTACCTTAATATTCTCCCACTCCTTCCCGTTAACTAGTATTCGGTAAGCCGTGTCGGCTAGCATTAGGGTTTGATCGGCCTGGTTTAGGATTAACCCGCGAACCTTAATGAACGGATTCTCCTCAAAAAGCTTCACGCTAAAAATATCGGACTTCCCAGTAGAGTTGGTTATTGAGCTAAAGTATGCCCAGCTACCCTTCTCGTTCTGCTTATAGTATGAGTCCCAGTTTGCTGTATTTATTGGTTCACCAACGGGGACTGGCTTGGACCACTTACGGTACTCGCCATCGCTAACCTGATTGCAGTAGTAAAAATCCATGTTCTTGCTATCGTCAACATTCGATGCAAAGAATAGCACCTTTTTATCGGGAGTAACAAAGGGAGCCTCGTTGGTACGCCCATCGTTAACTTTGCCACTTAGCATCTTTGGCTTGCTATACTTCCACTCTCCTACCCGTTTTGATACATATATTGATAACCGCTTACTATTAGGGCTAGGGGTAATGGCAAAGAATAGAAGCTCACCATCGGGGGTCATATAGGCATAGCTTCCACGACCTCTATCCTTCCGGTGAATTCGGCGTACTTTTATTGGTTTAGGGTTAGACCAAGTGTTTTCATCTATGCGCTCAACAACAGATATCCCGCGGCCAACCCATTCTGTACCTCTGGCATTAAAGGAACCGCTTATTATAAACGTATTCCCATCGCTAAGTGCCGATAGTATAGTGTTATACCTTGCCACATTAACGTTGTTGGGAAGTCGTTTTGCCTGCGACCAAGTACCATCAGCGTTTTTGGTGGTGTACCAAATATCCTGACTGTTGTCGGTACCGAAGGTGTTTTCGGGATGATTAACACGGCTAAAATAGAGCGTGTTACCATCGGTAGAAATAACGGGGTTTACTTCGGCATACTCGGTATTAACTGTAGGGCCAAGGTTTACTGGATTAAATGTGGTTTGGGCAAAGAGGCATCCAGCAAGTAATACCAGTAACAGTATTGGTAAAAAGTTTATGGCTATCTTCTTCATAATTGTCTTTTTCATTTTAAGTTACAGCACCTTTACTACCTATAAGGAAGTCCTGATGGTGGAACCACCCTTCCAAACACTAGGTTCATACCTATGCGAATGTTTGCATTGGTAAACTTAAGTGGATTGATTAACGGGTAAAGATTGTCCGCTACAACATAAATTTGGAACGGCCCGGGCTTTACAACCAACCCAAGCCCTAGGTTGGTTAAGGTTCGCTGATTTGCCGACACGCTAGCCAATAGATTTAGGAAACGTCCAGCGCCTTGGGTTAACGAAATGGTGAATGCGGGGTAAAACTTGTGGTTATACACAGCATAGAACGATGCGCCAAAATGGGTGCGGCGAGCAATCTGGTAGTTTGCTGCTAGATAAAACTTAGGAGCAAGCCAGGTTCTGTAACTTTTGGATGTTTTTTCATCGTCAAAGTTATCCATGAAATCCTCTATTAGGGAGTCGGGATTGGTTTCCCTGTTGTAAAGCCAATCACTTAGCGCGTCTAACCCGTGAAATGTCTCGTTACCCTTAACCCGATAATTCATTACGCTATCCTTCCAGTTTATGAAACCCAAATCGGATATGGCAACGGTAAAGGTAGTTCTGCTATCGTAGCTGTAGGAGGCACCCATGCTAAGAGCATAGCCGCGGTTCTTTAGGCTGGAGTAATTATCGAGTGCCCAGTCGCCATCAACGTGTTCAAAATCGGGCTCGTTGTACTTATTCCTAGGGATTCCGGCCGTATTCATAACCGCATTGGCGCTAAAGGTGTGCGCGTAGGTAGAGTCCTGAATCTGTATGCTTAGGTCATCGGGGTTAAACTGTACATTGGCCAATCCATATAGCATACTAAACCTACCGCCAAAAACCCATTTCTTATAGGATTTGGATGCGCCAATGGTGGTTTCCAAATACTGGGAAAGGTTAATGGTGGTATTAGATAGGTCAATTGTTTTTCCTATGTAAGCACCATTGCCCTGCACGGCTAATCCAATTAAATCCTTAGCGTAGGTAAACTGGTTGTCGGAGTGTAACCTAGCGCCAAACCAGTAGAACCAGTTGTTAGATTTAAACCGAAGGTGGAATATATCGGCGTTAAAATTGGCATGAATTAGGTTTTTGTCCTTCGACTCCTTTAGTAACTGGTCGGGAAGCAGTACAATTTCGTTATTCCGCTCTTCGAACACATCTGAGGGTACAGTTCCATTAAAAATGAACTGCCCATAAATACCCGAAACACCAGGAAGTCCAATACTTGTGGTAAACTCGGGACGAACAACGGGATTTATGTAGCTGGACTGAAACACGTCTTTAAACATGGGTAACGAGAGTTCCGATTGAGCAAAGGAACTAAATCCAGCAAAAGCTATGATTAGGGTATAGAATATCTTTTTCACGGCAACTACTTGTTAGGTTTTATGGTTCCTTTCATTCTCACGGTAAGCAGCAAATCAATCTCGTTGGTGGATAAAATCTTTACGTTCTGCTGCACTTCTCCACCAGTATTAACCTGATACTGCACTATCATCTGGGTTGCACTGGCCATTAAATCGTACTTGGCCTTTTTAACATGCACTGGAACCAGTACTGGGGTTTTACCTACCGCCTCGCCATTGGGTCCAATAGGAGCGCTTTCAAGGAAAGGGGTTAGCCCAGGATCATCAAAAAGAGACGTGATTGGATTTTCGTTATCATCAACAAAAAGTACCTGCAGGTTCATATCTAGAGGTAACCCATTGTTGAAAATAAACCGCAACTCAACATCAAGGGATTCCTCGTCAACCTCGCCCAAATCATCAATTGATGGCCACTCAATATTTTCAAGTGTATCTTGCAAAACAAGTGTTGTAGCCCACCCCTCAAGCGGAACCTCTATGTACGATATGAAGTTGATTTTGCTATCGCGTCTAACAAACTGATTGTGGTCGCCAGAGTTATCGCCCAATGTGAATGTTGCACCAAAGTTTAGCTGGTTTGGAGCAATATCAAAAATATCTTCAATGTTAGAGTTGGTAGCGTTTAATGCAAAAGTATTAGTTGAGAACAATGAATCTGGGTGAACATTTCTTTCTTTCAATTCGTTAGGTAAAGAAACCCAAAGATCACCAGTACCTAAGGTTCCCTCATTCTGTACATTTATTTTTGAACCATTATTTGTATTAACAAACTCAAACTTAAAGAGCGATAGGGATGATGGAATACCAAATCCATTCTCAAGCGTAAGTTTCAAACGAGGATCGGCAAGGTGCATATTCGAAATGTAGGCAGAGCTGAAGATATCGAGAGAGGAGAACAGATAGTCGGTATCGAAGCTGTAGTTGAACTCGCCCCTAAGCTCGTTAAAGTCGAGCCCACCAATGTTCATGTTGAAAGAAACCCCCTGTCCTGTGTATATTCCTGCAGTGCTGTTGGTTTTAATTGTGGCCGAAACGCTATAGGCAAACGTATTATATGTATCGTTTGCTGTACTATACAAATCCAGCGTGCGGTTTGCCATTGCAACATCTATATTATCGGCTCCATTAGCAGGTATATTAAATGGAGCAACAACCGAGGTTCCATCGGCTTCCTTTAACGACACAAGAATCAGGTTTCCAGATATTGGATGGCTAAAACTGTTGTTAAGGCTAATTGTTATGGAACCTGCAGAGAGGTCTATGGACTTTAGCTCAACGCCATTAATTGCGGTAAACGACTCCTCAAAGGATTCCTCGAAGTCATACTTCACGTCAGGATTTACTAAAGGAATGCTTGGAAAAGGCCACTCAACACTCTGGGAGAAAGACTGAGAAGGAATGGTAAACTGGTCGCTTGCCAAACCAAACTCATTGGTATCTCTAAATGAAACATAAAACTGATTGGTTCCAGGGTAAATACCAACAATGGTATTCTCATCGCCACGCTCTACAAGCTCCTTAAATGTAATTGATGAGTTAATAACAGGGAACGCCATGTCGGTATCGACTGGATCGATGGTGATGTTATCGAACTTAGAAAAATCGTAACAGCTAGTCACCAATCCAAACAAAGCCAACCCTACAAGAGTAATGGGTATTCGTTTCATGATATTTGGGTTATTTGCAAATTTCAATGTAAAGATAGTTCATTAAAAATAAACATTGTTGTCCGGTAAACCGGAATATTTTCAATCACCAGCACCTAACTGCCAGTT
>JABNAD010000841.1_pt1 | contig 14422 bp, 13 predicted proteins | sample 7240381 | NCBI WGS metagenome assembly JABNAD01 (sample SAMN11332834, study PRJNA596920) | anaerobic digester metagenome | biome: digested sludge; isolation source: digested sewage sludge-derived enrichment culture grown on H2/CO2 | place: Germany: Goettingen
AGCGGACGTTGTCCTTGAGGGCGAAGTCGAGATCCCGCGTGATATCCTCGATCTCATAGAACGGAGCCTTGGACGGCGAACGCTTGAAGAGGAAATACTCCGCGTCGAAATCCCCGCCACTCTCCCGGATCAGCGCGGTCACCGCCTGCTCGACGGCAACGGCAGCGCATATGCCGTCCGCATCCGCGTGATGCCGGAGGATGATCGGCCGCGCGGTCAGGACGGCTTTTCTGATCTCCTTTGCCACTTTGCGCATCTGCGGCCGGAGGGCTTCGAGAACCTCGCTCTCCACCAGGAACGGGAGGTCGACCGGCTCCGCACGCTCATCGAGCGCCGCGTCGATCCGCTCCCGGACCCGTGCCGCATCCTCCGGCTCCATCACCGCCATGTACGAGGCCTCGACCTGGAGCTGGTTGTTGCGCTGCATCACCTCGCCCGTGAGGGCGACGATATCCCCGAGTTCCACCTCGGGATACGCGCGGACGCCCGCCTCGATGAACGCTGCAGCGTTCGCGGTGCCCGATTCGTCCACGACCGTGAAGATCGTCGGCCCCGACGTCTGCTTGATCTGGGCGATCTCGCCCTCGATCAGTACCGTCCTGCCGATCTTCTTCCCGATATCGGCAATAAGCACGGTCGTCGTCTTTCTGGTCACGGTCTCCGTCTGGTAGACGGTCGGCGTGACCTCCTCGAGATCGATGTTCCCGTTGCTCCGGATCTGGAGGACGTGAACGATGATCGGGTCGCGCTCGGTATGCTGCACCTTCACGTTGCTCTTATGAACGAGCCCTTTGACCCGGTCGTTTAACTGGACAAAAACACCGAACGGGGCAAATCCCTGCACCCGCCCGAGGTACATCTTTCCTTCCTCCACCTCGTCGAGACTGCAGTTCGCACCGAGGCGGTAAACAATTGTATCTTCCGTATCTTCCATAGTAATTCTCCAATTTATTCTTCGGACACCTCGGCGGCGTGCCCGGCAAGTTCGTAGAGCCGGCACTCACCGTCCCGCCTGCCCTTTGCTATGATGCTATCGCCGCTCTCCAGCCGGACACTCTTTCCCGGGCGGTAGACCCACCGGTCGTCGTGCTTGATGGCGAGTACGACCATCCCCGTAACTGTCGCAAGCGACATCTCCTTGAGCGTTCTCCCCACAAGCGGAGACGACGGCGTCACGGTCATCCGCGTGATGATCTCGTCCGACTCCCGGACGATCTTCTTGAAGATCGGTGGGATCTCGATGTCGCGCAACAGGACGTCGACGATCGAGTGAGCCGAATCGCTGATCGCCTGTGCGAACGAAGACATATACAGGAGGCCGCGAAGGTAGCGCACGTCCTCGATCTTCCGTGCCGCTTCGAGGATCCAGAGATCCAGGTCGTAGCGCATATCATCGAGCGCTGAATCGAGAGCGACCACCTCGTGCGCCACCTCCATGTTGTTGAAGAGCAGGGAGGTGTACGCCAGCCCGACGGAGAGCTCGGAGAGGTTCTTCATCTCGATGATCAGCTGGACCGCGCGGTCGAGGTCGTCGACCTCCCCCGCGGGGGAGACCTCGACCCGGGGACGCTCCGCCGATCCTGCAATCTCGGAGAGGGCACCTTCTCCGGCTTCCGGCCCCCGGGCGATCAGGATGTCCCCGCTCTCCACCCGGGTGGTTCTGTCGGGGTCGTAGATCCAGCCCTTTCCGCGCCGGATAGCGATCACCTGCATGCCCGTCGTGCTCTGGACCTTGAGGTCGCCGAGCGTGCGGCCGGCAAACTCGCTTCCCTGGCTGACGATGACGCGGGTGACGATCTCCTCGGCCTCCGGGAAGACGCGCTTGAGTTTTGCCGGGAACCGGATGTCTTTTAAGATGAGTTTTGCTATATCCGAGGCCGAGTTCGCGATCCTCTCCGCTGCCTCGGCCACCTGGAGCATACCGCTCATCGCCTCGGCCTCTTCGATCCTTCTTGCGCCGAGGACGCTCTGGATCCTGGCCTGGTAGACCAGCTTGTTCATGCTCTCTTCGAGGTTGATCACCTCGAGCGCTATCTCCTTGCTGTCGAAGAGGATCGCTGAATAAGAAAGATCGACCATCAGCTCGGAGACGTCTTTCATCTCTATGAGGACGTCTTTGAAGCTGATCGGCTGATATTCGTGTTCCATCATGGTATGTTAACCGTCGTTCTCCATTCTTTTCACTACAGCAGCAGGCCTATCGCCGTCACGAGTGCGGCTGCACCAATCAGGTCGATCAGGCTTGTGATGACGGGGATTCCGAAGTTGTCGGGATCGAGACCATACCGGAATGAAAGGCTCGCGGTGATGTATGCCACGCCGTTCACCAGTGTCATGACGACCAGACCCGCCGCAAGGCTGATGATGACCAGCATCCCGAGACCCGGGCTGTTCAACCCCATGAGCACCGCCGCACCATGCGCGATGAGCGCCAGCAGTGGAAGCAGTATCAACGTATAGAGATAGGAAATAATAAAATGATGCACCACGTCGCGCTCGGGGAGGAACGAGGGGTTGAGCTCGCCGGTGTGCATCCCGGTCGAGAGGCGCGACCCGAGAATGCCGCCGATTGACCCGAGGCAGCCGGTGAACGGCGGGATCAGGATGAGGAAGACTGCGATCGCTACCAGCGCGTCGAGGTTGAGGGAGTAGGTCAGACCCGCCAGCGTGCCGAGGACGCTGAGCGGAATGAGCAGGAAGAGGTTCTCCCGGACGATCGGCCCGATACCCTCCGGGCGGTGCCGGGTGTAGACGATGGCGGCGACGGTAGCGGCGACGACGATGCCCCCGAGAACCATGCGCATTACAGGGGAGAGGAGCATGACGAACGTCGCCGAGAGCACGAGGATGGGAAGCGTAATGATGTCTCCCGAGGTGGTGACGGTCGGTGCGCCGATCATGTCGAGGTCGAGGCCGTAGCGGTAGCTTGCAAGGGCGATGAGCAGGGTGATCCCCGTCACCACGGCCCCCGCAATGATGCCGGTGACGACCGAGATCAGCACGAGGTCGAGGATGCTGATTACAGGATACCCGAAGATGCGGCTCGCCATATAGGAGAAGATACCGATGACGAGCGCGATGAGAATGGTTATCACGAACGACGCGCGGATGTTGTCGCCGAGAACGCTTCCTTCCTCGAAGTCGATGGAGAACTCCCCGAGGTGCATCGCCGAAGAGAGGCGGGAAGCAAAAACCCCGGCGATGCTTCCCCGGATATGGATGATCGAGGGCAGGAGCACCATCAGGCCGGGTATCAGCGCGAGGACTTCACGTACTGAACCGAGATAGATCCCCGCAATGCTCGAGACGACGGCACTGACGAGCAGGGCACCGAGACCGGCAAGGATCAGGCGGCTCTGGCTGGATATGCCCTGCTCCATCACAATCACCGTCCATCTCGATCAACTCCGATAGGGGATCTCCTGCACGGCCAGATCGGCCGGCAGAATCACGTCTCCCTCATACTGTCGCTTTGCATCGCGTATATGGTTTGCTGTGCTTGCATAACGGGAGCTTATGTGCATCAGGGCAAGCATACGGGCGCCCAGTGCCGTTGCGGCCCCCCCGGCCTCTCCGGCAGTCGAATGCAGGACGTCGCGGGCACGATCGCTCTCCTGGTCGTCGAAGGTGGCGTCGTGGATCAGGAGATCCGCATCGCGGATCATCGCCGCGATGCCGGGCTGGTCATGGAGCGGCCGGGTGTCGCCGGTATAGACGATCTTCCTGCCCGCGCGAGGGTCCCCCATCACGTCGGCGGGACGGACGGCGATCTCGACGCCGTCGCGGACGACGCGGACCTCCTCCCCGCGCTGCAGCCGCCCGAAGAGCGGACCCGGCGGGACGCCGAGTTCGATCGCCCGCTCGCGGTTGAACCTGCCCGGCCGCTCGTCCTCCTCCAGGACGTAGCCAAGCCCGGGGATGCCGTGGAGCGTCGCGAACGCCCGGACGGTGTAACCGTTGAAGGGCACGACCGAACCGTGCTCGAGGGGGTGGGCGGTGACGGGGAAACCCCGGGCGTGGCGGCTGATCCTCTGCACGAGGTCCACGAACTCGCCGATCCAGGGCGGACCGTAGATCGGGAGCGGCTCGGTCCGTCCCATGAACGCGAGCGTCTCGACGAGCCCGAAGACGCCGAGGAAGTGGTCGGCGTGCCAGTGGGTGATGAAGACGGCGTTCACGGTAAACCCGGTCCGGGCACGCATCATCTGCTGCTGGGCGCCCTCCCCGCAGTCGAAGAGCAGGGTATCGGAGCCCCGCCGAACCAGGACGCAGGACGGGTTCCTCTGCGGGGAGGGGAGCGCCCCTGCCGTCCCGAGGAAGTGAACATGGAGGGTCTCGCCGGCTATACGAACCACTTCCTGAATGCCGCGAGGCTCCGTTTCGCCTCCTCAAGCGACCTGCCCTCGATGACGGCCGGCCCGGAGTAGTCGCGGGCAATGACCCGCCCGACCTTCTCCCAGGGGATGGTCCCCTCGCCGAGCGCCAGGTGTTCGTCCGACTGCCCGTGGTTGTCGTGGATGTGCAGGTGATCGACCTCCCGGACGTGCATAAGGAATGCATCCACAAGACCGTTGGTGTTGGCGTGCCCGAGATCCAGCGTGATCCCGATCCCCGCGATCCCTTCGGTGAGACCGAGGATCTCCTCGGGGTAGCGGCAGAGGAAGTCCTTGATGCTGATCATGTTCTCAACGCACGCAAGGACGCCGTGATCCTCTGCGCACTTCCCGATCTCGACGAGCGCGGTCTTCTGCATCTCCCAGACTTTCTCGGGGACGAGTTTGCCTACCGGGGATACGAAACCCGGGTGAACGGTCACCCGGTCGGTCAGTTCGGCCGCGTGCTGGATGCAGCAGCAGGTCTGGCGGATCGACTCGCGCCAGATCGGGTAGTTCAAGGACGCGAGGTTCAGGTCGCTGTAGGGCGCGTGCACGGTCGCGAGAAGGCCGGTGCTCTCGAGGTTCTCCCGGACGGCAGCGAAGTTCTCGGGATTGTCCAGGCGATACTTCCCGTCGGCGACGATCTCCCATCCGGTATACCCGATCTCTTCGAGCCCGTAGACCCAGTCGCGTGACTCCCAGATCTTCGACGAGGCTGAAAAATACGGGACAAGACTCATCCTTCCATACCTCCCAGGCGGCAGAGCAGGGTGCGAACCTCTGCGGCGAACTCTTCGAGCGATCCTTCGTTCGTGATCCGGCAGTCAGCCAGTTCCAGGGCACGGCCGAGGCCCCACCCGAGTTCCCGCTCGTCACGGGCCCGGAACTCGTCGGGGGTGAGGGAGTCGTCGGACCGGCCGCGGTTCGTGAGCCGCCGGTAACGCGTCTCGAACAATGACTCGATCCCGATGAGCGTGAAGTCGGGGAAGTGCCCCTTGAACGCCGTCACCTCGTAGTCTCCCCGGATGCCGTCCACGAGTACCACCGGGGCGCCCGTCGCCTCGATCCTCGGGATGGTGATCCGGGCGATGGCATCCATGCCGAGGTCTACGCGCAACTTGCCGGCGATTGCGCCGCAGTTCGCGTCGGTCAGGGGTAGCCCGGCTTCTTTCACCCGTTCCCGTATCGCATCTCCCATGACCACGACCGGTATCCCAAGCTCCCGGGCGATCCCTGACGCCTCTCCCTTCCCGCTTGCCGGCATACCAACGATTCCAATAACCTTCATCAGGTTCCTCCTATATCCAGAACAGCGGGCCGTGCCGGCGAAAGACCGGCTGCAGGGTCCCGGCGATGCAGGTTGCGGCGGCCGCCACAAATGTCTGCATAAACGTGCGTTCCCGTCGATATTATGCTTAACGTCACCCGAAAGGGTCAGACCTCTGGGCCGTAGACGACCTCGCCGTCCTCCCGGGTGCGTATATGGACCCTGCGGCCGAGCGGCGCCGCTGCCGCCTCGAGTTCCTGCCGGGTCAGGGGTACGAAGCCCGGGGCCACCCCCTGCTGGAGGACGAGGTCGAGTCCGCGGGTATCCTCCGCGATGGCCAGGAGGTCTTCCTCGCGGCCCCTAAAGAGGGTGACCACAACCTGGAAGGTCTCGAGGCTGCCGTCGGCCTTTGCCCGTTTGCAGGCGGCGAGCGACTGCTTCACCGCATCGACGGCGGTGAGTTCGAGGAGGGCGTCGTAACGCTCCCACGTTGTCTTGATATCGAGCGAGATCATGTCGACGAGGTGCTTCGCAAGAAGGTCCTCGATCACCCGGGGAAAGATGCCGTTCGTGTGCAGGCCCACAGAGAACCCCATCTTTCGGACGGCGGCGGCGAGGTGGGCGAGTGCCGGCCCCTGCAGGGTCGGTTCCCCGCCGGAGAAGACCACGGCGCCCGCAACCGTGCGGGACTCCCGGATCATCGCGATGATCTCGTCTGCGTCGCGCAGATCCTCCCCATCCTGGATGGCGATATTATGGCAGTAGAAGCAGCGGGCAGGGCACCCCCGGAGAAAGACGGTGCAGGCCGCCCGCCCCCGCCAGTCGACGGTGCTGATCGGGACAAAACCTCCGAAATTGATGTACAAATAATCACCAGGCGATAAAGAGATGCTCCTCAATCTCTTGTAAGTCTTGGCTTTCCGGCTATGAAACAAGATCTGACTAAGGTAAAGTCAAGTTTACTTGTTGAGAGAACAAGCCCGATTTAGCCCAGATACCAAAAACAAGCCTTTATCAACTCTTTTCTGCAAATATAGGGCCATGGGTCTCATAGAAGACGCCCGGCGCGGCGTCGTCACCGAAGAGATGCGGATCGTTGCGGCAGCAGAGGGCGTCACCGAAGATTTCGTCCGGCGCGGCGTGGCCGAGGGCCACATCGTCATTCCAGTCTCCCCCTACCGGAAGGTGAAGATCTGTGGTATCGGCGAAGGGCTTCGCACGAAGGTCAATGCAAGCATCGGAACATCGACGGATATGGTCGACGTCGATATGGAGGTCGAGAAGGTCCGGCAGGCCGAGCGCGCCGGTGCCGACACGTTGATGGAACTCTCTACCGGCGGCGATTTCGCGGAGATCCGGCGCCGGGTCGTCGAGGCGACCACCCTCTCGGTCGGGTCGGTTCCGCTCTACCAGGCGTTCATCGAGGCCGCCCGGAAGCGTGGGGCGGTCGTCCACATGGAGCCGGACGACCTCTTCCGGATCACAGCGGAGCAGGCGAAACTCGGGACCAACTTCATGGCGATCCACACCGGGATCAACTACGAGACGATGAAGCGCCTGCAGAACCAGGGGCGGCACGGCGGGCTCGTATCCCGGGGCGGGGCCTTCATGACCGCGTGGATGCTCCACAACGAGAAGGAGAACCCGCTTTATTCAGAGTTCGACTACCTGCTCGAGATCTTGAAGGAGCACGAGGTCACCCTCTCGTTCGGCAACGGGATGCGGGCGGGCGCCGTCCACGACGCGACCGACCGTGCCCAGATCCAGGAACTGCTCATCAACGCCGAACTCGCCGACAAGGCACATGCCAAAGGCGTGCAGACGATCATCGAGGGGCCGGGGCATATCCCGATCGACGAGATCCAGACGAACGTCGTCCTGCAAAAGCGGGTCACGAACCGGAGACCGTTCTACATGCTCGGGCCGCTCGTCACCGACATCGCGCCCGGCTACGACGACCGGGTGGCCGCCATCGGGGCCGCGCTCTCCTCCTCCTACGGCGCGGACTTCATCTGCTACGTGACGCCGGCCGAGCACCTGGCGCTTCCCACCCCCGAGGAGGTCTACGAGGGCGTCATGAGCTCGAGGATCGCCGCCCACGTCGGGGACATGATCAAGCTCAGGAAGCGCGACGCGGATCTCGAGATGGGCCACGCCCGCCGCGACCTCGACTGGGAGCGGCAGTTCGCGGTCGCGATGAACCCCGAGCGCGCCCGGGCGATCCGGGACGAACGGATGCCGGCCGATACCGACGGCTGCACAATGTGCGGGGACTACTGCGCGCTGAAGATTGTTGGAAGGCATTTTAATTTCTGAGTGAGAGCGAGGGAGAGTCCGGCGGGACACTCCCACCATTTTAAATTACATTCGCTGAAGAGCAGGGGCTGTTTGTTCCCAGCAGTCCCGGTAAAGTGGACCGTGGGGGTATCGCCACTGGGGGAGGGGCTGACGGGGAGTGCGATGCTCCGAAGGAGCAGAGCTCGACCACCGTCAGGTGGGGAGGGGGGGTGCAGCCCCCCTCCCCTGTCTCCAACTCAGACTATTGTTGCTCAAACTCGCTATCTCGCACCTCCATCGCCCCCACCCCGCCCGCGCTTCGCGCTCCTCCCCCGCACCTTCGGTGCTCAAACTCCGCTCCTAGCGGAGCGTCGTTCCCCGCCCCGCGGGGCGGGGGCAGTGCGTGGCGATAGTCGGGGGAAAGCCGTGCATGGTTCTTCTCCGGGGTCACCCCATGTAGTGGACCGTGGGACTATCGCCATTGGGGGTGGGGCCGACGGGGAGGGGGCTTGCCCCCTCCCCTGTCTCTACCCATCTGTTATCGGCCTATAGTCCCCACCCCTACCCAAACCAAAAAACCGCACCATTATCGCCTCCCTCACCCACATCCCCATACAGGGACAGCCCATGAAGCCTGAAAACGAACAGTTAATCAATGACTTCCTCGCCCACGCCGACGACCTCGGCGACGAGATCGTGGCGGACGTAGAGGAGATGCTCGGCGTCGTGCCGTTCATCTTCCCTATCCTCCGCGACCGGCCCGAGTCTTTCGCACTCTCGACCCTCGCCGATTACCGGATCTCCCGGCCGGATTCGCTCGACCCGAAGACCGCGGAACTGATCGCCGTTGCGGCCGCCGCGAGTGCGGAGGCGGAGAGCTGCCTGAAGGTTCATATCGGGGCCGCCCTGAAGGAGGGCGCGTCCCGCGACGAGATTCTCGACGTCCTCCTCATCGCCGCGATGATCGGCAAGACCCGCGTCCTTGCATCCTCCCTCCGCCGGTTCCGGGAGGTCTGCGGCGACGGCCGCCGGGCGGGGGAGTAGGCGGTCTCCGGGCCTGTGGACATGCATGTTTTATGGTCTGATTGAGCAAAACTCATCCATAATGAGCCAGACAAAGGCAGCCCTTCGCCTGCGGGCAAAGGAGGCCCGGGCGCTCCTCTCTCCGGAGGATGTCGCCGCATACAGTGCAGACATCGAGCAGCGGCTTCTCGATCTCCTCGACGGGTTTACGACCGTCATGGTCTACGTTGCAAAAGCCCCGGAGGCCGAGACCATGGGTCTGATCGCGGCCCTGAACCGCCGGGGCGTGCGGGTCGTCGTGCCCATCATCGAACGGGAGACCTGCAGCCTCCGCCTCTCTTATCTCCCCGACCCCTCGCTCCTCGTCCCGAGCACGTTTGACGTCCCCGAGCCGATCGGTCACGAACTCCCGGCCCGGCCCGGGGACGTCGAGGCCGTCGTCATACCGATGCTCGCCTTCGACGCCGAAGGGAACCGGCTCGGTTACGGCGCGGGATACTACGACCGCTTCCTCTGCCGATATCCCCACCCGAAGAAGATCGGCATCGCGTTCTCCTGTCAGCAGGCAGAACGCATTCCTGCCGATGAAAACGACGTGAAGATGGATTACATCGTTACGGAAAAGGGGATCATCCGGCATAACGGAAGGGCGGTTTAGGGAAAAATATAAATAGTGGACAGCACTTACCTATGGTAAACCTCACAGGAGGAGATTGTTCACATGGCCAATACCGAATCCATTGAAGTGACCATCAAGGAGGCGGCTCACGAAGACGCCGGACGGGGAATTGCCAGACTGAGCATCGACACCATGAAGGCGCTTGGCCTCGTCAGCGGCGACGTCGTCGAGGTCGAGGGGCGCCATAAGGCAGCGACGCTCGTCTGGCCCGGTTTCCCCCAGGACACCGGCAAGGCGGTCCTGCGCATCGACGGCAACACCCGGAGCAACGTCGGGGCGGGTATCGACGATAACGTCCGGATCAGAAAAACCGAAGCGGGATACGCGAAGAAGGTGACCATCCAGCCGACCCAGCCCATCCGCCTGATGGGCGGCGAGCAGTACCTGGGGAGGATCCTCCGCGGCAGGCCCGTCACCGAGGGGCAGCTCATCCGGGTCAACATCCTCGGCAACCCGCTCACGTTCGCGATTGCCAGGGTGGCGCCGAAGGGCATCGCCATTGTCACCGACAGCACCGAGATCGAACTGAAAGAGACCCCATACGAGCCCAAGGAGGGGCGACGCGAGATGGCGGCGGCCGACGTCCATTACGAGGACATCGGCGGTCTCGACCGCGAGCTGCAACTCGTCCGGGAGATGATCGAACTCCCGCTCCGGCACCCCGAACTCTTCGAGCGCCTGGGCGTCGAGCCCCCAAAGGGCGTCCTGCTCTATGGGCCGCCCGGTACAGGGAAGACCCTGATCGCAAAAGCGGTGGCGAGCGAGGTGGACGCGCATTTCATCACGCTCTCGGGGCCCGAGATCATGAGCAAATACTATGGCGAGTCCGAGGAGCGCCTGCGGGAGGTCTTTGAGGAGGCGCAGGAGAACGCGCCCTCGATCGTCTTCATCGACGAGATCGACTCGATCGCGCCCAAGCGCGAAGAGGTGAAAGGCGAGGTCGAGCGCCGGATCGTCGCCCAGTTGCTCGCCCTGATGGACGGGTTGAAGACCCGGGGCCAGGTCGTGGTGATCGCCGCGACGAACCTCCCGGACATGATCGACCCTGCTCTGCGGCGCGGCGGCCGGTTCGACCGCGAGATCGAGATCGGCATCCCCGACACGAAGGGGAGGCAGCAGGTCTTCCAGATCCACACCCGCGGCATGCCGCTTGCCGAGGACGTGAGACTCGACGATTACGCCCGTTCCACGCACGGCTTCGTCGGCGCCGACATCGCCCTGCTCGCAAAGGAGGCGGCGATGCACGCACTCCGCCGGATCATCCCGCAGATCAAGATCGAAGAGGAGATCCCCGCCGAGATCATCGACCAGCTCCGCGTCACGAACGAGGACTTCATCGAAGCGCACAAGCACGTTGAGCCGAGCGCGATGCGTGAGGTGCTCGTAGAGATCCCGGATGTCAAATGGGAGGACGTCGGCGGGCTCGAAGACGTAAAGGGAGAACTTGCGGAGGCCGTTGAGTGGCCGCTCAAATATCCGGAGATATTCGCGTCGCTCGAGACCGAACCCCCCCGCGGCATCCTGCTATTCGGCCCCCCCGGAACCGGCAAGACACTCCTTGCAAAGGCGGTCGCAAACGAGAGCGAAAGCAATTTTATCTCCGTAAAAGGCCCGGAACTCCTCTCCAAATGGGTCGGAGAGTCGGAACGCGGAGTTCGGCAGGTATTCAGGAAAGCGAGGCAAGCAGCACCGTCGATTATCTTTTTCGACGAGATTGATGCGCTTATGCCCAAACGTGGATCTTATATAGGATCGTCGCACGTAACTGAAAGTGTGGTAAGCCAGATCCTGACAGAGCTCGACGGCCTCGAAGAGCTCAACAATGTCGTGGTTCTCGGCGCTACCAACCGCCCGGACATGTTGGACGAGGCGCTGCTTCGCCCCGGCAGATTCGACCGGATCATCTATGTCCCGCCACCCGACAGGGAAGGCAGGAAGAAGATCTTCGAAGTATACCTGAAAAACAGGGAGATCCTTGCAAACGACGTGGACATCGGAGAACTGGTCGACAGAACCGAGGGCTACGTCGGCGCCGACATCGAGGCGCTGGTCCGCGAGGCAAAGACTTCCGCCATGCGCGAGTTCATCGCCGCAATGGGAGGGAAGACCGAAGAGGAACGGCGTCAGGCGATCGGCAACGTGAGGATCACGAAGAACCACTTCGACGACGCCCTCACCCGCGTGAGAGGCACGCTCGATATCGACCGGCTGGAGGAGAACGAACGCCACTCCTGGCAGATCCTCTACAACCAGGAGCAGCGGTCGGCACTCGAAGAGGCCGTCTCGACGATCAACCGTGCCGGGATGCGGGAGACCGGAAAGGTCGAGCACGAAGTCAAAGATCTCACGCAGGCCCTCAAAGATGCGGTCTACCGGAGAAAGAAAGACTTCGGCGAGATCAAGCGGCTCACAAAGGAGTTGAAGGCAAAATTAGAACGTCCGCTGCCCCAGACGGGCATGGCGTTCTGACGGGAGCGCCCCCTGCCCGTGAGGCGCTCCCTCCCGGGGACATTCGACCCCATCACCAACAGGGATAGACAGAACGTGATGCACATGAGTGACAGTCCAGCAGATATCTTCGAGCAACTCAACGAACTGATGAAACGCCTCATGGAGCAGGGGCTCAAAGAGCAGGGAGATCAGAACAGGCCGTTTGCCTACGGATTCAAGATCGTTCTTCACGATGCCGGAAAACCTGAGATTCCGGCAACGGACGCGGCCCCCGTAGCAGAGCCGAAAGAACCCTCTTCCGAGGGGACCATCGAGCCGATAGCAGAGATGTACACGACCGATGACGACGTGACGGTGGCGATCGATCTCCCGGGTGCCGAGAAGGAGAGTATTCACCTGTCACTCATCAACGGGACGCTGACGATCATTGCCGGCGGCAATCAGCTGACTTCGGTGGAGGTGCCGACCGTAGACGCCGAATCCATGCAGTCGAACTACAAACACGGCGTCCTGGAAGTCAAATTCTCCCGGGGCAAGTCGATCCGGATAGACTGAGTCATCAGGGCGCCTGCCGGCCCGGCTCCCCGGCAGCGCCGCGATACTTTTCGCCGAGAGCGGCATTCGTCCGTGAAGGAGCCGGCTGAGTGCTCTTCACGACCCGTACTCATCATACTCAACGTCATCCCGGCAGTACCTCCCCGAGAAGACGCGCGAGCACCATCGGGGCTACCATGACCGATTTCCGGAAATGCGACTCAGGATTAGGCTCCGATCCCCATAATAACCACCAAAAAGGAGACAACACGTAAAAGGAAGCCCAATAGCATCGCCAAACCCATCGGAAGCATCTTCCGCAAAGGATCGCCGGGAAGGACGAACCCGGAGACAGATTGCCGCAGCCAACCTTTTTTCAAGGCAACAACACCTACATATACAGTAATACCTATCTACTAGTCGTAAGGGCTACGCCCGTCCAGGTAGTGGTGATTATATGGTTAAGACCACCGTGTCCGTAATTAAAGCAGATATAGGCAGTTTCCCGGGGCACTCCCGAACCCACCCGAAGATCCTCGAGGTGGCCGCCCGGAGACTCAAGGAAGCAGAAGGAAGCATCCTCATCGACTCGTACGTCACCCACTGCGGTGACGATCTCGAGTTGATCATGACGCACACCAAAGGGGAGGACAACGAGGAGATCCACAAGCTGGCGTGGGACATCTTCATGGAGTGCGCCGGACTCGCCAAGGAGATGAAACTCTACGGCGCCGGTCAGGATCTGCTCGGAGATGCGTTTAGCGGCAACGTCAAGGGAATGGGGCCCGGTGTCGCCGAGATGGAGTTCGAAGAGCGCGGCTCCGACCCGATTCTGATCTTCATGGCCGATAAGACCGAACCGGGAGCGTGGAACTACTTCCTCTACAAGATCTTCGCCGACCCCTTCAGCACGTCCGGCCTCGTCATCGACCCCTCGCTGCACGATGGGTTCACCTTCGAGGTTCATGACGTCATAAAGAAGCGCAAGATCCTCTTCAACACACCCGAAGAGTCCTACAGCCTCCTCGCCTATATCGGAGCGCCGAGCCGCTACGTCATCAAGTACGTCTGGAAGAGAAACGGCCTGATAGGGGCGTCCACCAGCACCCAGCGGCTGAACCTGATGGCCGGGCGGTACGTCGGCAAAGACGACCCGGTCATGATCATCAGGGCGCAGAGCGGGTTCCCCGCGGTGGGCGAGGTCATCGATCCCTTCAGGACGCCCATCCTTGTGGCCGGCTGGATGCGGGGCTCGCACCACGGCCCGTTCATGCCTGTCGGCGTCTGCGACGCAAACTGCACCCAGTTCGACGGACCGCCCCGGGTCATCTGCCTCGGGTTCCAGGTCTGCAACGGGAAACTGATCGGGCCTGCCGACATGTTCGACGACCCGGCGTACAACCGCGTCCGCGACCAGTGCTGCGAGCTCTCCAGCATGCTCCGGGCTCACGGGCCGTTCGAACCGCACCGCCTCTCGCTCGAGGAGATGGAGTACACCACCCTCCCGGGCGTCGAGAAGCAGTTCAAGGATCGCTGGGAAGACCTTCCCGAGTAACTTTTTTTAATCGCCCGCGGCGTTTTATCAGATCCCGTAATGCTTCTTTGTTCGTGGATCTCTTGCTGTACCCCACGGTGTCTTCCGGAACCAAGCGTCCACCGGTCGCAACGGTACCTCCTACCGCCCGCCTCAGGCAACCCCCGATCGCAGCGGCACCTGCCGGTGCCGCGCCTCCTACCGCCCGCCTCAGGCAACCCCCGAACGCAGCGGCACCTGCCGGTGCCGCGCCTCCTACCGCCCGCCTCAGACACCCCCCG
>JABNAD010000842.1_pt1 | contig 14417 bp, 15 predicted proteins | sample 7240381 | NCBI WGS metagenome assembly JABNAD01 (sample SAMN11332834, study PRJNA596920) | anaerobic digester metagenome | biome: digested sludge; isolation source: digested sewage sludge-derived enrichment culture grown on H2/CO2 | place: Germany: Goettingen
TTCCTGGACAAGCGCATCAAGAACCCCGACGCCATCCTGGACAAGCTCAAGGATCTGTACGGCGAGTACGTCTGCACGCCCATCCGCTACAACGTGCGCCTGTCCGAGTCGCCGGCCTACGGCAAGACCATCTTCGAGTACGCCCCCGGCTCCCACGGCTCCCAGGACTACCGCGACCTGGTGCGCAAGATCACCGGCCGTCCGGAACTGTTCGCCTGAGACGGCCCCCCCCTCGACGGCCAATCCCCGCGCATTTGCGTGCGCGGGGATTTTTTCGTACCTAGCCGTCCCATGACGATGCACTTCCCCATGATTTTCGATTTCCCGCGAATGGAACGCCCGTGCCCAGAACGCTGATCATCGCCGAAAAACCCTCCGTGGCCCGCGAACTGGCCGCCGTGCTGGGCGTCAAGGGACGCGGCGAGGGCTGCCTGCAGGGGCCGGGGCACGTGGTCACCTGGGCCGTGGGGCACCTCGTCAACATCGCCGAGCCTGCCGAGCAGAACCCGGCCTGGGCCGGCCGCTGGGCCATGGGCCAGCTGCCCATGCTCCCGGCGCGCTTCGCTCTGGGCATCCTGCCGTCAACGGCCAGCCAATACGAAATCATCCGCCGCTACCTCCTGGACGACGACATCACCGAGGTCATCAACGCCACGGACGCCGGACGCGAAGGGGAGCTCATCTTCCGGCGCATCTACCTCCTGGCCGGCAGCACCAAGCCCATCCGCCGCCTGTGGGCCAACGACATGACCGAAAAGGGCCTGCAGAAGGCTTTCGCCGGCCTCGTTGACGGCGAGCAGAAGCGCAACCTCGGCCACGCCGCCTTTGCCCGGGCCGAGGCCGACTGGCTGGTGGGCATGAACTTCTCCCGCCTCTTCACCCTGCGCGCCGGCAGCCTCATCACCGTGGGCCGGGTCCAGACGCCGGTCCTGAAGCTGCTGGTGGACCGGCGGCGCGAGATCGAGAATTTCACTCCCAAGGACTACTGGACCGTGGAAGGGGATTTCGCCCAGGGCGAGGAAACGTTCAGGGCCACCTGGTTCGCCCCGCCCGAGTTCAAGGACTCCAAGGTCTGGACCGAGGCGGAAGGGCGAGAGGTGGTGGATGCCTGCGCCGGGGGCAGGGGAGAGGTGCTGTCCATGGAGAAGAAGAAGGGCCGCCAGAAGCCGCCGCTGCCCTTCGACCTGACCACGCTGCAGAAGGAGGCCAACTCGCGCCTGAACCTCTCGGCCCAGCAGACCCTGACCATCGCCCAGGACCTGTACGAGAAGAAGAAGCTCATCACCTACCCACGCACCGATTCCAGGCACCTGACCAAGGAGCTTTTCGCCGAGTGCCTGGAAAACCTGCGCGCCGTGTACGGGCATTTCCCCGAGATTTCGAGCAAGGCCGCGGCCAACATCAAGGGCGGCAAGAAGAAATTCGAGTGCGTCAACGACGGCAAGGTCACGGACCACCACGCCATAATCCCCACCACGGTCAAGGCCAACCGGGCGGCCATGGGCGCGGACGAGTGGGCCGTGTACGAGATGATCTGCCGGCGTTTCGCCGCGGCCTTCATGGACGACGCCGTGTTCGACGCCTCGACCCTGTGGATCGGCGTGAACGGACACCGCTTCCGGGCCACGGGCAAGATCTTCCGCGACAGGGGCTGGCTCGAGGCCGAACCCTGGCGGGCCTCCGAGGACAACCCCCTGCCGGACCTGAAGAAGGGCGGAGAGGTGACCGTAGTGGAGCTGACCCTGGCTGCGCACAAGACCAAGCCGCCGGCGCACTTCACCGACGCGACCCTCCTGGCGGCCATGGAGACGGCCGGCAAGCTCGTCGAGGACGAGGAACTGCGCGAGGCCATGAAGGACAGGGGCCTCGGCACGCCGGCCACCCGCGCCCAGATCATTGAAACGTTGCTCGCCCGGGAGTACGTCGGCAAGGACGGCAAACGCCTCGTGGCCACGGATCTCGGCTGCTGGGCCGTGGACGTGGTCTGCGCCATGATCCCCCAGGTGGCATCGCCGGAGCTGACGGGCGAGTGGGAGAAGCGCCTCAAGGAGATGGAGCAGGGGAGCTATGCCTACGGGGTGTTCATGCGCCAGGTGCGGGACTTGGTCGCCGGCGGGGTGAGCCTGGTCAAGGGCAGCACCGTGCGAACGCCGCGCTGCCCCGTCGAACCGAACAGAAACGCACGCAGCAAGGAGGCGGCATCGTGAGCACCGTTCTCGTCGTGGATTCCGACGGCAAGGCCCTGACGGCAACCCACCGCAAGCTGCGCAAGACCTTCGAGACGCACATCGCCCTGGGCGCGCGTGCGGGACTGCAGCGGCTGATTGAAGAGGGGCCCTACGCGGCGGTCATCGCCGAATTCTCCATGGCGGACATGGACGGGGTCGAGTTTCTGTCGCGCGTGCGCGCCGTCAGCCCCCAGACTTCCAGAATCCTGCTCAGCCGCTCGTCCATGGGCGTGGCCGACCTGCTGCGCGCGGTCAACGAGGCCGGGGCCTTCCACGTCCTGCCCGCCGCGTGCGACGACCAGCCGCTGCTGGAAGCCGTAGGCAAGGGAATCCGGCAACACGAGGAGATGTGGATCTCCTCGAACGACATGCGGGAAACCTGCGCGCTTTTCGCCAAGGCCGTGCACGAGATCGTATGCTGGCTGCGCGCCGACGTGCGCGATCTGCTGAGCCCCGTGCTGCCGCTCCTGCGGGGGCTGTGCGAGCGGCTCAAGGACCCGGACCCGGTGATGACGGAGACGGCCTTCCTCGTCTCGGTCGTCGGCGTCATCGCCCTTCCGGAACAGACGCTGGACGCTGTCGTCTCAGGTCGGGAACTGGACGACGCCCGGAAGCTCGCCTTCGCAGGGCATCCGGAGCATGCGGTGGAACTGATGCGGCACGTCCCAAGTATGCGCGGCGTGGCCGAGATCCTGCGCGGATATTCCAATTTTCTGCACCTGAGCCTCATGCCCGCCACCGAAGACATGACGGAAATGCCTGGCATGCCCCCCGGTTCCCCCATCATGGCCCTGGTCATGGAGTACCGGATGTCCCTGTACGGGAATCTTTCGACGGAGGCATTCCTGGAGCGCAAGCGCGAGCGGGGCCTGTATCCGCGGTCCATGCTCCAGGCCCTGGAGGCGCAAATCTCGGCGGGGGATCAGGCCGAAACGGCCGTCGGCCTGGACGGCCTGCAGCCCGGCATGGTCCTGGCCAGACCCGTGACCGGGACCCGCGACGGCAAAAGCATGATCCTGGTACCCGAAGGCTACGAACTGGCGCGCACGACCATCCTCTTCATCCGCCAGACCGCCCGCAACGGCCATGTGGACGAACCGGTCATGGTCAAGCTGCGTGAGCCGGGACACGGACCAAACGGATAGTTGAAGGCAACCCGCAGCACGCAGCCGGCAGTCTGCGGGAGTTTAAGGAGGGGGTGCCAAAGTGACGGCAGGTCCGAAAAAAGCCCGGCCGACGCATACTTGCGCCGCACCGGGCTGCCCGGATTCGCGTCCATTCAGAGTCCATAACGTCCATCTCGTCCAAAAAGTCCACCACGCCATTGCCGCGACTGAAAAGGCAAGGCCCCGCCAATCACCCCAAAAAGTGCCCACCAATCCTATTCTTCAAGCAAGTAGTTGAAACGTTTGAGATTGGAATACGCCCACTCCAGAATCTTGCGCATCTCGGCCGACACGGCCTCGGGATGGACCTGGCCCTGATACTGGTTCAGGTAATAGGTCAACGTTCCAGCATCTTCCTGATATACGAGCACAATTGAGTAGATCGAGGCGATCTCGGGTCGATCGGGAAACTCCGGTTGACTCATGACGTGCAAGACGAACTTCTTTTTCTCCGAGGCCGTCAGTTCGAAGAGCTTGCTGGCGATGACTTCCTCCTTCAGCTTGTACGACAGGAGCGTGCCGCTCTGGTCCGAGCCGCGGGACTGGATGTCCAGAGGGAACTTGCCGACGGCGCCGGACGGAGGCGCGGTTTCGGGCGTCTGCACGGGTTTGGGCTGATCCTGGACGGGCTTTGAGATGTTCAGCGTCGAATTGTCTGCGGACTGGGCCCAGACACAGGAAACCAGACCGACGAGACTCAGGGTGATCAGCAAAGTCAGGACGCGCTTCATGGGGATATCCTCGTGTTGGATTGAAATGCCGGCCTAGCGCGCTTCGAATTGCGGAAGTTCCCGCGCAGGCAGAAGGAACAGTACCAAAAGAGCAGTGCCTTCGGCAATGGCGCGGGATTGCTGAACCTTCACGGTAATTAAAGTTAACATAATTATCATTATGGGACTAAGAAAAACGGGTGGGAATGGTGGACTGGATGGACCTTATGGACGAGATGGACGAGATGGACCCGCCCTGAGGGACAGGCAGCGCCTGAAAAACGAAAAGCCCGGCACGGCGCATTGTTGCGCCGACCGGGCTGGCTGAGGCTTCGTCCATTTCAGTCCATAAAGTCCATGAGGTCCATGAAGTCCACAACAACCACGACGCAGGTCATTTTCCTTCCTTCTTCTCCCAATCCTTGAGAAACGCCGCAATTCCCTTGTCCGTCAGGGGGTGGTTCAGCAGCTGGGTCAGGATCTTGAAAGGCACCGTGGCGATGTGCGCTCCAGCCAGGGCCGCGTCCAGGACGTGCAGCGGATGGCGAACGCTGGCCGCGATGATGCGTGTTGCGTAACCGTAGTTGGCGTAGATGGTCAAAATCTGCTGCACCAGTTCCATGCCGTCCTGGCCCACGTCGTCCAGGCGACCCAGAAATGGGCTGACGTAGGCCGCGCCGGCCTTGGCGGCCAGCAGCGCCTGGGCCGCGGAAAAGACCAGGGTCACGTTGGTCTCGATGTCCATGGACTTGAGGATGCGCACGGCCTTGAGCCCTTCGCCCGTCATGGGCACCTTGACCACGACGTTGGGGCCGTACTGCACGAGGTCGCGGGCCTCGCGGACCATGCCCTCGGAGTCCAGGGAAATGACTTCGAGGCTGACGGGCCCCGGCACCAAGCGGCAGATTTCCGCGGCGATCTCGCGCCAGTCGGACGCCTCCTTCGACATGAGCGACGGGTTCGTGGTCACGCCATCCACCAGGCCCATTTCCATGGCCGCCCTGATCTCTTCCAGGTTGGCTGTATCGATGAAGAACTGCATGGTTCCCCCCTATTCCTTGATCATTTTCAGGTACTTGTCCCGGCATTCATAGCTGCAGAAACACCTGACCTGCTCCCCTTCCTTGATTCTGATGTCCGAATCCTTGGAAACGTACGTGCCGCAGACGGGATCCTTGACCAGCACCCCTTCCTTGGCCATCTGCTCGTCGTTGTTCTTCTTGACCTCGACCTTTTTCTTCCGGTCGTTGGTCAGCAGCTTGTACAGGATGAAGCAGGCGGCGGCGATCACGAGAAACTTGAGCATCATTCACCTCGAAATGGGTTGGAGGGCTGGCGGATGAGGTCCCCCTCGACGGAGTACGTGAGCCGCGACAGCCATTGTGATGGAGTGAGGTCCCGGATGCGCAGCTCCGGGGCGAGATGCATGAGCGGGACGAGGACGAAGGCCCTCTCGCACATGCGCGGATGCGGGATCTGCAGCCGGTCCGACCGCCACTCGCAGCCGTCCAGCAGCAAAATGTCGATGTCGATGACGCGCGGCCCCCAGACCACCGTGCGCACCCTGCCCATGGCGGCCTCGACGCCGGAGGTGGCGTCCAGAAGCGTCTCGGGCGTCCAGGTCCCGTCCAGACGGATGCGGGCCGCGCAGTTGGCGAACCAGTCCTGGTCCGTCAGGCCCTGGGGTTCCGTGCGGAAGACCGGGGAAACGGCCTCCACGGACAGCCCCGGGACGGCGTCGAGAAGCTCCAGGGCGCGGCGCAGGTTGGCGGGCCCGTCGCCCATGTTCGAACCCAGGCCGAGATAGGCGTGGATGACCGTTTGGTGTGGCATAGCCTGAAAAAGCTACCTTTTTCATCTTGTGCAGGCAAGGGGCCAGATGTACCTTGCCGGAAATGCACGACGAAATCGACGCCTACCTCCAGCACCTGACCGTCATCCGCGGCCTGTCCGAAAAAACCGTCGAGGCCTACGGATCGGACCTGCTCTTCTTCCGCGACTTCATGACGGAGCTGGGCGGGAATCTCGCCTCCGTGGACGAGCACACCCTCTTCCTCTACCTCGTGCACCTGCGCCGCAAGGGCCTCAAGAACACCTCCCTGGCCCGCAACCTGTCGAGCCTGCGGGGTTTTTTCGACCATCTCGTGCAGGAGCGCGTCCTGACGGGAAGCCCTGCCGCCCTGCTGGACAGCCCCAAGCTCTCGCGCAAGCTGCCCGACGTCCTGTCCCGCGACGAGGTCACGGCGCTCCTGGCGCGGCCAGACACGTCCGACCGACTGGGTTTCCGCGACCGGACCATGCTCGAACTCCTCTACGCCTGCGGCCTGCGCGTGTCCGAACTGGTGTCCATGACGGCCCAGGACTTCGACCCCCAGACCGGACTCATGCGGGTGCTGGGCAAAGGCAGCAAGGAGCGCTTTGTTCCCCTGCACGACGGGGCCGTCGGTTTTCTCCTCGACTACCTGCGCAGCTGGCGCCCCCTCTTCGGCCCCAAATGCGACGAGGCATTCCTGAACCGCTCGGGCCTCGGGCTCTCGCGCCAGGGCGTGTGGAAGATGATCCGCCGCTACGCCCTGGAGGCCGGTATCGCGCGAACCGTGTCGCCCCACACCCTGCGCCACTCCTTCGCCACGCACCTGCTCGAGGGCGGGGCCGATCTGCGCACCGTGCAGATCCTGCTGGGGCACAGCGACATCATGGCCACGGAAATCTACACCCACGTGCAGTCGGCGCGCATGATCGCCCTGCACCGCAAATTCCACCCACGGGCCTGAGATGAGTCAACCGACAACGGTCATCACCTGCCACGCCAACGCCGACTTCGACGCCCTGGCCGCCATGATCGCCGTGAGCAAGCTCTACCCCGGCGCGGCCCTGGTCTTTCCGGGCACCCAGGAGAGTTCCCTCAAGGATTACTTCATCCAGAGCGCCATGTACCTCTTCAATTTCACGACGCTCAAGGACATCGACCCGGCCCTGGTCCGCGTGCTCGTCGTGGTGGACACCCGTCAGCGCTCGCGCCTGACCCACGTCGAGCCCCTCTTCGCCGTACCGGGCCTTGAGATTCACATCTACGACCACCACCCGCCCGGCGACGACGCCCTGACCGGAGCCGTGGACGTGTACCTGCCCTGGGGCGCGACCACGTCCATCATCGTCGACATGCTGCGGGGCAAGGGCCTGACCGTGGACGCCGACGAGGCCACCATCCTGGGCCTCGGGATCTTCGAGGACACGGGCGGATTCACCTTCAAGTCCACCACGGAGCACGACTTCGAGGCCGCGGCCTGGCTGCGGACCATGGGCATGGACCTCGACGTCATCCGCGACATCATGAGCCGCGAACTGTCCACGGAACAGGTGGCCATCCTCTCGGAACTCATCGAATCGGCCGCGACCCACACCATAAACGGCGTGGACATCGTGCTGACCGAGGTCTCCCTGGAGTCCTACGTCGGCGACTTCGCCCTGCTGACCCACAAGCTCATGGACATGGAGAACATCCGCGTCCTCTTCGCCATCGGCCGCATGGGCGACCGCATCCAACTCGTGGCCCGCAGCAAGGCCCCGGAGGTGGACGTGGGCCTGGTCTGCGCCTCCTTCGGCGGCGGCGGGCACGCCTACGCGGCATCGGCCTCCATCAAGGACCGCACGATATCTCAAGTAAAAGATGAGCTTTTCGCCCTGCTCTACTCCCACATCAATCCGCAGCTCGTGGTCAGGGACTTCATGTCCGCGCCCGTGGTGCGCATCGAGGCCGCGCAGACCGTGGCTCAGGCCGCGGAGGTCATGACCCGCTACGGCCTCAAGGCCCTGCCCGTTGTCGAGTACGGGGACCAGGTCTGCGGCATCATCGAGGGCAGCCTGGCGGAAAAGGCCGTGGGGCACGGGCTGGGCTCCGAGCGCGTCACGGAGTACATGCTCGAGGATTTCCAGGCCGTATCCGAGGACCAGGACCTCTATCAGGTCATGGAGATCATCCTCGGCCGCCGCCAGCGTCTGGTGCCGGTCCTGCGCGGGCAGGCCATGGTCGGGGTCATCACGCGCACGGACCTCATCAATCTGATGGTCCAGGAGCCGGCGCGCATCCCGGAATCCCTCCTCTCGGACAAACGCCAGGAGAAGAACATCCGCCACGTGCTGTCCGAACGCCTGCCGCGGGCCATCGTCGCCCTGCTGCAGCTTGCCGGGCAGGTGGCCCAGGACACGGGCGTGGAGGTATACGCCGTGGGCGGCTTCGTGCGCGACATGCTGCTGGGCATCCCCAACGACGACATCGACCTGGTGGTGGAAGGCGACGGCGTGGCCTTCGCCCACGCCCTGGGCGAGCGGCTCCAGGCCCGGGTGCGGCCGCACCTCAAGTTCCGCACGGCCGTGCTCATCCTGCCTTCGGGCCAGAAGATCGACGTGGCCACGGCCCGCCTCGAATACTACGAGTACCCGGCCGCCCTGCCCATCGTCGAGCTGTCGTCCCTGAAGATGGACCTCTACCGCCGCGACTTCTCCATCAACACCCTGGCCGTGCACCTCTGCCCGCCGACCTTCGGCCGGCTGGTGGACTTCTTCGGCGGGCAGCAGGACATCAAGGACGGCATCATCCGCGTCCTGCACTCACTGTCCTTCGTCGAGGACCCGACGCGCATCATCCGCGCCATCCGCTTCGAGCAGCGCTTCCAGTTCAAGATCGGCAGCCAGACTGAGCGGCTCATCAAGAACGCCGTACGCCTCAATATATTTCAACGCCTCTCGGGGGCGCGCATCCGCCACGAGCTGCGCCTCCTGGCCGAGGACAGCGCGCCCGTGGACGCCCTGGTGCGCATGCGCGACCTGGGCCTCTTGCAGGAGATCAGCCCCCTGCTCCACTTCCCGCAGACCAAGGAAGCCCTGCTGGAGGAGATCGAGAAGGTCATCACCTGGTACAAGCTCCTGTTTCGCCGTGAGGCCCCGGACATCTGGATCGTCTACTTTCTGGGGCTGGTCTCGGGCTTCGACGCCCACCAGGTCCTGGCCCTGACGGCGCGTCTGCAGTTCCCGCCCAGGCGCGTGGAACTGGTCGAGTCCACGCGGAAGCAGCTGCGCTTCACGGCCATGCAGCTGGCCCAGTGGGCCAGGAACCACGGCCGGCCGGCGGACCTTTACGAGATCCTCTCCCCGCTCTCCCTGGAGGGGATGCTGTACACCATGGCCCGGCAGCGCAAGGAAGAGCTGCGCAAGGCCGTGTCCCAGTACCTGACCCACCTGCAGGACGTACAGATCGCCGTCTCGGGCCGCGACATCGCCGCCCTGGGCCTGCCGCCCGGCCCCCACTATTCCGCCATCCTGCGCGCCGTGAAGCGGGCGGTGCTCAACGCCGAGGTCTCCACGCGCGAGGAGCAGCTGGCCCTGGCGCGGCGCCTGGCCAATTCCCTGGCCGGAGAAGCGCGCGACGCCGCAGCACTTTCTTGACCGGAGGGTGGCAATTCTTTAACAATTTTTTGTCGTTTTGGTCCGTGGGACTCTTTTAACGGAAATCATCAACCTGGTTTGGAGGACGTATGCGCACTCGGATCGCTCTTGCTCTGCTGGCCCTTTTCCTGATGGCCGGAAACGCCCTGGCCAAGGATGTCGTCTTCGCCGTGGACGCGACCTATCCGCCCATGGAAATGGTCGACGCCAACAAGAACATCGTCGGCTTCGGTCCCGAAATCGTGGCCGCCATCGGCAAGGCCGCCGGCTTCAACCCCGTCCTGAAGAACACCGCCTGGGACGGCATCTTCGCGGGCCTGGCCTCCGGAAAGTACGACGCCATCGCCTCCTCGGTGTCCATCACCGACGAACGCAAGCAGACCATGGATTTCACGGACCCCTACTTCGAAGTGAAGCAGGGCGTCGTGACCGCCAAGGACGCGGGCATCAAGTCCGTTGAAGACCTGAAGGGCAAGACCATCGCCTCCCAGATGGGCACCACCGGCTACTTCGTGTGCAAGAAGATCGAAGGCGCCACCGCCAAGTCCTACGACGAGATCGGGCTGGCCGTGGAAGACCTCTACAACGGCCGCCTGGACGCCGTCATCGCCGACGACTCCGTTGCCTCCAACTACGCCCTGCAGCACGAGCAGTACTCCCAGAAGCTGACCCTGGCCTTCCTCATCGCCCCCGAAAAGCCCGAATACCTGGGCTTCGCCGTGAACAAGGGCAACAAGGAGATCGCCGACCTGATCAACAAGGGCCTGGCCGCCATCAAGGCCAGCGGCGAGTACGACAAGATCTACGCCAAATGGTTCGGATCCAAATAGCATGAACCAGGGCGAACCGGGGAAATCCCCGGTTCGCCTTTTTTTCACCCGACCCCGACAAGGCCTGTCATGAACCAACATTTCCACAAAAAAGCCGTCAAGATCGACATCGGCGACGGCGCCGCCATTCCCGTCAGGAAGGACGCGGGGCTGTTCACGGCCTGGTGGATGACCTTCTTCGGCGCCATCGCCGTCATCGTCTACCTCTGCGTGACCCAGCCGGAACCCTACTGGCGGGTGCTCAAATTTCTGCCCGACGGCGTGTACGTGACCTTCCAGGTCACCGTCCTGTCCATCCTCCTGTCCCTGGTCCTGGGGCTCGTCACCGGACTGGGACGGCTGTCCCGCAACAGGATCATCAACCTGATCGCGTCCACCTACGTCGAGATCATCCGCGGCATCCCGCTCCTGGTGCAGCTCTTCTACATCTACTACGCTCTGGGCCGCCTGGAGTTTTTCAAGGACCTGCCGCCCATGGCCGCGGCCGTCGCCGCCATGGGCATCTGCTACGGTGCCTACATGGGCGAGGTCTTCCGCGCCGGCATCGACTCCATCGACAAGGGGCAGTCCGAGGCGTCGCGCTCCCTGGGCTTCAACCGCGCCCAGACCATGATGTACGTCATCCTGCCCCAGGCCTGGCGGACCATCCTGCCGCCCGTGGGCAACGAGTTCATCGCCCTGCTCAAGGACAGCTCCCTGGTGTCCGTGCTGGCCGTGGCCGACCTCATGCGGCGCGGGCGCGAGTTCGCCAGCGAATCCTTCCTGTACTTCGAGGCCTACACCATGGTGGCCCTGGTCTACCTGGTCATCACGCTCTTCCTGTCCAAGGGCGTCAGCAAAATGGAGCAGAGGTTGAACTACTATGAACGGGATTAGGCCCACCATCGACATCAAGAACGTGTACAAGTTCTTCGGCCAGCTGCAGGCCCTGAACGACGTCAGCCTGTCCATCAACCAGGGCGAGAAGGTCGTCATCATCGGCCCCAGCGGCTCGGGCAAATCCACCCTGCTGCGTTCCATCAACCGCCTGGAGACCATCGACAGCGGCAGCATCATCGTCGACGGCAAGGACGTGAGCGCCGCGGGCAGCGACATCAACCTGATCCGCCAGGAACTGGGCATGGTCTTCCAGAGCTTCAACCTCTTCCCGCACAAGACGGTCATGGGCAACCTGACCATGGCGCCCATGAAGCTCAAGAAGGTGCCGGAACTGGAAGCCAAGAAGCGGGCCCTGGCCCTCCTGGACAAGGTCGGCATCAAGGACAAGGCCGAGGTCTACCCGTCCATGCTCTCGGGCGGGCAGCAGCAGCGCGTGGCCATCGCCCGCGCCCTGGCCATGAACCCCAAGATCATGCTCTTCGACGAGCCCACCTCGGCCCTGGACCCCGAGATGATCGGCGAGGTCCTGGACGTCATGGTCACCCTGGCGCGCGAGGGCATGACCATGGTCGTGGTCACCCATGAGATGGGCTTCGCCCGCGAGGTGGCCGACCGCGTCATCTTCATGGACCACGGCCAGATCGTCGAGACGGGCACGCCCGAGCACTTCTTCACCAACCCGGAACATCCGCGCACCCAGAAGTTCCTCAGCCAGATCCTGTAACCATGAAGACAATCCACGCGCCCTGGCGCATCGACTACATCCTGGGCCCCAAACCCGACACCTGCGTCTTCTGCCTGCCCGCAGCCACGGACGAGGACGAGAAGCGCTGCGTCCTGCACCGCGCAGAGCACTGTTTCGTGATCATGAACATCTTCCCTTACTCCAACGGGCACCTCATGGTCACGCCGTACAGGCATGTCAGCAACATCACGGAGCTGACCGCCGAGGAAAGCCACGAAGTCATGGACTATGTACAAAAGTGCGCTTTTATCCTACAGCAGGCCTTCAAGCCGCACGGCATGAACATCGGCGTGAACATCGGCGAGGCCGCCGGCGCCGGGATCAGGGAGCACCTGCACGTGCACCTCGTCCCGCGCTGGAACGGAGACCACTCCTTCATGGCCGTCATGTCCGAAACGAGCGTTCTCCCCGAGCACCTGCGCTCGACGTACGAGCGCCTGAAACCATATTTCGACAACCTTCAACGGTAGAGGTACATCGGATGCGTTATCTCAAAGTGTTGGGCCTGGTGGCTCTCTTTTTCTTCTCCATGCTGTTCTTCGTCCAGAACCACGACATTCTGGTCCAGGAACTGGCCCTGGAGCTCAAGGTTTTCGGCCTCCACTACACGACCGAAGCCGTACCCTTCTATCTGGTCATCCTCATGGCCTTCGTCATCGGCTCCCTGCTGTGCACCCTGTACTTCTTCCTGGAGCGGGTGCGCCTGTCCAAGCAGGCCCGCCAGCTGAAGAAGCAGGTCGACGCCCTGGAGCGCGAAGCCGCCTCCCTGCGCCCCAAGACCGTGGAAGAGCCGTACACGACGGCGGAATCGACCGAGAACATCCAGAACTGATCTCTCCGTCGCTAGACCTGCCACAGTGCGTCCCCAAGGCCACCCTTCGGGACGCATTTTTTTCCTGCAACGGGAGACCGCACATGCAGACTTTGCTTGAAACAAGACGCCGCTGGCTCGTCACGGGCGTGGCCGGCTTCATCGGCTCCAACCTGCTGGAGACCCTTCTGGCCCACGACCAGGAGGTCACGGGGCTCGACAATTTCTCCACGGGACACCGCCGCAACCTCGACGAGGTCCGCGGCAGCGTTGCGCCGCAACAGTGGGAGCGCTTCCGCATGATCGAGGGCGATATCCGCGACCCGCAGACCTGCGTGGAGGCCTGCACCGGGGCGGAGTTCGTCCTGCACCAGGCGGCCCTGGGCTCGGTGCCCCGCTCCATCACCGACCCGCTGCTGACCAACGCGAACAACATCACGGGCTTCCTGAACATGCTCGTGGCCGCGCGGGACTGCGGGGTCAGGCGTTTCGTCTACGCCGCCTCCAGCTCCACCTACGGCGACCACCCGGGCCTGCCCAAGGTCGAGGACGTCATCGGCAAGCCCCTGTCGCCCTACGCCGTGACCAAGTACGTCAACGAGCTCTATGCCGAAGTCTTCCTGCGGACCTACGGGCTGGACAGCGCGGGCCTGCGCTACTTCAACGTCTTCGGCAAACGCCAGGACCCCGAGGGCGCCTACGCGGCCGTCATCCCCAAGTGGTTCGCGGGGCTCCTGCGCGGGGAGACGGTCTGGATCAACGGCGACGGCGAGACCAGCCGGGACTTCTGCTTCATCGACAATTGCGTCCAGGCCAATATCCTGGCAGCATGCGCGAGCAACCCGGAGGTGCCGGGCAAGGTCTTCAACGTGGCCTACGGCCAGCGCACCTCCCTGAACGAGCTCTTCGCCCTCATTCGCGACGAGGCCGTGAAATTCAATCCCGGATGCGCCGACATGACGCCCTCGTACCGGGACTTCCGCGCCGGGGACGTGCGCCACTCCCTGGCGGACATCTCCCGTAGCCGCACCCTGCTCGGCTACGACCCGGCCTACGGCGTGCGCGAAGGGCTGGCCCGGGCCGGCCAGTGGTACGCCCGTCATCTGACCTAGGAGACACCATGCAATGGCTCAAGTCCCTGCTGGGACTGCGCGACGACCACACGGACCTCTTCCTCCCCGTGCCGCCCAATCCGGCCCAGGACGCCCTGGCCGCCATCGACGATCTGTCGCGCGCCATGAAGAACCACCACGGCGCCGTGGAAACCTGCTCGGCCCTGGGCAACCTCTACCGCATGCGCGGGGAGCTGGACCGGGCCATCCAGATGCGCAGCTCCCTCCTGGCCCGCCCCGACCTCGGGCGCGAGGACCAGGCGCGGATCTGGTTCGAGCTCGGCCGCGACTACTCCCGCGCCGGCATTCTCGACCGGGCCCACGAGGCCCTGCGCCAGTGCCGCGAGATCGGCGGCGACCATCCCGCCCTCGAACTGGAACTGGCCCTGCTGCATTCCAAGGGCGGCGATTTCCTGGCCGCCAGCCGGCAGTACCGGAAGATGGGGCACGCCCCCCAGGCCGCCCACTACCTGGTCCGCGCCGCCACGTCC
>JABNAD010000844.1_pt1 | contig 14382 bp, 12 predicted proteins | sample 7240381 | NCBI WGS metagenome assembly JABNAD01 (sample SAMN11332834, study PRJNA596920) | anaerobic digester metagenome | biome: digested sludge; isolation source: digested sewage sludge-derived enrichment culture grown on H2/CO2 | place: Germany: Goettingen
GGTCGACGCTGTGCTTCAGGTTCTTGGCCAGTTCGGGCATGGGGTCCAGGGGCAGCACCTCGCCGTTCACGCGCACGCGCACGAAGCCCTGGCTTTTGAGCTTCTTGAAGAGGTCGGCGTGGGTGCCCTTCTTGTGGTCGACCATGGGCGCCAGGAGCATGAACTTGGTGCCCTCGGGCAGACCCATGATGCGGTCCATGATCTGGTCGCCGGTCTGGGCCTGGATGGGTACGCCGCACTCGGGGCAGCAGGGCGTGCCCAGGCGCGCGTAGAAGACGCGCAGAAAGTCGTAGACCTCCGTGACCGTGCCCACGGTGGAGCGCGGGTTCTTGGAGATGGTCTGCTGCTCCAGGGAGATGGCCGGGGTCAGGCCCTCGATGAGGTCTATGGCCGGCTTGTCCATCTGGGGCAGGAACTGGCGCGCGTAGGCCGACAGGGACTCGACGTAGCGGCGCTGGCCTTCGGCGTAGACGATGTCGAAGGCCAGGGTGGACTTGCCCGACCCCGAAGGGCCGCAGACCACCACCAGCTTGTCGCGGGGGATGTCCAGGGTCAGGTTCTTGAGGTTGTGCTCGCGCGCGCCTTCTATATGTATGACTTTGGTATCCATGGAAGCTCTGTTGCAGCTGCAGGGAAAATGCAGGTTTAGACTTGCGGGATGCTACCTATAACCATATGAAAAACCCTGGCAAGTGGGACCTTAGGAAATGAACGTGACGCCATCCCGGAGACGACCATGAAAGTATCCCTCGGGGCCAAGACCCTGGCCCAGCCGACGCCCTTGTGGATCATCGGCTCCTATGACGAAAGCGGCAAGCCCAACGCCATGGCCGCGGCCTGGGGCGGGATCTGCTGTTCCAAGCCGCCGTGCGTGGCCGTTTCCCTGCGCGAGGAGCGGCACAGCTTTTCAGCCATCACCGTCCGCAAGGCCTTCACCGTGAGCGTCCCCTCGGTGCGTTTCGCCGCTCAGGCCGACTTTTTCGGCATCGCCTCGGGCCGCGACACCGACAAGTTCGCCGCCGCGGGTCTGACCCCGGTGCGCTCGAAGCTCGTCGACGCCCCGTACGTCGGGGAGTTCCCCCTGGTGCTGGAGTGCGCACTGCTGCGGACCGTGCCGCTGGGCATGCATGTGCAGTTCATTGGAGAGATCGTAGATGTCAAGGCTGACGAGGATGTCCTGGATGCGAAGGGATATCCGGATGCGGCCAAGGTGCAGCCTCTCATCTTCACCCCCGTTTCCAGGGCCTATCACGCCGTGGGTGAGTATGTCGGGCAGGCTTTCGAAATGGGCCGGGCCTTCTGCGGGAAGGACTAGTCCGGACCTCAACCTCACGGAATAAGGTCATGACCGAGCACTACGCCGATTTCTTCTGTTCACGCGACGTCGTCCTGTCCCTCGTCAAGGCGGGCGTCCCGGCCAACTCCAAGTGGGGGGCCCTCATCCTCTACATGCGCTCCATCACGGAATACGACTACCTTTCCGCGGAGCAGAAGCAGCAGATGCAGGACCTGGTCATGCAGGTCATCCGGGAGAGGGACTATTCGGAAACGCGCTTCAAGGAGTTCGTGCGACGGCAGGAGCAGATCCTCTACAAGCCCTGGAACAAGAAGCTCGAAGAAGCCTTCCGCGAGACAGTGGGCCTCATCGAGCACATCCGCTCCCAGAACATTCAGCGGGCCAAGGAAGTCAAGGACCTGCGCGAGACGACCATCAATACGGTGCGCGACCAGAACGCCCTGGAGGACATCGTCGTCGAGATCAGGGCGGCCTTCGAGAAGGTCATCTGGCAACTGGAGACGGACACCCGCGACCTCGTCGAGATGAGCTACACCGACCAGCTGACCAAGCTCAACAACCGCCGGGCCTTCGACCGCTACTTCCGGGCCACGCTGACGGAGCACGTGGTCACGGGCAAGCCCATGAGCCTCATGTTCCTGGACATCGATCATTTCAAGGCCTTCAACGATTCCTACGGGCACCGCATCGGCGACCAGGCCCTGGTCACGGTGGCGGGCAAGCTCATGGGCTTTGCCCACAAGTACAGCACCATGCCCAACCGCAGCTTCTTCCCGGCGCGTTTCGGCGGCGAGGAGTTCATCGTCGCCCTGCCGGGCGTGGGCCTGGACGAGGCGAAAGAGGACGCGGAATCCCTGCGCAACATCATCGAGGAATACAATTTCATCATCCGCGACCACAACGGGCAGGTGCTGCAGAAGGGCATCAAGATCACCGTGTCCGTCGGCGTGGCCACCCTGCGGCCGGAATGGACCGCCAGCCATGGAGAACGGCTCCTCGACGAGGCCGACCGGGCCATGTACCGGGCCAAGAACCAGGGCCGCAACCAGGTCTGCGTCATGGACGAGTGCTGAGAGGCCGCTTCGGGACACGATGTACGGAGGGCTCCGCGGGATTTCCGGGAGCCCTTTCGCGTTTCAGGGGCTAGACCCGGATCGCGTCCAGGAGGACCTCCAGCCTGCGGACGTAGGTGTGCTCCGCCAGGATGTGTTCCTGCCACGCCCGGCGCAGTTCCTCCTTGCGTTTCGGATCGGCGGCCAGGGCTGCCGGCAGGTCAGCGGCCTGTTCAGGGGTTTCGAAGGTCACGGGCCGGGTCAGGTCCGGCGGGAAGATCGAGAGGCCCGGCGTGTCGTCCGTGAGCAGGAAGCCGCCGCAGGCCCAGACGTCGAAATGGCGCTGGGTCAGGCCGCGGGGCAGGAGCAGGCTCGTCAGGTTCAGGGTGAAGGAAGCCCGGCGGCAGGCGTCGGCCAGACCGGCGTAGTAGTCCACCGGGGGGAGGAGGCGAACCCCGGGCACAAGGCTGCGCCAGGCGTCGTCCCCGATGACGGTCAGTTCCGTCGCGGCGTTCAGGGCGTTCAGGCAGTTCCTGCGCCACGCGGCCGACGCCGTTTCCGCCCCCAGACCCAGGGCCCGGACGTCGTTGCCGGGCCAGAGGGGGATGTCAGGCAGTCTGTCCCGCCACCAGCCGAAATGGGCCTGGCGGCCAGGCAATTCCCCCGCCTCCCGGATCAGGCTTTCCGGAATCCTGCAGGCGGCGAAGAAGCGGTCGCGGTCCGGGAAGGACGAGCGACCGACGAAGGTCAGGTCGCGGCCTGACGGACACGCGGCTCCGGGCGCGAAGAATTTCGGGCTCACGGCCAGGGGCAGATGGCGGGCGTCGGCGCCCAAGGAGCGCAGGGGCCCGATGAACCAGTCGTCGGTGACGAAAAGGGGCAGGCGTTTCCAGAGCAGGTTTTTCTGGCCCGTGAGCAGATGGAAGGGATTGTCCACGCACCACACGGCCACGGCCACGCCGGCCGCTTCCAGCAGGGACTGGTTCTCGCCCCAGGGGTCCAGGCCGTGGAAGTTGACGCTCAGGAACAGGCCGGGCGCTTCCGCTTCCAGCATCCGGGCCAGTTCGGCGGCCGGCAGTCCGGCCGGCAGGCGTCTGGGCCGAAGCCCCAGGGCGATGGCCGCGTCCTCCAGTTCCGGGACGATGAGCCCTTTTTCCGGGCAGGGCAGCCAGACATCGGCCGGATTGCGGGCCTTCGAAGCGGGGTGCAGGGCGGCCAGCAACGGCGCGTAGACCGAGGGCAGCAGGCGGGTGGCCGGCGTGTAGTGCAGGACGCGCATTCCGGGCAGCAGGGCCGGGACGGCTTCCATTGGGACGCGTTCCCATTCCGGTGGAACGCTTCCGGGCCACGATGCGGGCATCCGGTTTTCAAACTCCGGCACGCGGAGCACGAAGACGCGCCGCGCCCCGGACAGCAGCGGCGCGCAGAGATGCGGCTCGGGCCCCGGGCAGAGGACAAGGATGTCCCGCCCGCCGCCCAGCAGACGAAGATATTGCTCTCCAGCGGGGAGCGTTGTAGAAATCCCAAGCTCGTTTTTGAACTTTACACGTATGGGTCTGGCTGGCATGAAGGCGCTCGCTTGGGTGGTCGGGATGCTGCCCCGGTCATGAGAGCATGAAACAATACCGCGATTACTATTTCAAAAAGGCCAAGCAGGACAACTACCCTGCCCGCTCCGTATACAAGCTTCAGGAAATGGACAAGGCGCACAGGCTGTTGCGCCCCGGCCAGAAGGTCCTCGATCTCGGGGCCTGCCCCGGCTCCTGGACCCTGTACGCGGCCGAGCGCGTCGGCGCCGGTGGACGGGTTCTGGGCATCGACCTGAACATGCCGGACACGGTCTTCCCGGAGCAGGTGACCTTCCTGCAGGAAGACATCTTCGCGCGCACGCCCGTGTTTCTCGGGCACCTGCAAACCCTGGCGCCCTTCGACGTGGTCATGAGCGACATGGCCCCGAAGACCACGGGATCGAAATTCACGGACCAGGCCCGCTCCATCCAGCTCGTGGAGGCGGCCTTCGGCGTGGCCGAGGAGTGGCTCGCCGCCGGCGGGACGTTCATCGCCAAGGTCTTCGAGGGGCCCGACGTGCACCCCTTCGTGCAGTCCCTGCGCGGCCGCTTCGCCAAGGTCAGCATGTTCAAGCCCAAGAGCAGCCGGTCCGAGAGCAAGGAAATCTTCATCCTGGGCCTGGGGTTCGTCCCGGCCGGGCGCGGAGAACATCGCGAATAACGAATTTTTTTTGGAGGAAAACATGGCAGGACATAGTAAATGGAAGAACATCCAGCACCGCAAGGGCCGCCAGGATCTCAAGCGCGGCAAGATGTTCACCAAGGTGACCAAGGAAATCATCCTCGCGGCCAAGGGCGGCGGCGACCCGGACATGAACGCGCGACTGCGCGCGGCCATTGACGCGGCCAAGGCCGTGAACCTGCCCAAGGACAAGATCGACACGGCCATCAAGAAGGGCACGGGCGAGCTTGCTTCCGAGGCCCTGGAAGAGATCATGTATGAAGGGTACGCCCCCGGCGGCGTGGCCATCCTCATCGAGGCCGTCACGGACAACCGGAACCGCACCGTGGCCGAGGTGCGCCACATCCTGAGCAAGGGCGGCGGGTCCATGGGCGCGGCCGGCTGCGTGGCCTGGATGTTCGACAGGAAGGGTGTCTTCGCCTTCGACAAGAAGTACTCCGAGGACCAGCTCCTGGAAGTGGGTCTGGAGGCCGGCGTCGAGGACGTTCTCGATGACGACGATTCCTGGCAGGTGCAGTGCGCGGTCGAGGATTTCCATTCCGCCAAGTCCGCTTTCGAGGCCGCGGGCATCGAGATCATGAGCGCCGAGCTGAACCGCATCCCCCAGAACACAGTGGCCGTCGACGCGGAGACCGGACGCAAGGTCCTCAAGCTCTACGACGCCCTGGACGACAACGACGACGTGCAGAACGTCTACGCCAACTTCGAGCTGCCCGCGGAACTCCTGGCGGAGATGTAAGCCCGGGACATGGCAGTCGAACGCGTCATCCTGGGAGTGGACCCCGGGTCGCGCTGCATGGGCTACGGCCTGGTGCGGGAGCGGTCCGGGGTTTTGTCCCTGGTCGAGGCGGGGGTTGTCCGGCCGGCCGAGGAGGCCATGAGCGCCCGGCTGGGGCTCATGTTCTCGCGCATCGCGGAGCTGCTGCAGCGTCATTCGCCTCAGGCCGTGGCCGTGGAGAACGTTTTTTTCGCCCGCAACTCGGCCTCGGCCCTGAAGCTCGGCCAGGCGCGCGGGGCGGTGCTGGCCGCCTGCGGCGTGCACGGGGCCGAGGTCTTCGGCTACGAGCCGACGCTGGTCAAGAAGTCCCTCGTGGGCGCGGGCCGGGCCGAAAAAGCTCAGGTGTCCTTCATGGTCGGCCAGCTCCTGGGGGTGCGCCCCGATTGGGCCGAAGATGCCGGCGACGCCCTGGCCCTGGCCATCTGCCACCTCAATCACTCCCGCTTCCTGGCCGCCGTTGCGGCTGGTCAAGATGGGGCAACTCGTCTATAGCCACTGTCCATGATCGCATATCTCGAAGGAACCGTGCTGCGCCGCGACGCTGAGGCCTGCATCCTGCTGACCTCCGGCGGGGTGGGGTACCAGGTCCACATGACCGTCGGCGGCCTGGCGTCCCTGCCAGGGGCAGGCGACACGGCGCGCCTCTTCGTGCACACTCTGGTGCGCGAGGACGCGCTGGTGCTGTACGGCTTCGGGACCTGGGAGGAGCGGGAGGCCTTCGAGACCCTGCTGGCCGCGCCCAAGCTCGGCCCCAGGACGGCCCTGGCCATGCTCGGCTGCTACGGTCCTTCGGATCTCGCGGCCTGTATCGCCAGGGAGGACGTGGCCGCCCTGACGCGGGTGCCCGGCATCGGGGCCAAGACGGCCAAGCGGCTGCTGCTGGACCTCAAGGACAAGCTCGTGGCCTCGGCCCCGCTCTCGTCCGGCAGGACCGCCCCGGCGGTCACGGCCGAGTCCGACTGCGCCGCTGCCCTGGTTTCCCTGGGCTACGGCCGGCACGAGGTGGACGAGGTGGTCAGGAAGGTGTTCGACACGGAGCCCGACCTCGACGCGGGCAGCGCCATCCGGCAGGCGCTCAAGATTTTTGCCGCAAGGCAGCACGGCTGACATGGCCCAGAACCCAGGCGAAGAGCACATCCGTCCGCGCACGCTGGACGACTTCATCGGCCAGGAGGACGTCCGCGGCAACCTGAAGATTTATCTGCAGGCAGCCAAGGAACGCGGCCAGCACCTGGACCACTGCCTGCTCTACGGCAACCCGGGCCTCGGCAAGACGACCCTGGCCCAGATCATGGCCAGCGAGCTGGGCGTGAACCTGGTTTCCACCTCCGGCCCGGTGCTGGAGCGCAGCGGCGACCTGGCGGCCATCCTGACCAGCCTGAACCGGCACGACCTGCTCTTCATCGACGAGATCCACCGCATGCCGCCGGTCGTGGAGGAGATCCTCTACCCAGGCATGGAGGATTTCAAGCTCGACCTCATCGTCGGGCAGGGCCCCGGGGCGCGCACGGTCAAGATCGAGTTGGAGCCCTTCACCCTGGTCGGGGCCACGACGCGCATCGGCCTTTTGACCTCGCCCCTGCGCGACCGCTTCGGGGTCATCTGCCGCCTGGAGTTCTACAACCCGCGGGAGCTGGCCCAGATCGTGACCCGCGCCGCGCGGATTCTCGGCCTTGAGATCAGCCATGAGGGCGCCCTGGAGATCGGGCGGCGTTCCCGCGGCACGCCGCGCATCGCCAACAGGCTGCTGCGGCGCGTGGCCGACTACGCCCAGGTGGCCGGCAGCCCGGTCATCGACGCCGAGGTTGCGGCCAAGGGCCTGGACATCATGGACGTGGACTCCATCGGCCTGGACATGATGGACCGCAAGATCCTGGAGTGCATCATCGACCATTTCGGCGGGGGGCCCGTGGGCGTGAAGACCATCGCCGCGGCCTGCTCCGAGGAGGTCCGCACCATCGAGGACATCTACGAGCCCTTCCTCATCCAGTGCGGGTTCCTGAAGCGCACCCCGCGCGGGCGCGTGGTCACGGCCAAGGCCTACCAGCACATCGACGGCGGCCTGAAGCTGCGCAACGCCTAGCCGGTCGTGCGTTCGCCGGGACTATTTCCCGGAGCAAGGCGACGCATCGTTCACCTTTTCACCAACCAGTTCAGCGAGGAGCCATGAAAGTCATCGACCCCAGTTTCTCCTTCATGCACCTGCCCGACGGCGAGTTCATCCTGCAGCACCTCGAACTGGCCGCCCGCACCTGTTACAAGTCCGAGGACAAGGCCAGCCCCGACTCGGCCCGCAAACTCCTGTCGCGCATCGTCCGTCTGGGCCACGACAGCGTGCTCGAACACATTTCCGTCACCGTGCGCATCGTCTGCGACCGCGGCGTGACGCACGAACTGGTCCGCCACCGCCTGTGCTCCTTCTCCCAGGAGAGCACCCGCTACGCCAATTACGCCCAGGACAAGTTCGGCAGCGAGATCACCGTCATCCGCCCGTTTTTCTGGGCCGAGGACGACGCCCGCTACGGCCTCTGGCTCTCGGCCATGCAGGCCTGCGAGGACGCCTACCTGCGTCTGGTGGAGGCCGGGGCCACGGCCCAGGAGGCCAGGAGCGTCCTGCCCAACAGCCTCAAGACCGAGATCGTGACCACGGCCAACATCCGCGAGTGGCGCCACATCTTCAAGCTGCGCTGTGACAAGGCCGCCCACCCGCAGATGCGCCAGGTCATGCTGCCGATGCTGGCCGCCTTTGCCCAGCGCATCCCGCTGCTCTACGACGACCTCGTCGAGCGCTTCGCCGACTCCATCCGCGAGATGGACGGCCAGGGCGCCTCCGCGTCCATCTTCTGATCCTCCCTGCCAGCGCGCTTCCCTCCGGGCATGTTCAAAAAACGTGCCCTTTTTTTGTTTTCGGATGTGAGAAATTGTCCGACAACGCTGTCGCCTCCCCTCCAAACGGCATCACAAGCGATAAAACACCCATTTTGGCTCTCCGGTGCGGATATTTCGGAGCACTTCTCTCAATTATTTTCTCCTGGGCCATATACGTACATTCTTGTAGAAATAGCCGTGTAAAGTCGGGTGAAAAATTTTATTGTATTATTTCATACTGTTATTTCTTTTCGCTTGCCGTTGGCGTGATGTACAAAGAGCTGTTCTCATTACGGGGGGGTGGATCTAAAATTTGAAGAAATTAAACGAAAAATTGAGATAATAAATTTACATCTGTGGAAAATATTTTTCCTTATGTGTAAAAGTTAGCGTTGACAATCCGGGAGCGTCGGCCAAGCGGGACAATGACGGTTCCGCGTCAGAGCCCCGGAAGTCGAAGAAAATGCGGAAAACTAGGAATTACAGTATGTTGTCCTGTATAGAAAGAGTTCGCCCGAGTCGCGACAGGCTCCCTTTACCGGAGTTGTCGCTGGCCTGTCGCTTGGCTAAGACCCGTTCCCATGATTGACGCATGGGACCGAATTTCACATTCGCTGGAGAGGACGCTTTCTCCGGGGCACTTTCAGCTCTGGATCAAGCCGTTGCAAGGCTGTCTCGAGAACGACACGCTCGTGCTCCGGGCGCCGAACGACTTTGTCTGCACCTGGGTCAAGGAGCGCATGCTCGGCCGGATCCGGGATGCGGCGGCGGACATGTTGGGATTTGCGCCCCGCGTCGACCTGGGTTCCGCCCAGGCCGGCGCTCCCATGCTTCCCGTTGAACCGGCCGTGCCCCAGAGACGCATCGTCACCCAGCAGATGGGGCTGCCCATGGCGCACGCCCTGCCCACCCAGACCGTGCACAACTGGCGGCATCAGTTCGATGATTTCATCGTCGGCCCGTGCAACAACCTCGCCTATGTCGCGTCAAAGAGCTTCTGCCAGGACGTCGCCGGCTCGGATCAGCTGTTTCTCTGCTCCGCCCCGGGGCTGGGCAAGACCCACCTCGCCCAGGCCATCGGCAGCGAGATCGCCCGGCAGACCAACCGCCAGCACCTGCGTGTCTGCTACCTGAGCGCCGAGGAGTTCTCCTCGCAACTCGTCATGGCCATCAAGGCCAAGGCCGTCGAGCAGTTCAAGACGCGCTTCCGCTCCGATTTGGACCTTCTCCTGCTCGAAGACGTGCACTTCCTGCAGGGCAAGGAAAAGATGCAGGATGAGCTGCTGAACACGCTGAAATCCTTGCAGAATCAGGGGAGGCGCGTGGTCATGACCAGCACCTTCCTGCCGCGTGAGCTGGCTGACATCGACCCCAACCTGACGTCGCGCTTCGCCCAGGGCTTCATGGCCGTGATCAACAAGCCCGACCACCAGACCCGGCTGTCCATCATCGACGCCAAGGCTCGGGCCGCCCAGGTGAGCATGCCCGGGAGCGTCGCCGAGCTTTTGGCCACGCGCATCACCTCCGACGTCCGCCAGCTGGAGAGCTGCCTCAAGAACATCTTCCTCAAGTCCAGGCTGCTGAACATGGACATCTCCATGGATCTGGTCTGGGACATCCTGCAGAACTACGACCTCGGCGGCGGCTCCATCGACCTGGACAAGATCATCAGCTTCGTCTGCCAGGCCTACGGCTTCGGCTTCGACGACCTCTGCTCCAAGAGCCGCAAGCGGGACCGCGTCGTAGCCCGAAACACGGCCTTCTACCTGGCCCGCAAGCACACCGACCTGTCCCTGGTGGACATCGGCCGGCGTTTCAACCGCAAGCATTCCACGGTCATCAAGGGCATCGCCTCCGTGGAGCAGGAAGTGGCCCGCAAAACGTCGCTGGGCAACCAGATCGCCCGGACCATCAACCAGCTGCAGGCCTGAACCGGCCTCCCACGCTTTTTTGCGCAACGCGAAAGGCCCGGACGCTGTCAAGCGTCCGGGCCTTTCGCGTTGCGTGTCGTCGAGCCTCGGCTAGGAGCAGACCACCGCGCACTCCATGGCCTTTTCCAGCACCCGGCTGCCGCGGGCCGTGCCCAGGGCCGACTGCAAGGCGTCCAGGACCTGCGGGTCGTAGCTTCCCGCAGAGGCGCGCATGATCTCCAGGGTCTGGTCCGTGCTCATGGCCGGGCGGTAGGACCTGGGGCGGATCATGGCGCAGAAGCTGTTGGCCACGCTCAGGACCCGGGCCTGGAGGCTGATCTCCCCGTCCTGCAGGCCCTTGGGGTAGCCGCTGCCGTCCAGGCGCTCGTTCATCTGGTACACGGCTTCGTAGACGGGCAGCTCGAAGTCGATCTGGCGCAGGATGTCGCCGGCGTGCTCCACGTGCTTTTGGACCATCTGTTTCTCCTCTTCCGTGAGTTGGTCCACCTTGGTCAGCAGAGACTTGTCGATGAAAATCTTGCCGATCTGGGAGAGGTGGGACGCGATTTCCACCGTGGCCTTGTCCTCGGGCGAGAGCTTCAGTGTCTCGGCCAGCAGGGACGCAACGTCGCGCATCAGGATCGAGTGGCCGGCGAGGTACGGGTCCGTGAACTCGATGGCCTTGACCAGTGCTTCCACCGTCTGGGAAATGGCCTGGCGCTTGCGCTCCTCGGCCTTGACCATGCTCGTGATGTCGCGGAACACGGACACGATGCCCGTGGGCGCGCTTGAGTCGTCCTTGAGCATGACCTTGGTGATCTGGAAGTAGTGTTCCTTCGATTTCAGGAAGATGCGTTCCGTGAAGGTCACGGGAAGCGCGGTCCTGAGGGCCTGGTCGTCGGACTGTTCCAGGCGCTTGCCCGTGTCGAAGCCGAACAGCGCGATGTCGTCGAGGCCCAGGACCTCCTCCTCGGGCCGCCCCACGCCTTCGGCCAGGGCCGGGTTGGCGTAGGTGTAGTTGCCGCTCAGGTTCTTCACCGCGATGAAGTCCGGGATGGTGCCGTTGATGGAGTCCAGGAAGTTGCGCTGCTGTTCGAGTTCCTGCGCCAGGTGCTCGAATTCCCCGGCGATGCGCTTCTGGTTCTGTCCCAGGGTGCGCCACCAGATGGCGCCGAAAAGCAGGCTCAGCACCATGGCGATGAGCCCGGCGATGAGCACGGAGATGCGCGTGTAGTCCTGCAGGCTCTTGGTCGCGTCCTGCACGTCCACTTCCTGCACCATCCACAGGTCGAGGTCGGGAATCTTGACCCCGAGGGAGAAGACGGGGGTCTGCCCGCCCAGACTGTCACGTTTGGCGAACCCGAGGCTCTGGTCCGACTGCAGTTCGGGCGGAGCTGCCAGGGGCGCCGCACCCTCGGGCTTCCAGGGCACGATCTCCTGGAAGCCTCCCTCGGTTTGCTGCATGACCCGCGTGCGCTCGCCCTTGGCCGACATGGGCGTGTTGGAAACCAGGGAGGTGACGGTCGTGCCCGCGCTCTTGGTCAGCATGACCACGGCGACTGCCTTCTTTGTCCCGTTGTCCTCGGCCGTGGACAGGATGGGCACGAACATGTCGATGACCATGCCGTTGTCCGTCTGCCGCAGGGGCGAGAAGTGGGGCATGGGATAGGCGAAGGTCTTCTTGATCAGCCCGGTCTGAACCGGCGAGAGCGGAACCATGCGGCTGTCCGAGCCGATGTAGGACTGGCCGCTGCGGTGCACGATGCGCCCGGACAGGAACCCGGCGAAAGACGTGAAGTCGGAGAAGGTCTGGTGCATGAGGGGGAACTGGTCCGTGAGCTGGGCCAGGTTGTCGTAGTTCTTGCCCTCGGGAATGATGCCGGTGATCAGAAAGCTCGGGTCCACGTCGATAAGGTCCATGTCCGTAGCGTACAGCCGGAACAGGTCCGAGGAGATGAGCTTGTCCGTCTGCTGCACCAGCCCCGACAGCCAGGTTCCGAAGACCTCCGCGCGGCTGGTGGCCAGGAGCTCCAGGCGTTCCCGGACCTGTTCCTGCAGTTCCCCCTGCTTGACCCTGACGGTCCAGGCCACCCATGCCAGCAGGGCCGTGAGAATCAGCGAGATGATCGCGATCCCCATGACAAGTTCCGACTTGCTCCTGCCCACGGGCGGACTCGTTCTGTCGTTTTCTCGTGTCATATTCCCGTCTCCATTAAGGTTTTGTGTCCAGAGGGATGTGCGACCACCGGTACCGTTCGTTCAAGGAGTAATAGGGCGCGTAATGCTTGTACTTGTCGTGCGGGAAGACCACGCTCGTCACGTTGTCGAGAACCAGGGCGTCCCCGTCGACGAACACCGCCAGAACCGCATGCGCGATGCCCCGGATGCGGTCCTTCAGGATGACGATGCGCAGGTCGTCCGGAGAATAGCCGAGTTCCCGCAGCGCAAAGTACTTGGTGATGGCGAAGTCCTCGCAATCACCCGAAATTTTCAGGAACTCCTGCGGAGTGGCCCACCAGTCGGAGGTTCCGTAGGCATCCTGGTCCAGGCGGTAGGGCCATTTGTTGAAAAACGTGTTGACCGCCTTCAGCTGCTCCATGGGGGCAAGGCCCCTGGCCTGGGACATGATGCGCTGCCAGCTCGTGGCTCCCGGGGGGCATCCCGCGCCGCTGCAGGAATTCAGCACCCGGACCTGGGCCTCGGCCTTGGACAGGACCCGCTTCCATTTGGGCAGGGCGTCGAAGTTGCCCCTGAAGGCCGCGGTCCGGAAGAGCCGCACGGGCTGGCCCGTGGCCCCCGGACTCTGCTGCCCGGCCGCCGCCCCCGAAGGCTGCGGCTGTCCGGGAGCGCTCCCTGTTGCGGCCCGGGTGCGGCTCTCGGCCCGCCAGGGCCTGGTTTCGACAGCATCCGCGGGCGGTTGCGGACTGAAGGATTCCGTCTCCGCCACCTCGGCCGGGGTGGGTTCCGACTTCTCGGCGACCTCGTCGGGTTGAGCCGGGTCCGGCTTCGGGGCGGCGTCATCCTCCAGCCTGTCCGACGCGTTTTCGTTCCGCGGATCCCCGTCCCGGTCCTGAGCCGACTGTCCGTTCATCTCGGCGGGAGCCGCCGCACCGTCTTCGCGACTCTGGTCCCCAGTCGTGCCTTCGCTGCGCAGCGGGGACGAGGTTTCGTCAGCCCGGCCGTCCGGGTCCGGCTTTGTCTTCTGCCGCGCCTGAGCGTCCCGGTCCTGCTCCGCGCCGGCCTTGATTTCGGGCCCCGGCCCCTGCGCCCCCATGGGTTCCGCACGCTCCGCCAGGAGCAGCCACGGCAGCAGGAGGGCCGCCGCGATCAGCGTCAGGATTGCCCGGGGCCGTCGCGTCAAGACATCACCGCTCCCTCAAGGCGTTCTCCTTGGCCTTGAGAATGGGTTTCAGCAGGTAGTCCAGCACGCTCTTCTTGCCCGTCAGGATGTCCACGCTGGCCGTCATGCCGGGGATGATGGGCAGCTTCTCGCCGCGGTAGACGATGGCCGCGGCCTTGGTGCGCAGCTTGACCTTGTAGAAGCTCTCGCCCTTCTGGTTCTCGATGGTGTCCGCGCTGATCTGCTCCACCGATCCTTCCAGGCCGCCGTAGATGGAGAAGTCGTAGGCCGTGATCTTGATCATGGCCTTCTGGCCCGGGTGCAGGAAGGCGATGTCCGCAGGCTTGATGTTGGCCTCGACGAGGAGGGTGTCGTCCAGGGGCACGATCTCGAGGATGGGCTCGCCGGGTTTGACCACGCCGCCGATGGTGTTGAGGATGACCTGCTTGACCGTGCCGCGCACGGGGCTGCGCACGTCGGTGCGCATGACCCGGTCCTTGCCGGCCGAGAGCGCGTGCAGCTTGGAGTTCAGCTCCACCTGGTGCTGGTTCATCTCCTGCAGGGCCATGGCCTTGAACTCGGCCATGCGCTGGGCCTCGCGCTGCTTGATTTCCTGGGCCGCCTGCTGGGTGCGCGGGATGGCCACGTTGAGGCTCTGCACGTCTCCGCGCAGGGAGCTGACGGCGCGCTCCAGGGAGAGATAGTCAACCCTCGGGTAGACGTTCTTCTCCATGAGGGGTTTGGCGATGGACATCTGCTCCTGGGCCAGCTTCAGGTCTTGGGCGGCCTGGTTGCGGCGGATGGTCATCTCCTGGGCTTCCTGGACGCGCTGGGAGTACTGGCTGCGCAGGATGGCCATCTCCTGGTTCAGCTGGGCCATGCGGGCC
>JABNAD010000845.1_pt1 | contig 14374 bp, 12 predicted proteins | sample 7240381 | NCBI WGS metagenome assembly JABNAD01 (sample SAMN11332834, study PRJNA596920) | anaerobic digester metagenome | biome: digested sludge; isolation source: digested sewage sludge-derived enrichment culture grown on H2/CO2 | place: Germany: Goettingen
AGGCTTGCAATTGCTGTGTCAAATAATTACTGGTATAATAACGGATGAGCAAAATATCTTTTAAGAAAAACACCTTTCCTTTCCCATTTCTTGATAATATTACCTTTTTGTTGATGAAATCTATTGAAATTTCTTTCTTCCAATCTTCCTTAAGATAATTTGCATGTAATACAATATTTGGAACACAAAGTAGAAGAACCAAAAGAATAGTTAGCGCGATTAAAAAAATAGGTATATAACCATCCTTATAGTACGAACTTAACAATAATATCCCCCAAAAACCCAGAAAAAATATTAAGGGAACTATAATATTAATGCTCGGTTTTATAAACTTCCAAAATGTAATTTTATATACTTTCATTACCAATAAAACTTACTCCAAAAACTTCCTTTGGTCGTTGGGTTGAAAAAATGAGATGGTCTAATCCCTTCGGACAATATTTTAAGCAAAAATAATTGTTATTGTTGACACGAGGGGGGCTGGGGGGGGAGACTCATAACTTCCCTGATTTGTTGATAACTCATGCGTCCTTCTGTAAGCCTTTATTGGCGGCATATTCCCTATGGAAGAATGATCCCGTCTTTCGTTGTAATAGTTAAAAAAATGTTTGCAAACCACGTGCAATTCGTTTCCGGTTCCTGGATACTGATACCTGTTGCTGCCGTTTGCCTGACTTCTTGTCAATTGCATATGACTATTGGTAATATCCGGGTTTCCCGAAAATAATTATTTTTGCTGCCGAAGTAGCCGCTGTTTCCGGGAGTTTAAAATCTGTCTTTATGAAAAAGAAAGTTGTCGTGCTTACCGGCGCCGGAATCAGCGCCGAAAGCGGCATCAGAACATTCCGCGATGCTGACGGGCTTTGGGAGGAATACAGGATTGAAGAAGTCGCCACCTGGGATGCCTGGCAGCGGAATCCCGCCCTGGTGCTTGAGTTCTATAACAAACGGCGCGCCCAGCTCGGCACCGTTGTGCCCAATGCCGCGCACCTGGCCCTGGTGAAGCTGGAAGAAAAATTCGATGTACAGGTCATTACCCAGAATGTTGACGACCTGCACGAGCGGGCGGGTTCAGCGAATATTCTTCATCTCCATGGTGAACTGGTAAAAGTCCGAAGCACGGCCGATGATTCACTGATATACGATATCGGATACGGAGAAATCGGGTTGGGCGACCTTTGCGAAAAGGGATTTCAGCTCAGGCCGCACATCGTGTGGTTCGGGGAGGCCGTGCCACTGATTGAGGCTGCCGCTGACCTCATGGCGGAGGCTGATATCCTGCTGATAATAGGCACTTCACTTTTGGTGTATCCCGCCGCCGGACTTATGCATTATGCGCCCGCGCGTTGCATGAAATATGTTGTGGATCCGAACAGCCTGCCGGTAGGGGGAATTTCAAAGTCCGAAGTATTGCAGATGAACGCCGGTGCCGGTGTTCCGCTGCTTGTGAACAGATTATTGAGTGATAATTAAGCATATTTTAAACCTTTTGAAATGAAATACCTGAATCTTCACAAACACAAACTTTTACTGATCACACTGCTGTCGGCGGTATGCTTTCTAAGTTCCTGCAAAAAGGAAGAAGATATCGATGCCATAGACGATCAGATTATCCGTGATTACATTGCCGCGAACAAACTTGAAGCGGACAAAACGGCCTCAGGCCTCTATTATGTGACGGAAGAAGCCGGAAATACCCAGTATCCTACCCTCAGCAACGAAGTCAGGGTGCAATACAAGGGTTACTATACTGATGGCGAGGTATTTGACGCCAATACGCTCACCTTCCCGCTGTCGGGCGTGATCTCGGGGTGGCAGGAAGGCCTGCAGAAGTTTGGCAAGGGGGGTAAAGGGAAGTTATTGATTCCCAGCAGACTGGGATATGGGAGCAATCCTCCGGCCGGAATCCGCCCCGATGCGGTGCTCATATTTAATATATATCTGATTGATATAAAATAATAAAAACCGGCATCTCAGTGTTTTCAGCATTTTGGATGAAAAATATTTGATTTTTCCCGGGAATAAATCTATATTTGCATTCAAAATAAATGTATAAACATTCAAGATATGAAAGAACTTGATAAACAATTGTCAAAAATCCGCCGCTGGTGCGCCATGCAGGAGCGTTGCCTGGTTGAAGTAAAGATTCACGCCAACTCACTAGGTTTTCCGGATAAAAATACCGATAAGATCATCAAGCAGATGATTGATGAGGGTTTTATCAACGAGGAGCGTTATGCCAAGCTTTACGCTGGAGGTAAGTTCCGGAATAAAAAATGGGGCCGCTCGCGCATTATCGGTGAGCTGAAAGCCCGGCAGATTTCTGATGCCGCGATTAAAGCCGGCCTCAGCGAAATCGACGAAGAGGAATACCGCAATGTAATTGTCGGGATGGTGGAGCATAAGATTGCCGTTACCGACCGTTCGAATATGATGCTGTTCAAGCATCGCCTGGCCAAACCGGCCATCGCCAAAGGGTATGAGCCGGAACTGGTGGGTGAGATTATTGATGAACTGATGAAAAGGAAGAAAATATAGGAATGGTTCAGAAAGAGCAATTGACTGACCTCTCGAAAAGGCTTGACGCCTTAAGGAGGTTCCTTTGACATTGAAGGTAAAAAGGAAAAAATAGCGGAGGAAGAAGCCCTGACGCATCAGGCAGGCTTCTGGGATGAGCCGAAAAGGGCTGAAGCCCTGATGAAACAGATTCAGGAAAAGAAAAAATGGACCACCGGTTTTGATACCGCTGAATCGGCGGTATCAGATCTTTCGGTTCTGTTCGATTTTTATGAGGTTGATGAGGCCACGGAAGAAGACCTGGACCATCAGTATGCCGATGCCCTGAATAAAATCGAAGACCTGGAGTTGCGGAATATGCTCAGCAACGAGGAAGACCGCCTGAATGCCATCCTGCAGATCAACGCGGGGGCCGGTGGTACCGAGAGCAACGACTGGGCCGAGATGCTGATGCGCATGTACGTCAGGTACGGCGAGCGCAACAACTATAAGGTGAAGGAACTCGACCTGCACGAAGGCGATGTGGCGGGCATCAAATCCGTGGCCCTGGAGTTTGAGGGTGATAACGCTTTCGGTTACCTGAAGAGCGAAAACGGCGTTCACCGCCTGGTGCGCCTTTCTCCTTTCGATTCGGCCAATAAAAGGCATACTTCGTTCGCGTCGGTTTATGTTTATCCGGTGGTTGACGATAACATCGACATCCAGATCAATCCTTCGGATATTACCTGGGATACCTTCCGCTCAAGCGGACCGGGCGGACAAAACGTAAACAAGGTGGAAACCGCCGTAAGGCTGCGGCACGAACCTTCGGGCATCATCGTGGAATGCCAGGAAACCCGCTCGCAGGGACAGAACAGGGAGAAAGCCATTCAGATGCTCAAATCGCAGCTCTATGAGATAGAGCTTCGCAAGAAGAAAGAAGCCATAGCCGTGATTGAAGGCAAAAAGAAAAAAATTGAATGGGGCTCCCAGATAAGGAATTATGTGCTGCATCCTTACAAAATGGTGAAGGACCTGCGCACCGATTATGAAACCAGCGACACTACCGCGGTGCTCGACGGCGACCTCAATGATTTTATCAAAGCCTATCTGATGGAATTTGGCCGGGATGCCTTATAAAACGGGTTATCTGTAACTGACCGGGCCGGGGTGGATACTCCGGCTTTTTTTGTATTTTTACCTGAATTGCTGATTTCCCCCAATACTAAAAATTTAAATCATTCCTATGATCACCATCTATCACAATCCCAAATGCCGGAAATCAAGGGCCGGACTTGAATACCTGAAAACAAAAGGGGTGGAATTCGAAATCAGGGAATACATCCGAGAAGGCATTACCATTGAGGAACTTCGGTCAATGGTTGACAAACTGGGGATAAAACCCTCCGAGCTGGTAAGGACCCAGGAAGATTACTACAAGGAGAATTACAAGGGAAAAACCCTGAGCGATGACGCCTGGCTGGAGGCGCTGGCCGCATATCCGCGTCTGATCCGCCGTCCCGTAATTATAAAGGATAACAGGGCCGTGCTGGCCGATCCGCCTGACAAAGCCGATACGTTATTCTGAATCTTCAAAACGGGTAAGCATTACTTGAACCATGATTTCTGCGACAACCTGAGAAATGATTCGGGTTGTCCCATGATAACAGCATAAAAAGGGAATGCTTCAGTTTGCCTTCCGGCTACCGGATGATTATTTTTTTGGTTTCATTGAAGTTCAGCGCCGGATTGCTCAAATGCAGGAAATAAATTCCCTTTTGCCGGAGATTTTGAAGGCCAAGGATAAATTCCCTGCTGTTAATGGTTGTTTGCAGAATTGTTTGTCCAAGCGTATTGTGCAATTCAATATTATATGAACTCAATACCGGATAGTTATGGTTGATAAGGGTCAACATATCTTCAGCCGGATTGGGAAATGCACTTATCATTGATTCAGACAAAGGAACCTCCGCTAAACCCAGACTATTTAGAGGCCGATACAAGACAGAATGATCTTTTGTTCCGCATAAAATTTTATCTTCTGTCGCATAAAGGCATAAGGTTTCCATACCCTCTAAACCGGAATTCCATTGCATCCAGCTGGCGCCATCATTGTGTGAGATATAAAGCCCGTCATCTGTTGCAATCAGAAGAGCGTCACCGTGAATAACAAGATCATTGACTTTTATCGATTCTATTCCGGAATTCAGATTATTCCATGAAACTCCTCCATTGGCTGAGAAACTTAAACCTGTGTCGGTAAATGCATAGATTTTCCCCTGCAGAAATTTAAGTTTGTTGACATTCATATTTATAATCCCCTGCCGGGCCTCTGACCAGGAAGCTCCGCGATTTGTTGAACGGAAAACACCCTGATCCCGTGTGGATGCATAAAGCGTATCGTTGACCATTAACAGGTCTGTAATGTCGTATGACCATATCCCATCATTGCAGCTCGTCCAGCTTTGACAGTAATCCGCAGAAAAATGTACGCCCTGTGAACTTCCGCAGAAAACGGTATCTCCCGAAAATGCAAAACAACATACATTGGCGGGACTATTATATGTTTTAAAGAAGCCACTATCTAGTGATTGCTTTGCAACTTTATTCACACCATACCCATAGTAAATCGTATCACTTTTTGAATGATAAAAACCATCCGAACGATAAGAAGACAATGTGTTTTTATGAATCCAGGAAACTCCATCTGTTGAGGTGGCAATGAAGAAATTTTCTTCTGGAGTTAAAGTACCGGGAGTTTCCCCAGTTGCCAAACAATATAGTTTACCGTCTTTTTCATATAGTTCACTGATTGCTGGCGTTTTCATTCCTTCTCCGATTTTTGTAAAAATATGTTCAGTTTGAGGGTCTGACCTGAATAAACAATCCGTCCATCCGGCAAAAACATAGTTATCCTGTTTTGCAAGGCACTGAAACCCATATTGTGAAATATCTATCCAATTAGCACCATGATCTGTTGAGTAAAAAGTTTGCGAGTAAAATGTTATATATATTTCTTCATCATTTACAATGACAGCTGCTATAGGACTATAATTGAGATCTGCTATTACATCCCAGGTTTCTCCGTTATCCTGTGTCATAAACAGCCGTTGAATGCCCCCGGCATAAAGTGAACCATTTTCAGTTCTTAAAGTGAAGATGTCCGGAAAATGCACAGGGCCTTCATCGCCATTTAGAATGAGAGTAGGAATATTATAAAACCGACTCCAACTAATCCCCCGATCATAGGAACGGTATAATCCAGAATTTGATCCTGCATAAAACACTCCATTTAAATAGGCCAAATCACTTATTCCTGAATAACTTTCTTGAAATCCTCCATACACAAAACTATTACCCTGATCCGTTGAGAAATATACCTTTCGATTGGCTGACATAACGAGCGTATCTCCAGCCATTATCAGACTTGTTACAACTTTATAATCAGGATGCGTTGTCCATGTCTGGCCCCGATCCGGTGAAATCATCAGCAATTCCTTTGAGCCGGCATAAATATGGTTTCCATCTATAAGAATGGAATAAAACTTATCGTTAGGAAAGGGGCTACTTCCAATTAACTCCCAGTTATCTCCATAATCGGTTGAAATATAAATTTCGGGAGCTGCGCCGGCGAATAACGTATCCCCGCTTACTTTCAGGCACCTGACAAATTCAGAGTATAAACCTTTTGAAGGATTCCACTGTGCCTGGGCATTAATAATAAACAAGACCATCGAAATACTGAGAAATAGCAGCTTTTTCATAAAAATCAGTTTTAGAGTAAAATGCGAAAGTTATTTTTGTGTCAATATACTAATAATGAGATTATTTGAATCAGATTAGATCCTTTATACTATTCAAAGATAAAAAATAATTATTTAACAGATTTGATTTTTCTAAATAAATTTCATGAGAAAGATACCAATTTTTTCAGTGATCCTGAATATTTCTGCCGGTAATCACATCAGGTGGGTTGGTAATCAACCCCTGCATCCTCCATACATAATGGTACATAACCAGCACATTGTTGCGGTAAACGGGAATGGTATCCGGTTGTTCTATCCGGATAAAATAATCTTTATAGAGTCCGTTGGGATCGGAAAAAGCATAACTCGAAGAGAAATAGTAGGCATCCATGCCCGGGTGGAAACCGCCGCGCTGCTGCGTGATCCAGGCGTATTTGTGGGTGCGGTCGATTTCAGCGAGGGTCAGCACCTTTAATCCCAGCGGCCCGGCCACGTAATAGTCGAGGTTGGCGGCCGGAAACCACCGCTGCTGTATGATCACGGCATCTTTGTGCATCCTGCCGGAGGCCGTATCCTGCCGGTAAACCGGCTCAAAACCTTCCCGGAGCTGCTCCCAGCCGTACATATCCAGCGTAATATCTTTAATTCCGAGCCTCTTTCCGGTGTCAGGATTAATGCCTTTATTCAGAAACCACCCCTGGCTGATCTGCAGCAAGGCCAGTGTAAGCACCAGCACCAGAAAGCCGGCCGCTCCTTTCAGCAGGGGTGGCAGCCAGGCGCCCTCCCGGCCTTGCGCGGTTTCATTCCTGAGGTACAATGCGGCCAGCGGCATCAGGGTTGTCCACGCGGGACCGGTCCAGTGGGGGAGGGTGCGCCTGAAAAGCGAGAAGCCGAGAAAAAGCACGATCACCGGCAGGGCGGTGGTCAGCAGCAGGCGCTGCGCATCCCGGTTAACGGGTAAGCGTTTCCTGTAAAAGGCAACAATTCCGGCAACCCCCAGTCCGAAAACGAAGGGATTGTTGTAAAAGATTTGTCCGCCCAGCTCAATGGCAAACAGATCGGGGCGCAGCAGGGTTTTTACCACTTCCACCCTTTCGCTGTGAAAGCTGAAGCTGATGAAATCGTAACGGATATTCCAGATGATGACCGGCGAAAATATCGCCAGGGCAATCAGGATGGAGGCATAAACCTCCCATTTCCGCAGCCAGCGCCGGTCATACATCAGCAAATACAGCCCCGCTCCCGTAAACAGAAATACGGATGTATATTTCGACATCAGGGCCAGCCCACCGCTTACGCCGGCCAGTAAAACCAGACGGCCCGCCCCCGCGCCCTCAGGTCCGGTTTTGATTGCCTTCACGACGAACAGCAGTGTGAGCAGCCAGAAGAGCATCTGCGGCCCGTCGGGCATCATAAAGATGCCGGAAATCACGAAAGTGTAAAAGGAAACGGTATAGAGCAGGGCGGCATACCAGCCGGTGGTTTCATCTTTTAATTCCTTGCCGGTCAGATACATCAGCCAGGTGTTCAGGGTGCCCGCTACCACGGCGCCCAGGCGGATAAACAGCTCGCTGTCAAAAAGCAGGTTCAGGCTGAACAACTGAATAAGCCAGCCCACCATGGGGGGATGGTCAAAATGGCTCAGGTCGGGATAAAGCGCGTAATTGATGTAGTACACCTCATCATTGCCCAGCTCGGTAAAAGCCGCGATCAGCAGGCGGGTGAGCGCTGAAACGGCGAGCAGCAGCCAGAGGGGATTGCGGTATGAGGAAACCTTGTTCATGAGCATGCGCGAAATTACGAAAAGATGGATTATCGGCAGTTTTAGACAGGATTTTGCCTTTATGTCAAAAACATGACCGCTGGCATCGCTGTAATACTTTCTGATAACATTTTGACATCCATATCATTGCTCAGTACAAAGGAGTGTATCAATGGTTTATCAAGCAATGTTTCCAGCCCGTTCAGGTGTCGTGCATCTTTACTTCTTACCCGTTGCGTCATTTTTATTTCTACCGCGATGTATCCGTTTTCAAGCTCGATAAGCAGGTCAATTTCCCGTCCATCAGCAGTTTTTAGATGATATAAGTTTCCGGAAAAGCCAGGGAATCGCGTTTGTTTATAGATTTCATCAATAACTGCACTTTCAAATTCATTTCCGGAGAGTTCCCCCTGTTTACGCAATATTCCACGTTGGATGCCCGGATCCAGGTAATGAAGCTTTGGTGTTTTTGTCAGACGTTTCAAATTGTTTTTGGCCCAGGGTTGCAAAAGAATAACCTGATAGCTTAATTCCAGATAATTCAGGAACCGGCGTGCTGTATTGGCCGCGATATCAGCCTCACGTGCCAATTGTGAAAAATTAACCAGGGAGCCGGTTAAAAGCGCTGTTGTTTTTTGAGTCTTTACAAAAGGTTCAAGGCTTCTGAAATCGGCAAGATCCCTTATATCCCTTTCAAGATAGGTGCGTATGTAATTGTATAACCACTCCCTGCGATCATCATCGCTGAAGCTTTCATCTGCGACAGCCGGGTAACCGCCGAAATTCAGATAATGGCTGAAAGCCTGAATGGCCGCGGGATGAGTTGGATAAAGCAGGAATGATGGCAATAATTCAGTCAAAGATTTGCCCGAAATCAGTTTTCTGAAAATAGACTCATGTACTGATTCGTCCCGTTCATTGGTCATTATTTCAGGCAATGTAAGCGGCATTAAATCATAGATGGTGCATCTGCCGGCAAGGCTTTCTTTTACCTGCTGAAGCAACAGAAACTGACCGGAACCAAGTAGTATGTATTTTGGTGTTTCAAACTGATCATACACTGATTTTATGCTTTCGATAAGCACCGGTTCTTTCTGAACTTCATCAAGTATGGCCTTTGGGTATTGAATTGCCCATTGATCGGCGCTCAAACGGGTGAATGGCTCCCGGGTTATGGGGTCTTCAATGGATAAATATTTGTATTCAGGAAAGCTTAGCCGTGCCAGCGTGGTTTTTCCCGTTTACCGGGCACCTGAAAGTATAATGATACGGCCAGATTTGTGTTTACTTTTCTGTATTACAATGTCTTTGAGTGTTCTCGCTTTCATGAAACTGGCGTAAAATTGTCATTGCAATGTATAAATATACGCCATAATTGGTAATTGTATGGCCAAATTTACGTTTTTATAGATTTTTATAAACCGGTTGAAGATTATTGCGATGATGTAAATTGTTCATAATATTCTACTTACTTCGAATTCCTGTTCAACAAAACCCTGATTTACCTGTTGTCTCTTTATTCCAAACTATTTTTAAAAATGGCGGTGACTCCAGAAAGTATTTTTCAGTTTATACGTCCTGCCGCGCAAGGCGATAAAGTCGCCATGCAGCAGGTTTTTCCGCATATTTATGGCGAATTGTATGCCATTGCCCGCAGCATCCGATTTAATTTTTACGGGATTGATACCATGAACACCACTGCCATTATTCATGAAGCCTATCTGAAGCTTTCGTCGAATGAGGGACAATGGGAGAGTAAAGCCCATTTTTACGCGGTTGCCGCCAAGGCCATGCGCCAGGTGATGCTGAATGCAGCGCGCAACAAACAGCGTGAGAAAAGAGGTGGCGGTGCGGTGGCTGCCAGTCTCGACGACCTGGAGAATCAGTTGGTGTTGTCGCCGGCGGCTTCCGAAAAACTGATTGACTTTGATGCTTTGCTGAAGCAACTTGAAGAAAAAGACACCCTTTACGGGCGTATTGTGGAATGCCGCTTTTTTTCGGGGCTGAGTATTGAAGAAACCGCCGATGTCCTGCAGGTTTCGCCTGCTACGGTAAAACGAAAATGGCAGATGGCCCGCGCGTGGCTCTATGTGCATCTGCCCAGATATGGGGTCTCCTGATATGGCATATTCTCTGGAATTACTGGAACAACTTTATGAGCAATGTCTTTCCCTGCCCGGGGAAGAACGGCTTGCTTTTATCCATGAGGCCTGCGGTGATCAGGAAGAACTCCGCACGGTACTTCTCCTGATGCTGGAGAATGAGCAGCAATCGGCCGATTATCTGAAACAGCTGCAGCAAACCCTTGCCGGTGGAATATCTGAAAAACAACCCCTTCCTGAACTTGCAACCGGCGACAGACTTGGCAATTACCGGGTAGCATCATTTCTCGCAAAAGGAGGAATGAGCATGGTGTATCTTGCCGATCGCGCTGACGGACAATATGAGCAGCGTGTAGTCATCAAGTGTATGACAACCAATGCTTTCGGGCCCGCCGCATCCATCCCTCAGATTGGCGAACAGCAGATACTGGCCCGCCTCCGGCATCCGGCAATCGCAACGCTCTATGATGCCGGTTTTACCCCAGATGGCATACCCTATTTTGTGATGGAATTCATTGACGGGTTGCCGGTGGATGAGTGGATAAATCACAGGAATCTGAATCTGAATCAGATACTTAAGATTTTTGAACAAATTGCAGGCGCAGTGGCCTACGCGCACAGTCACCTGATCCTTCACCTCGATCTTAAACCCACCAATATCCTGGTTGACAGCAACGGGCAGGTAAAACTGCTCGATTTCGGGATTGCCACCGGTTTTGCAGCCGGTAAAAGCAGTCAGCGGTCGTTTGCCGGAACGCCTGCCATCGCCGCGCCCGAGCAGCTCAGGGGAGAGCCGGTTTCGGCGGCTACCGATGTATATCAGTTGGGCATGCTGCTGCATAAGCTGATATCGGGCAATTATCCGCTGGCAGAAGCCGCATCGCTTTCGGAGGGATTCACCCGGTTTAATCCTCAGTCACTGATCCGGGAACCGGAAATAGCTTCAGGAATCAGGCCTGAAATAAGCGCCATCATCGGCAAATGCCTTGGGAAAAACCCTGAAGAAAGATATACTTCCCCTGCAGAATTGCTCCGGGATATCCGGAATTATCAGCAACATTATCCGGTGACGGCTCTTCCAAACAGTCTTAAATACCGGGCCTTCAAGTATTATCAGCGACACAGAACGCAGGTAATCAGTATAACCCTCATTATGCTTTCGCTGATAACCGGAACAGTGATCAGCCTCTGGCAGGCCGGTCAGGCCAAAGCGCAACGTGATCTTGCCGTGAAAAGTGAAGAAGTGTCAACGGCAACCAGGAATTTCCTGCTTGACCTTTTTATGGCGGCCCATCCTTCAAAAACGAAGGGCGATACCATGACTGTATTTCAGTTTCTTGACAGGGGTTATATGGAGGCTGAAAACTATAAAGGATCCCCTGAAATAAAACTGGAGATGCTTACAACCATCGGTAAATTATACCGTTCACTGGGTGATTACCGCAAATCGAAGGATGTACTGGATAAGGTGTATGCCATGGCAAAGGACTCTTCACTTCCCCTGTCGTTGTCGTATGTGCAGGCAATTCAGCAACTGGCGCTTTATCAGCGCGATATGGGCAACTACGATTCCGCTTCTTCAATCATGAAACAGGTATTCCGGCTCTACAGCTTGATCGGTTATCCAGCAAAGGACAGTCTGTACACCGCTTCATTGAAATACCATGCATACATATACCGAAGCCTTGAAAATATTGACAGTGCAACTGCCCTTATCCGAAAGACTATTGCCCTGGAAGAGCAAATCTGGCCGGACCGCAACAACATCAACCTGGCAGAAAGCTATTACATCCTTGGGGTGATTCAGCGGAATCAGGGTCAGTTTGATGAAGCAATTACAAATATTTCCCGTTCACTTGAGCTTTGTGAGGATATTATGGGAACCTATTTCCCGGGAACCATTGCCAATCTCAACATGCTTGCATCTACCTATAATCAGGCAGGCAACCCCGCTGAAGCACTGGAATCGGGCCGAAGGGCAAAGGATATCGCTTTCAGGCTTTATGGTGAAAACCATATGGAAACCGCTACTACGATTGATAATCTCGGGGGATTTTTTCTGAAACTGAACCAGACGGACAGCGCCTATCATTATTTCAAAAGGGGAATGAATATCAGGCACAAACTATTTCCTGAAAGAAATAATGTTCATGTTATGATTTCAACCAATAACCTGCTTTCTCTTTTTGTGAAAACACAACAGTCCGATTCAGTGCGAAAATATCTGACAGAGGCGCTGAAAGTAGGGGAATCACCAAAAGTCCAGCCCAGGCAGCGGGCAGTAACTTACTGGCAGGCCGGTGAATTTTATGTAGCGATGGCAAAGCCGGATTCTGCACGTCACTATTATCAGAAGGCACTGGCTGAAAACCGGTCCTATCTGCCGGAAGGAGATGAACGCGTGCAGAGTGTGGTGGCAAAGTTGAAAAATCTGGGTGTTGAAAAATAAGGCACACTTTGTTCAATCATTCTCAGAATTGAAGTATCGGACTCATAGCCAAACACATCAGAAGAAATAGTTCGCCAGCCATTGCATCTTTTCAGGATCCTTAAGATTACTGATTTTTACCCTTGACGGGAAGGACGCCCGCGCTTCAGGGTTTGTGTCATAAACCTGCTCAATGGAATACTCTACCCAGTTGAAGCCTTTTTTCAGGTCAAGGGAATAAGAATAACTTACCTCAACACTTCCGCTTTCAAGACTGGCCTCATTTGTGCAGTTCAGGTCTAAATGAACATCTTTTTCAACATAGACAATTTCCCAGAAAATAGCTCTGACCGCTGAATTGTACCCCTCATCCTCAAGCCAGGGTTTTAATGCCGGATCAGAAACAAGGAAAAGAGAACCAGCCCATTCATTGTCAGTCAGGAGGGCTATATTGCCGCCCCTGAGCGCAGTAATATTTCCCTGCTTCCCAAAATCATCGCGGCCCCTGCAGCCAAATCTGAATACATTTCGCAGTTCCGTGAAATACATATCTTTCACTTCATCGGTTAATTCGGGAATTTGAATCTCCTCCAGGTTTACGGAAAGCATTCCCTGAGCATCAACGGTGCCCAGCTTTAAGGGATTTTCCATGCCGGTAGCAAAAAGTACAAGGTCAGCCGTTTTTGAAATGTGATTTTCCAGCGTTCGGTTTATTTTCTGCGCCTGCAAGGCCGGGCTGAGCAAAGCCAGAAGTATTATGGTTGAAAAAATTTTAATCATATCAATTTCAGATTTGTTTTTTGGCCCGGATAGAACACACACTGTCCGGGTCAGCGTTGAAGAGGATAACTTATTCATTCTTAATGCAATAATTTTTCAAACTATAATCCAATTCAAGCCGTAGAAATTTGACTGAAAAGGAAGACTTGATTTGTAATCTTTTTCGTGCTCATTCCATTACTTGTTTTCAGCAGTTACCCTGAAAAACTGCTCAAGTTTTGCGAGCCTGGTCTCTGTCTGATTGTTTTGGGTATTTATAGTTTCCAGCTCAGCCTTTAAGGACTGATTGTCAGCCTTCAGCAGGTCATTTTCTGCTTTAAGTTCCTGTATGGCTTTTACCATAGGAGCAATCAGGTCGTTGTAGCGCAGGCTCAGCATTCCATCATCGTCACTGGTAAGGATGCCGCTGTTGGTTACCTTGAATTCCTGAAGTGTTTCTTCCAGTTCCTGGGCTATAAATCCGAATTCGGTCTTATGGTTTTCATCATTTTTCCGCACATAGGAAACCGGATGTAAGGCATTGATAAAACTCAGCCCCAACTCAGATGTCTGGACATTTTCCTTCCAGCGACGGTCGGAAGTGATGGTCCATGCTACCTGCACACCGGCATAGGTGACAGTTGTGCTGCCGATGCGCACCTGGTTACTTCCGGCTGCATTTGGCACCCGGGCATCGAAGCCGATGCCTGTATTGTTGTTTCCCGTGGTGTTGAAGAGCGCCCCAAAACCAATGGCGGTGTTGTTATATCCTGAAGTGTTTGACTTAAGCGCTTCAAATCCGTTAGCTGTGTTGTTATTTCCTGTTGTATTGGAATAAAGAGCAGAATGGCCATTAGCGGCATTGCGGCTTCCTGTCGTGTTATATGTAAGGGCTTCAAAACCAATGGCAGTGTTGTCATTCCCGGTTGTGTTGGCATAGAGTGAACCACTTCCGGTGCCGGTATTGTTGTTGCCTGTAGTGTTTGATCGCAGTGCGTCGTATCCGTTTGCGGTATTAAGATATCCGTAACTAATCAGTTTGCCAAAAACACTACGTTATTAACAATTTCGGTGCTTTATA
>JABNAD010000846.1_pt1 | contig 14373 bp, 14 predicted proteins | sample 7240381 | NCBI WGS metagenome assembly JABNAD01 (sample SAMN11332834, study PRJNA596920) | anaerobic digester metagenome | biome: digested sludge; isolation source: digested sewage sludge-derived enrichment culture grown on H2/CO2 | place: Germany: Goettingen
CGCGACTCAATTTTCATCCGTGTTTGTGCTTGTGCACTATAATGGGTGTTTCATAGCAATAGAATTTAGTGTTAGTGTTTTTCTTTCAAAGCAAGTAACAAAACTGTATCTCTGGAATCAACCCAACAGATAAAAACCATGGGTTGACCTACCATTCAAAAATCAACAATTATAAACACATGGCGTTAACATACAAGCATATACACGGAACAAAAAACGTATCGACCAGCTATCCCCATCGAATAACATTTGCCCCCCATGCATACCCTATGCCAGCAGCAATCATGGATACTATGGTGCCTGATTTTAGCATACCCCGCTGCTGAGCCAGATGGATGGACAGAATTTGATCCACCTGTCCCATATGCCCAAAGTGCTCAAGATATATGGTTTGTTCCATGGTAACCCCAAGCTGAGCAACAATGCCCTCGTACATAGAGCGCTTAAAATGCAATCCCGCTAAATACCCAAGTTGGCATGGATCGACCCCCGATTTCTCAAACGCTTTGCGTATGCAATGCATCCAGTTATCCATGGAAACCGCATTAAGCCTATCCTTCATGTGCTTCTCATCAAAAACACGTAGCGATTTATACGCCAAGTCCAAATTATCGGCAGTAATAGGATTGGCTATTCCTCCGTATTCAACCCCAGCATCGCGAGCCATGGTACCATCGGTAATGATGTGGGTTCCCAGAAGAATATTCCTACCATAGTTCTTTTTAAGGATTAGGGCTCCTGCTCCGGCCGAAAGGTTAAACATGAAGGACACCGATGAGTCTGTATAATCTATAAAATCGCCATTTCTATAGCCTCCTACAATAAGCACGGTGTTTATTTCGGGGTCGGCAATCATCATATCCTTAGCCATTTTAAGAGCAGCAACTGTGGTTCCGCATCGTTGCTGAACATCAATGGACCAAGCGTTACTGGCGCCAATTTGCTCTTGAATATATATTCCAGAGGTTGTTAAGGGGTACTCCTTCCACTCCTCACCAATGCATAGAATCAAATCTATTTCCTTTGGATTGATTCCCGTATTTAGCAAAGCGTCCTTGGCTGCTCTTACACCCATTTCCTGAGTACCATCCTCTGGACCAGGAATGGGCTTTTCAATAATACCCAGCTTATTCACCACGGCATCCTCAGACCAAACACCCTTTGTAGCAGCTGCAATTTGAGCCGCACTCATCCTGCTTTTGGGTAAATAGATGCCAGTACCTACTATTCCTACCTGTGTGTTCATATAGTGTATGGCTTAGCTAATTAGTAGATAAACAGATTACTTCCCACGGCAAGACCTGCTCCCGATGCCATAAACACCACCTTTTGGCCACGTTTTATTGCACCCTCTTTTACGGCATGATGAAATGCCATAGGTATGCACCCAGACCCAGTGTACCCATACCTATCCATAACAAATGAAGTCTTGTTAATGGGTTCGCCAAGTGCTTCCATAACCTTTACAACAACAGACCTGTTTATTTGGGTGAAGATGAAGTGGTTGACATCACTTACCGATATACCCGATTTTTCCGTTAGTTTTTCCACAACCATAGGCCATAAGCGCACATTCCTATCTCCGGGTAACGGTTGTAAATTTTGTAATCCGTACTCTTGGGCAGCAATTCTCTCCTTGGTTACAGGAGAATGAGTTCCACCCGAATAAACGCCTATATAGTCCCACTGAGTTCCGTCTGTAAGTAACTGCCCGTTAATGTAACCCGATTCACCCTTACTGCACCGCTCTAGTACAAAAGCACCTGCACCATCGGCAAATATGGAATAGCCAAAAGCATCGTTTGGTCTAACATAGGCAGGCATATTATAAACGCCAACCACTACAGCACGCTTAATAGACTCATCGGTAGCCATAATCCGAGCAGCGTTATCAAGAGCAATGGCAAAGCTTGCACACGACGCGCTCACATCAAAAGATGAGCTCCACTGCTCCTGTCCCTGTATTCTACCTTGGACTAATATTGCTGTTGCTGGTGTTATAAACTCAGGAGTATCAGTAGCAACTATAAATAGGTTAATATCGCGAGGATCCAGCTTTGCATCGGCTATTGCGTTTTGTGCTGCCTTTGTGGCAAAATCGGCAGTTGTCTCCTTAATTCCCCTAAGGTGAGCTATATGTCGCTTAAAAATACCAAGCTTGATTTCAGTCTTTTCGTGGTCGAACTCAATATTTGCCAACTTTTTAAGCTCGATATTATCTATTGGCTCACCAGGAGCATATACTCCAGTTCCAACTATTCTTATTGGTAGCATAATACGGTTTTTACATTATAAATAACGGATAATATTCAGGGTATAACCTGTTACCACCCAAAATAACTAAATGTACCCCATCCTTTCTGCTTGGGCTGTAAGCTCATCGCGAAACTTTGGATGAGCAATGGAGATAAGCGCCTTAGTACGCTCCCTAACAGTTAAACCAGTTAACCGCACTGCGCCATGCTCGGTTACAACATAATCGGTGTGGGAACGATGAAGCGTTACTGCAGTACCCTCGGGTAAAACAGGAACAATGGTGGATACCGCATCGCCCTTTGCGGTTGAGCGGCAAGCAATAATCGATTTACCCAAACCATCGAAACCCTCTATTGCACCTACTGCAGTATCGGTTTGTCCTCCTGTTCCAGAGTACTGGTTAATGCCTATGCTCTCGCTAGCAACCTGTCCGGTAAAATCAACCATAATACAGGTATTTATTGATACCATTTTAGAGTTTTGCTTCACAATACACGGGTCGTTAACATACTTACCACGCAGAAATTCAACAGCAGGGTTATTATGGAGCCATTTATACATTTCCTCAGAACCCATGGCAAAAGTGCAAACAAACTTACCTGGGTATAATGCCTTTTTCTTGTTTGTAATTACCCCCATTTGGTAGAGCTCCACCATAGAGTCCACAAACATTTCGGTGTGAACACCCAAATCCTTTTTCTCTCTAAGGGAAAGAGCTGCTGCATTGGGAATTTCGCCAATTCCTAGCTGAATGGTAGCACCATCGTCAACCAAACCGGCTATATGCTCTCCTATGCGCAGCGCAACCTCATCGGGTTGCGGCGAAGGAAGAACTGGCGGAAGCTGGTGATGCTCCACAAAGTAGTCCACATCGGAAACATGTACCTGAGTGTCGCCAAAGGTTCTTGGTAACACATTATTAACCTCAAGCACAACAACCTCGGCAGCCTCAAGAATATCCTTTTCGTATGTAAGACCTAATGAGAGCGAAACAAAGCCCTTCTCGTCGGGAGGAGTACAGGTACCAACAAACAGATGTGGGCGGCGAACCTTGAGCCTATCGGTAGCTGCGCGATGCAGCATATTGGGAACAAAAGTTACTGTTCCAGCCCCCTCCTTAATAGCCTGACGGGAACCAGGAGCATGAAACCAGCTGCACAGCTCAAAATGCCCCTTCATTTCGGGAAGCATATAAAAAGGGTAAGGCTTCATGGTGAGCACAGAGAAAACCTGAACATTCCTAACCCTTTCCTTTGCTAAATGGAATTTAGCCATACACCCCTGAGGCTCCGAGGCGCACTGCGCAACAATAATATCGGAATCGCTCTTAATTAAATCGGCAACCTGCTCTGCGGTTATCAGTTTTTGCCTGTATATTGTACTATAGTCGCTCATAATGAGTAGTATATATTGTCTAAGTATTTAGCTTACGCTGTTACACTCTGCTTCTGTTTAGTTACAAGGTGAACTAGTAACCCAACAATTGCCGAAAGAACAATTGCCGATGATGCCGCAATAGCCGGATTTCTCACAGCGCCTTGCAGGTAAATATCAAAGTAGCCAAAGGAAAAGCCCCACTTATTAACCAGCAAAGGCAAACCATAGTAAACCCCAAAGTGGGTTGCAAAAGCTACAACCGAAGCGGCCAAAGGCGCTTTTAGCGAGATGTTTTTACCAAAGATACCCAATACAATGGGAACAAATATTATGGAGAAATAAGCGTAAACCCCATTCTGCGCAAGTATAGCCACGCTTAGCTTAGGATTAAGCAGCTGATCCCTTGCCACAATAAATGATGCTATGGCAAGAAGCACAATGGTTATCCTATTTAGGCGCATGTAGGTTTTATCGGAACCTATTTTACCTCCAAATATTGGCTTAATAATATCGAACGTAACAGTGGTGCTTAGAGACTGTATTAAGCCCTCAAGGGTAGATAGTCCAGCACTAATAAGACCTAAAATGATGAACAAACCAACCACAACTGCAACCCATCCTTGAGAAAAAGCTTTAATAACATATGTTGGAATAACATCATCGTTTCCTAGAGCAGCACCATCAACGGTTAAATCGGGAAACATAATTCGAGCATATAAACCCGCAATAACAACAGAGAAGAAAAGTATTTCAACAACAATTGCTGTTACTAAAAACCTATTTACGTCGCTCTCCTTTTTTAGCAGAAGTGATTTTGTTATGATATGAGGTTGGCATACCACGGCAATTCCCACTATAATTTGGGCAAAAATTATCTCATAAAAATCGCGGAAAAGAGGGCTGCTCTCGTTGGTTGATTGTACCAAGCGAGAATCTATTGACTCCAGTTTAGCAAAAAAACCAGAAATACCGTCCTTGAAATACTCCAGTCCCGAAGAGAGAAGGATAACTGCAACAACAATCATTATTCCAGCCTGAATGGCGTTGGTATAAACCATTGAGTTTGCTCCACCAAACATCATGTAACCAAAAACAAATATTACAATTGCCGCTAGGGTAAAAACCTCGTTGGTATTAATAGCGTTAGCAAAAACCTTGGTAAGCGCAACTAGAATTAGCACAATAAAAGTTATAAGAAGCACCGATAGCAGTGCTATGAACAACGAGTACCCCTTACTGTTGTAACGCTTGCCAATCCAACTTGCTAAAGAAACGGCACTTACGGACTCACCGTACTTTCTAAAACTTTTGGTGAGAACTACCAGTGATACCATTGATGCTAGCGGGAAAAAAAGCCCAAACGAGAGCACTCCGCTTATACCATACAGAGCAATTAGCCCAGGATTTATAACAAATGTTGCGGCACTGGTCATTGCAGCTGCAAGCGACATCCCTACAAAATAAGGAGAAAAGCTCATGTTACCCACGGCGTAGTCCTTCATGCTTTTTATGCTCATTGCCCCTTTAATAACAAAATAGAGTATTGCTGCTCCATAAAGGGCAATAAGAATCCATGTACCAATTACTTGTTCTGTAGTAGCCATATGCGCCAAAATTGAGTATTCGTTATTTTCTAGGGTAACAGGAGCAGCGTTAGCGCGCCACTCCCATTATCACCTTTATACTTAATTAATTCTAACCAATTACACTTGGCTAGTTTGGTGTTTACTAAATGGTAATACCACCATCTACACTTATAACTGTTCCGTTGATATACGCAGCCTCATCGCTGGCAAGGAAAAGATAAGCAGATGCAATCTCCTCTGGCAGCCCTAACCGCCCAACAGGAACCTTCTCCTCCATGGATTTAAGTACGCTTTCAGGCATCTTTTTCACCATTTCGGTTGCAATAAAGCCAGGAGCAACTGCATTTACTGTAATACCCTTACGTCCCAGCTCCTTAGCTAGCGTCTTGGTCATTCCAATTACACCCGACTTTGTAGCAACATAATTGGTTTGACCAAAGTTGCCATACAGCGCCACAACCGATGAGGTGTTGATTATTCTACCAAACCCCTTATCAACCATAAAGCTATGTACAACCTTTACACAATTGAAAACCCCCGTTAAGTTAACATCAATTACCTGTTGCCATTGCTCGGTCGTCATTTTTTTAATTGTGGAGTCACGAGTTATCCCTGCGTTATTAATAAGAACATCAATATGTCCATGATTACTAAAAGCCTTTTGCGCAGCACTATTTACCTCATCAAAGTTGGCTGTATTTACCTTCTCAAACTCTGCAAAACCGCCATTAGAACGAATCGAGGCTACCGTTTCGTTACCCTTATCCTCATTCATATCCCAAATAATCACTTTAGCACCCTCTTCAGCAAAACGCAGGGCACCTGCCTTACCAATACCATCGGCACCACCAGTGATAATGGCTACTTTATCCTTTAATCGTTGCATGTTAATTTTTTTTATGATTTGCAAAAACAGCTAAATATTCTCAACAATTATGGCAGTTCCTTGACCTCCACCAATACATAATGTAGCAAGTCCTGTTGCTGCATTACGCCTTTTCATCTCATAAATAAGAGTAGTAAGGATACGAGCACCAGAGGCACCTATAGGATGCCCAAGAGCAATAGCTCCACCATTAACGTTTACCTTACTTGGATCTAGATTCAAATCGCGCATAACAGCAATAGATTGTGCTGCAAAAGCTTCATTGGCCTCCACTAAATCAATATCACCAATCTGCATTCCTGCCTTTAGTAAAGCAGCACGCGATGCAGGAACGGGACCATAACCCATAATTTTGGGATCCAGCGCGGCATTAGCATACGATCTAATCCTAACTAAAGGCTTTAACCCTAAGGCTGCCGCCTTTTCTGCCGACATAACAACCAGCATTGCAGCCCCATCGTTAATTCCTGATGCATTGCCTGCGGTAACAGTTCCCTCCTTTTTAAATGCAGGTTTAAGCTTAGCAAGCGCCTCAATAGTTAGCCCATGCTTTGGGAACTCATCATTGCTAAATACAATTGGGTCGCCCTTACGCTGAGGAATCTCAACAGGAACAATCTCATCGGAGAAAACACCTTTTTTTTGAGCAATCTCTGCTTTTGCTTGACTTTTTTGCGCAAACTCATCCTGTTCCCCTCTACTTATCCCCCACTGCTCAGCAATATTCTCAGCAGTGATACCCATATGGTACCCATTAAACGCATCGGTAAGCCCATCCTGAATCATCGAATCTACCAGTTCTCCATTGCCCATTCTATAGCCATAACGTGCCTTGGGCAATAGATACGGAGCATTTGTCATACTTTCGGTTCCTCCAGCAAGAATAACATCAGCATCGCCAAGCATAATAAACTGCGCTGCCATTGATACTGCTCGTAAACCAGATCCGCAAAGTTTATTAATTGCCATTGCAGGGCTAGTGTCTGGCACTCCGGCTTTTATTGAAACCTGACGAGCTACATTCTGACCCAATCCAGCCGATAGGATGTTCCCCAGAATAGTCTCATTTATCTCAGAGGGTAATATCCCCGCTCTACGAATAGCTTCTGTTGCGGCTATTACACCCAAATCAACAGCAGAAAAGTTTGTTAAACTTCCTCCAAAGTTTCCTATTGGAGTGCGAACTGCCGATACTATTACTACTTCTTTTGTCATGGCTTGATATTTTTATTATTCAAATTGTAACTGCGCATAGTGCATTGCCTACAGCTTTGAAATAACCTGATAAAGAATACTCTATAATGGTTTTCTTTTTCACGAAGAAAGCGATCTCTTAAGCCCAATTCAGAATGTGTTTTCAAAAAATAAGGGTTGACTTTATTTAAGGCACCAGAATAAAATGAAACTATAATCCTGTATTTCTGACATATAGTCAACATATAGATAACATCGACCAACAGTTTTGATTTCATTAAAAAATCGGTTCATTTTATTAGCTTTGCATCAATAATCACAACAGCATGCAACTAGATACCACCATAGCAGCCATAGCAACCGCCCCTGGCATGGGCGCAATTGCCGTAATACGCATGAGCGGAAGCAATGCCATTGCCATTGCTGATAAAATTTTCAGGAGCAAAAACCCCAAAAAGAGGCTTGAGAACCAAAAGCCATACACCATTCATTTGGGCGAAATTGCCGATGGCGATAAGGTTTACGATGAGGTGCTAATAAGCCTTTTCCGTGCACCCCGCTCGTACACAGGTGAGGATATGGTGGAGATATCGTGCCACGGCTCACAGTTTATACAGCAGCAAATTCTTGAGCTGCTAGTGCGCCAAGGAGCACAAATGGCACAGCCGGGCGAGTTTACGCTTCGCGCCTTCCTTAATGGGAAAATGGACCTATCGCAGGCCGAAGCGGTTGCAGACCTCATTGCCTCCTCATCTGAAGCTGGGCGCCGCATTGCCATGATGCAGATGCGCGGCGGTTTCTCCGACCTTCTGCGCCAGCTACGCGATAAGTTGCTAACGCTAACTTCACTTATTGAGCTGGAACTTGATTTTAGCGATGAGGATGTGGAGTTTGCCAATCGCGAACAGCTGAACCAACTGGTTAACCAAATGCATTCGCATGTGAGTAAGCTGGCCGAATCGTTCTCACTTGGCAACGTGCTAAAGCAGGGAATCCCTGTAGCCATAGCGGGTAAGCCCAACGTTGGTAAAAGCACTCTACTAAACACGCTGCTAAAGGAGGAGCGCGCCATAGTATCGGATATAGCCGGAACCACCCGCGATACCATTGAGGACACCATAAACATTGGTGGTATAACCTTTCGCTTTGTTGATACAGCTGGGCTTCGCGAGACAGAGGACTACGTTGAATCGCTTGGCATTGAGCGCGCCAAAACCAAAATATCACAGGCCGATATTGTTATGCTGCTACTAGACCCAACTGAGCTGGTTAGGCGACTAGAGGAGCAGATATCAAGCATTAAAGAAACCCTTACCCCACAGCAACGCCTGCTAGTGCTTCTGAATAAGGCCGATATGCTAAGCGAAGAGGCCATAATCACCATTGAGCAGCAGCTAACGAAGGCGCATCCATCACTAGAGATACTACCCATATCGGCACGCATTCACATTAATATTGATAAGCTAACCCACCTTTTGCTTGAGTATGGAAAGCAGCGCATCACCGAATCGGACGATGTGGTTATAACCAACCTTCGCCACTATCAGGCGCTAAGCGAATCGGTGAAGGCACTTGAAGAGGTGAAGGCTGGACTAGCCCTAAACCTCCCCAACGACCTCCTCGCCTTCCACCTCCGCGACGTGCTTCGCCACATTGGCGAAATAACCGGCGAGTTCACCAACGACGAGGTGCTTGGAAACATATTTAAGAATTTTTGCATCGGGAAGTAATCGTACGTAACAAAACTAATTTAACTAGTGTAAAGAATATTGACCTTGGAGAGGTCATATATTTATAGGGTTAAATTGGTGCATAAGAAATTCGACCCCAGCTGGGGTCGAACCACATTTCTTTATGATTTTCTATAAATATCCAATCCCACTAGGATTGAAATACCTTTTGTTATTTTGACCACAAAGGGGGCGATATTTATAGAGACGAATATTTGCATAGGGATTTCGCCCACCAGATGAAGAGGAACAATATCACACTATGAATTTCCTCTAAAAACCTTATCCCACTAGGACTGAAAATATTAATACCGATTATCTCTTTTGACCTCGGAGAGGACGTATATTTATAGAAACGAAGTTTGCTCAAAAAAATCGACCCCGGATGGGGTCGAACAACATCATACCATGATTTTTCTATAAGTATCCAATCCCTTGGGGATTGAAATACCTTTTGTTATTTTGACAACGAAGAGGTTAATATTTATAGAAACGAATATTTGCACAGGGAATTCGCCCTCCAGATGAAGTAGCACAATATCACACCATTAATTTTCTATAGCCATCCAATCCCACTAGGACTGAAAAAATTAATACCAATTATCTCTTTTGACCTCTGAGAGGACGTATATTTATAGAAACGAAGTTTGCTCAAAAAATGCGACCCCGGATGGGGTCGAACAACATCATACCATGATTTTTCTATAAACATCCAATCCCTTGGGGATTGAAATACCTTTTGTTATTTTGACAACGAAGAGGTTAATATTTATAGAAACGAAGGTTGCTCAAGGAATACGGCCCCGGATGGGGTCGAACAACGTCATGCCATGATTTTTTTATTAATATCCAACCCCGCTGGGATTGAAATATTAAAACATTAGAATTATGGCCGATACTTACTCTCAAATATACATTCAAACTGTTTTTGCAGTGCAAAACCGTTACACACTTATACAACCTACATGGGAAGATGAGCTTTACAAATACATTACTGGCATTATCCAAAATAAAGGGCAAAAAATGTTGGCTATTAATGGCACATCAAACCATATACATATTCTAATTGGCATGAAACCAACATGCTGTCTATCCGATTTGGTGAGGGAAATAAAGAAATCATCAAATACTTTTATCAATGAAAGGAGATTTACCCCTTACAACTTTCAATGGCAAGAAGGCTTTGGTGCTTTTTCATACAGCCATTCTCAACTAACAGATGTAATTCAATATATTGAAAACCAAAAAGAACACCATAAACAGCGTACATTCAAAGAAGAATACCTTGCATTCCTAAAAGCCTTTGAAATAGAATTCAAACATGAATATCTATTTAACTGGCTAGAGAATGAAGCATAACCTTAGAAAAAAGAGTCTTTAGGGGTTCGAATAGTTGGCTCCAAAGGTACGTGCTATACACCATCTTTTTCCTTAATAAAGATTCTCCCCCCTACCCATAAATCTCATCAAAACTGCTTACGGACTTAATGGTTACGCCTAGGTTTTGCATCAAATTCTTGATTGCAGGCGATGGGGTTCCCTTGGTTACATAGTAAACATTCATGGGCTTTTCTGTTGTGTTGGCAAAGCGCTTGCGCTCAATTAGCAGCCAGCGCAGAAAAACCTCATCAATACCAAAGCCAAAGCCAACAATAACAATGGGAAGGTTAAACCATATGTGCAGCCAGGTTTTGCACCCCTGCCAAAGTTCAGTAGTGTATTCATTGTAAAGTCGGCCTGCACCCTTGTGTATTATGTCGCGGGCACGTTGGGCGCTCCCCATGTAATCGGTTAGCCCAAGGCGTATGCTATCCTTATATTTTACATCGCCGTGAACCTTCCAAATGCCAAAACCATTGGTTGGCAGGGTGTGCTGCGCAAAGCCGTAGTACGATTTCCAAGGATAATAGCGAGTGAATCCCTCGGCTTCAATATGTTGCATTTTGGCCCCTACTGATTTCTCAAAGGCCGCATCGAAGTTGGTGGTTAGCACCGGACAGCCATGTGCTATAGCAAGGCTCATTAGCCGCTTGTGCACATCTAAGCAATCCGACGATGTTAGCCCCAGCTTCTCCTTTACGCGTTGCTTTGCATCGATGCCGTTTCCAAGGGTAAGCTGTACAAGGTCGTACACTTCGGTATTTGAGAGACCTTCGGTATCAATTGCCAGTGAATCATCAGAAATGGAGAGCAGCAGCTCTTTCCACGATGGCATTATGCCTGCGGCCAAATTAGGGCCATTGCCAATAAGCAGGGCTACCTGCTTGTGCTTTTTAATGATATCTTCAATTACTTTCATTTTTGAATGTTTTTGAAATCGATTACTAATATCCTAAAAATAAAAAAGCACTGCAAGTGCAGTGCTCCGTGTGGCTATTTCTTTTTACCCGTCTTTTTCTGGGCTTTCTTTTGCGCCTTCTTCTGTGCCTTTTTTTTAGTGGCCTTACTCTTTTTCTCCGCATACACCTTAGCCTCTTCATCGGCTTCAACCAGTAGGCTTCGCCAATCCTTATCGGAATCATCAGAAAAATCGATGGTTTCAGAGTAGTCGTTCTTACTAATTTCCAGAACCGTAACCTTACGACCTATGTACTCCTCAATGGCCATAAGCTGCTCGTGCTCCTCGGGGCTACAGAACGATACTGCCGTTCCCTTTTTTACACCACGACCAGTACGACCAACACGATGAACGTAGTTCTCTGGAACCTCAGGTAAATCGTAGTTTACAACGTAGTCAACATTGGGAATATCCAAACCACGCGCCGATATATCGGTGGCAATAAGCACCTTATTGGCTCCGCTTTTGAAGTTGGTCATTACCTCCTCGCGCTCGTTCTGCAACTTATCGCTATGGATAGTTTCACTCTTTAGTCCAACACGTTCAAGCGCCTTCATTACCCTTTCGGCACGCACCTTGGTACGCACAAAAACCAGAATCTTAGAATCGGGGTTCTCCTTTACTACGCGCTCAAGGAAAAAGCGCTTATCGTCCATATCAATATTGGCAACAGCGTGCTCAACATTCTTAGAAACAGGATTATTTGGGGAGATATGAATACGTATTGGCTTATTTACAAGCGAGTAGGCCAAATCCTTAATATGCGGATTGATGGTTGCCGAGAAGAATAGCGTTTGCCTACGACGGGGTAAGAAACGGGTTATCTCCTGAATATCTTTTAAAAAGCCCAAATCGAGCATGTGATCGGCCTCATCTAGCACCAAAAACTGCAGCCCTTTTAGGCTCAAGTTGCCTTTACACACAAGGTCGAACAAACGGCCTGGGGTTGCAATAAGCACATCAACACCCTGCTCCAGCTTACGTACCTGAGGGGCTATTTCTACTCCCCCAATAATACACTCCGTAACAACGCGCGTGTTCTTTCCAATGGCTATAAAAACGTCGGTAATCTGCTGAGCCAGCTCATGGGTTGGCACCATCACCATACAGCTAATGCCGTCTAGCTCGTGGCTAGCCTTAACCCTATGTATTATATCGATAATAGGAATGGCAAACGCAGCAGTTTTTCCTGTTCCCGTTTGGGCTATGGCAAGTACATCCTCCCCATTCTCAATGGGAGGAATGGACTTAAACTGAATATCGGTTGGGCGCTTAAACCCAAGATTCTCTAAGTTTGCCTTGATTTGTGGGGCTATGCTGTAATCGGAGAATTTCATTGGAAACTAATGTGATAATTATAATTGTTAACATTAGAAGATGAGCAATTGAGACGGATTAAAAGGAGAATTGCAGCTTGCACCCATATCCACCCAAAGCGCGGATTAAAATCTTCTAATCACCACTTTGCTCTATAACCGATAGGTAAAGCTCCTCTACCTTAGCTCTAGCCCAAGGGGTTCGGCGCAAAAAGGTTAGACTAGACTTAAGGCTAGGATTATTTGCAAAACAGTTTATGCGGATTTTTTTTGCCAGTAGCTCCCATCCATAGTAGTCCACCAGAAAAACCATCATCTTCTCCAGCGTTACACCATGTAACGGATTATTGGGTTGTACCTGCGACATAGCTATTCCTTATTATTAGGTTGATTTCCTGTGTCGCGCGGACCACGCTTATAAATTACCAATCCATTCAGAAAGTTGCGTAGCACCTGATCGCCACACTCCTTGTAGTTTGGATGATCTACATTGCGAAAGAATGCGCCCAACTCAGTTTTTGTTATCCTAAAATCAACCAGTTCAAGTATTTTGATAATATCGTCGTCCCTAAGTTGAAGTGCTACTCTTAGCTTCTTTAGGATATCGTTGTTGGTCATCTTCATATGAAAAACGTTTTATTAACTGTCTGTGTGCCAAAATAAGAAAGCAGGCAAAGGTATGAAAAAAAGTGAAATGTGAGACAGCTTGTCTCGCCCTTAGGCGAGATTAAACGTGAATCGTGAAAAGATAGATTTTAGACTATAGACATAAGACATTAGATTAAAGACAAATTCTATTTCTAAAGTCTAACATCTAAAGTCTTTTCTCAGTTAGGTATTTCCAGAATCGCTTGGGCATGAAGTTACGCTGAAGGGTTAGGTTCTTACGCTCGGCAATGGAGATATGCTTAAAGTAGCTGCGCCAAAGTTCCTGCCATTTATCCTCATCGGGATGCTCAGTCCCCTGTCGCAGCTTACCTGTTGCGCTGCCAAAGGTTGGATTCTCAATGGTGATTTGCTCTATGGTTTGGGTGTTAAAGTAAAAACCGTATCCGCGCTTGGTGTCGTATATTATCCAGGGCTGGTCGGCAAAACGTGCCTTAAAGTGCCCTGTTACCAATGGTATTACATCGTACTGCGGGGCAAAGGGCGCAAAGTAAGTTCCATCGGCAGCCTGCTCAAAGCGCAGGAACATAAGCACACGATGCGCCTCACGAAGCACCATACGGTCCAACTTGTGCACTTTTAGCACATCGGGATGCGCCAAATCTGTCATTACAGGCGCATTACAGGCAAACAGGTGCTTACTGTAGCGAAAAATGGCCATCTCCACCTGCTCATCCAGCGAGAGAAAGGCGTGGTACAGATGCTCACAGGTGGTATTCCCTCCCACTCGCTTAATGCCCGCCCATACCCTATCCGCCTTCTCCTCACTAGTCTCTACAGCATAAACCGACGCAAACAGCAATCCCTGAGCCCCCGGGCGAAGAATGGCGTCGGGTTGCTCCTTTCTGTTAAAAGCATCGAAAATTGCAGTTAGTAGGCCAGGAAAAGTTCCGTCGTATTGGTATTCGAGCATTTAATAAGATGAAAGTTAAACGTTAAACGTTAAAAGTTAAAAGTTAAAAGTTAAAAGTTAAAGGTTAAAGGTTAAAGGTTAAAGGTTAAAGGTTAAAGGTTAAAGGTTAAA
>JABNAD010000663.1_pt1 | contig 14342 bp, 9 predicted proteins | sample 7240381 | NCBI WGS metagenome assembly JABNAD01 (sample SAMN11332834, study PRJNA596920) | anaerobic digester metagenome | biome: digested sludge; isolation source: digested sewage sludge-derived enrichment culture grown on H2/CO2 | place: Germany: Goettingen
AGAGTGTTGGCAGGACCTTACTGCGGAATGCTTTTAGCGGACATGGGAGCTACAGTTTACAAAATAGAACAGCCTAAAAAGGGAGACGACAGCAGAGCTTTCGGACCGTTCATAAACGGAGAAAGTGCTTACTACATGAACCTGAACAGAAATAAAATGGGCGTAACATTAAACTTGAAAACAACTGAAGGAAAAGCAGTTTTCATAGAGATGGTTAAAAAGGCAGATGTAGTTATTGAAAACTACCGTCCGGGAACAATGGAAAAATTAGGTCTTGGATACGAGGATTTGAAGAAAATCAACCCTGGCATCGTGTACGGATGTGTTTCAGGTTTTGGACACTACGGACCATACAGCCAAAGAGCTGGTTATGACATCATCGGACAGGCAATGGGCGGACTTATGAGCACTACAGGTTGGCCGGGCGGAGCTCCAACAAGAACAGGTACAGCAATGGGAGACGTGTTGGGCGGTTTAGGCTGCACAATCGGAGTGCTTGCAGCAGTTGTAAACAAAATAAAAACCGGAGAAGGACAAAAGGTTGATGTTGCACTGGTTGACTCAGTTGTATCTTCACTGGAAATAATCACACAAATTTACCTGGCAACTGGAAGAATTCCTGAAAAAATAGGTAACAGATATGAATCTGCATATCCTTATGATTCATTTAAGGCAAAAGACGGAGATGTTATTATAGCATGCGGTAATGACAAGCTGTATAAACTGCTTACAGAAGTAATGGAACAACCTGAACTTCTTTCAGATGAAAGATTTGCAACAAATGCACTGAGGGTTAAAAACCATGCTGAATTAAAACCACTCATTGAAGTATGGTCTTCTCAGCATACTATTGATGAAGTGGTAGAAAGTCTGCTTGCTGTAGGAGTACCATCATCACCAATAAATACAATAGACAGGGTTGTAAAAGATCCTCACATTGCTGTAGCAAGAGAGATGTTTGTGGAAGTTGAACATCCTATAGCAGGAAAAACTACATTGACAGGAGACCACATTAAATTCAGCGACAAAAAAGCTGAAATAAGAACTCCTGCACCGACACTGGGTCAGCACAATTTTGATGTTTACGAGAAATTTGTAGGACTGAGCGAAGCTGTAATAAATGAATATATTGAAAAAGGTGTATTCTAATCTATAAAAATTAATTAAGAAAAATTTGAAACAGTTTTACAAAAAAGCAGCATGTTGTGATTGATATGCTGCTTTTTTATTGCTATAATGATTAAGCTTTGCATGTGTTTAAAATGCAAAATAATGGGTAGATTATAGTAAATACTATGGTTATTCTTTTTTTATTTTCCAAAAATTCAAAGTGGATGTGAAGAATTTGAAAAAACGAAATTTTCCTGATGACACGTCAAAACTCAGCAATTCATCAAAAAATATTATTGAATCGGTTAAAAGTATTAATCCCCAAAAAGAAGCTTTAATAGTGGTTATAAAATACGGTATTTTTGGTTTGTTGTGGATTGTACTTTCAGATAAGATTCTTGGAACATTTACCGATAATATAGAGTTCTACAAAATCATGCAGATTTACAAGGGATGGTTGTTTGTTCTAATAACAATGGTTATGTTTTTTATACTGATATCAGAAAAGACAAAAAGCATAAAAAGCGCCACAGATAGAGCGTTCAGGGCATATGAGGATCTTAAAACTTCAAACCATGAACAGGGTGTGCTGGAAAAAGAACTTAACTATCAGAAGGATCTTATTCAAAACATAATTGAAGAAGCCCCGGTAATTATTGTTTTATGGGATGAGGATGGGAAAATATTAAAAACAAATTCTTTTTGCATCAAGACCTTCGGTTATGATGAAGAGGAATTGTTGGGAAAAATATGGGTTGACTTCTTTGAAGTATCACATAACAAGCAAAGGGTAAATAATATTTTCCAGGAAATAATTCAAAATGGCGGACTCAGGGAATATGAAATCAATTTTGTTGCAAAGGAAGGCAAAAATTTAGATATACTCTGGAGCAACAAAATAATAAAAACTGACAGAGGTAAAAAAGTAATTGTGTCCATCGGTATGGATATTACTGAAAGAAAAAAATACGAAGAAAAAATCAGATACTTGGCATACCATGATTCTCTTACTGGATTGCCTAACAGAGATATGTTTTCAAATGAAATTGAATGTTTGATTGAAAGTAAAAAATTGGACAAGTTTGCTATAGTATTTATTGATATTGACAATTTTAAATATGTCAATGACACAATGGGACATATTATAGGAGACGAATTGTTAAAATATATTGCAGTTAAACTCACTTCATATGTTACAGCGCCAGATTTAGCTGCCAGACTTGGAGGTGATGAGTTTGGCCTGCTGATAAAAAACTTTGGCTCAGAAGAAATACTTATGAAAAAATTAGAAAGATTGCAAAAGGATTTAGGCAATACATGGCATTCCGGAATAAGAGAATTTTTCATTTCCATAAGTGTAGGAGCAGCAATTTACCCGGATGACGGGCGTGATGGGGGTGCTCTTCTCAAGAAATCTGACATTGCAATGAACGTAGCAAAAAAAGAAGGAAAGAACAAAGTCCTTCTATACAAGGAAAATATTCATGAAGACATAATGTGGCATATAAACATGTCTAATAAACTGCAGAAGGCTTTGGACAACAAGGAATTCGAACTTTATTATCAGCCGCAGATTGAACTTTCCTCAGGCAGGATAGTGTCCCTTGAAGCATTGGTAAGGTGGAATCATCCAACTGAAGGGTTTATACCTCCTTCTGATTTCATTCCTGTTGCAGAAGAAACAGGCCAGATATATGGCCTTGAACAGAGGATTTTTAGAAATGCTCTTATTCAAAAACAAAAGTGGGAACAAAAAGGATATAGAGATATAACATTGTCCTTGAATTTATCCAGCAAGACACTGATAAGCAACATGAACTTTAGGTTCATTGAATCCATTTTATCAGAATTTCATGTTGATTATACAAAGTTTGTTGTTGAAATCACAGAGACTGCAGCCATTTCCAACGTTGAACTTGCAATTGAACGGCTTAACAGATTAAAGAGCAGGGGGCTTAAAATTGCCCTTGATGATTTTGGCACCGGTTATTCATCAATAACATATTTAAAACAGCTTCCAATTGACATTATAAAGCTTGATAAGAGTTATGTTAAATCTGTGACTGACGGAAGAAGGGACGGTTCAATTATAAAGTTTATTTTGTCACTGGCAAGAGACCTGAACCTGACAGTTGTTGCAGAAGGAATCGAAACAAGCAAACAGCTGGAATATTTAAAAAATATCAACTGCAGTTTGGGGCAAGGGTATTTCATAAGCATTCCTCAGCCTGCAGAAGCAATCACTGAAATGCTAAGCAATAATACATCAACATACAAATGACACAATACTGATTAAGAGCCTGATAAATTCAGGCTTTTTTGTTGTGCGGAACTGTTTTTTGTTTTCCAAACCTAAAGTGTGATAAATTTCAATTTTATGACACTCCATGCACACATTTCCAACACAAAGCAAGATTATATTTTTTTATATAGAAATTAAGGAGGAAATAAATGAATAAGGAAAAGAATTTCAAGAAATTCAAACTGCCTAAAATCGAAAAAATAAAACTGACAAAAAAGAAAATCGCAATATTTTTTGCAGTTGTTGCAGGAATTGCAGGAGCTTTGTTTGGATACAATGCAATATTCGGCAAGGAAGAAACAGATTCAATAAACACAGCAAATGTAACAAAAGGAGATTTGACTGTTTCAATTGAAGGTTCAGGTGCTATAGAAGCAATGGAGATGTATGAAATAACTTCACTGGCAACGGGAGATATTTTGCAGTCGGATTTTGAGGAGGGACAGGAAGTTAAAAAAGGAGATTTGCTTTATGTGATTGATACGAAGGACATAGATAATACAATTGAAAAAGCAAAGGTTTCTCTTGAAAAACAACAGCTCTCACACAATCAAACACTTAAGGAATATGCAGGGCTGTCTGTTGAAGCTCCCATATCCGGAGTAATCACACAGTGTTATGTAAAAGCAGGTGATTCCGTACAAAGCGGTACTTCAATAGCTGATATTATTAACAATGAATACATGATGCTTGAAGTGCCATTTAACTCTGCAGATACTGCAAATATAAATGTTGGTGATGCTGCAAACATCGTTCTTGAAAATTCTTTTTATGAAACAACAGGAACCGTTCAATATGTTTCATCGGGAGAAATAATAACAGATTCCGGTGCCACTGTTTCAAACGTGAAAATCAAGGTTAAAAATCCGGGCTCAATTACAACTGCGGACAAGGCAACTGCTATTGTAAATAGTGTTGCCTGCAACTCTTCGGGAACGTTTGATTACTGGCAGCAAAAAACAATTAAAGCTGAAACTTCAGGAGATGTTGTAAGTGTAAACTACACAACAGGAGACAACGTGAGAGCAGGAAATGTAATAGTAAATCTTGAAAGCGACAGTGCTGATATAACGCTGAAGACTAGCGAACTGTCACTTTCTGATTCAGAGCTGTCCCTGCAAAACACATATGATAAGCTTGAAGATTATAACATAACCTCTCCTATTGACGGAACAGTAATTGAAAAAACATCAAAGGCGGGAGATACACTTGATTCAGGCTCAAACAGTACTGTAATGGCAGTGGTGGCGGATTTGTCCAACTTGAAATTTGATATTGATGTGGATGAGCTGGACATAGGAAAAATCGAAGTTGGTCAGTCTGTTGAAGTTACTGCTGATTCTCTGGAAGGAAAGGTTTTTGAGGGAACAATTGCCAACATAAGTAAAATAGGGACTAACTCAAACGGCGTTGCATACTATCCTGTAACTGTTGTCATGGAATATTCTAAGGATCTTATGATTGGAATGAATGTGGACGCTAAAATAGTTATAGAGTCAAAAGAAGATGTGCTGATGATACCGGCGTCTGCACTGAACAGAGGAAACAGAGTGCTGGTTGAAGACAAAGACGGCTCCAAGGCAGCGAAACAAGGTGAAAATTCAAAGAAGATGCCAGGTGCTGACAATGTTCCCGATGGATATACATATGTAACCGTGGAAATTGGAATAAGCAATACTGATTACGTGGAAATAACAAACGGTCTTGAAGAAGGAGACACAATAATAGTTCCCACAGAAACAACAACCACAAAGACTCAGCAGATGATGCCTGGAATGGAAGGCGGAATTCCGGGAGGACAAATGCCGTCGGGAGGAGCACCCACAGGACGATCAACAAGCGGAGGCGGAGCGCCCGGAGGTTTTTAAAGGAGGCCACAAATGATTGATTTAATAGACATATATAAAATTTACCAAGTTGGTGATACAGAAATCAGGGCTCTCGATGGAATAAGTCTGCACATTGGCAAAAAAGAGTTTGTAGCAATAGTAGGTCAGTCAGGCTCAGGAAAATCAACATGCATGAATATGGTAGGATGTCTTGATATTCCAACTTCAGGCAAGTACATTCTAAACGGAAGAGATGTGAGCAAATTAAATGAGGATGAATTGTCTGAAATACGTAACCTTACATTGGGTTTTATATTTCAGCAGTACAATTTGATTTCAAAACTAAATGTTTTTGAAAATGTTGAACTTCCACTCATATATAGAGGAATAGAAAAACACGACAGACAAAGAATGGTTGAAGAGTCATTGTCTCGTGTAGGTCTTTTGAACAGAATTTACAACATGCCATCACAGCTTTCAGGAGGACAGCAGCAAAGAGTTTCCATAGCAAGAGCGTTGTCGGGAAATCCTCCGGTTATTCTTGCAGATGAACCTACAGGTGCTCTTGACTCCAAAACAGGGCAGGAAGTTCTCGAGCTTCTTAAACAAATAAATGAAGAAGGAAGCACAATTGTTCTTATAACACATGACAACTCCATTGCTCATCAGGCAAAGCGAATTATAAGGCTTCATGACGGAAGCATAACAGAGGATACTGTATTGGAGGTTGTGAAAAATGAACTTTAAGCAATCTTTCAACATGGCAATAAAAAGTCTTCTGGGAAGCAAGATGCGTTCATTCCTTACAATGCTTGGAATCATTATAGGTGTGGCATCTGTAATAATTCTGGTGAGTTTAATCAGCGGAATGGCTGCAGACATGTCGGCAAGTTTTGAGAGCATGGGAACGAACCTTATATCTGTCAGCATTAGAGGAAGAGGCGGAAACATAACCATAGACCCTGATGATATGCAGGAACTTGTGGATGAAAATTCCGAAGTGCTTGCAGCAGTCACTCCTCTTGTAAACATTCAAAGCGCCACGGTTAAATATGAAACAGAAAATATTACAACCACATGCACAGGCTGTAATGAATTTTATCCTGATATTAAAAACAGTGAAACATCTTCGGGAAGATTCATTACTTACCTGGATGTTGAAAAAAGACAGAAGGTATGCGTTGTGGGCTCCTACATTGTCCAGGAGTTGTTTGGAGGAGCCTCTCCCTTAGGAGAACAAATAAAGATTAATGGTTCATCCTTCACAGTTGTGGGAGTTTTGGAAGAAAAGGCTGATTCTGAGGAAGGAAGTGACGATGATGTTGTTATGATTCCTTACACCACAGCAGCAAGACTTTCATTCATGGGCAGAGTCAGCAGCTATTCATTCAGTGCAGCATCAACAGAAACCGTTGAAGATGCAATGTCAGCAATAAATAAAAAAATGGGAGAATATTTTTCAAGCTCAGACTATTACAGTGTATTCAGCGCATCCCAGGCCCTGGATCAGGTAAATGAAATGATGGGAACAGTAACCCTTGTACTTGTAGGTGTTGCAGCCATATCACTTCTGGTAGGAGGAATAGGCATCATGAACATTATGCTTGTTTCAGTGACTGAAAGAACAAGAGAAATAGGCATAAGAAAATCTCTGGGAGCAAAAAGGCGCGATATTATGAGCCAGTTTGTCGTAGAAGCTGCAACCACAAGTTCAGCCGGAGGAATAATAGGAATAATGCTTGGGCTTTTTTCATCGTACCTGGTGGGATCTGTTCTCGACATGACTGTCAAGCCATCCATGGGAGCTGTAATAGTAGCATTTTCTGTTTCTGTGGCCATAGGCATAACATTTGGATATTTCCCTGCAAACAAAGCAGCTAAAATGAACCCCATAGATGCCTTAAGACATGATTAATCCAATTGTTTACAGTTCATAAATAAAATATCATTCAGGGGAGAAATCTCCTGTATACTAATATGAAAGGAATTATAAAATGAAAAAAGTATTGGCAGTTGCGTTAATAATACTGACGCTTGCATCAACTTTCACCCCGGCAAATGCTTTGGAAGTGTCCAGTGAAGAAATTGCTGAAGTTATGGAGTCTCTTGGAATAATGAACGGTTATCCGGACGGGAATCTTCATCTTGGTGATAAGCTTACAAGAGCACAGTTTGCAAAAATAATGATAAATGCTTCCATCTATAAAAACAGCGTGTCATCAAGATCCACCACATCGCCTTTTCGAGATGTTCAATATTCAAGCTGGGCAGCGCCATATGTGAGCGTTGCTGTTTCAAACGGGCTCATAAAAGGGTATCCTGATGCAACATTTAAGCCGGACAAAAATGTTACCCTTGAAGAAGCTGTTACAGTCGCTTTGACTCTCATGGGATACACAAGCGAAGATTTTGGTTCTTCATGGCCTTATGGACAGCTAAGCGCTGCAGCAAACATCGGACTCACTAAAAATGTTTCAGCAACAGCTGGAACTGAAATAACAAGACAAGATGCAATGAGAATTGTCTACAACATGCTTAACAGCAATACGAAATCAGGAACAAGCTACATAGATTCAACAGGATACAGCCTGCTAGAAAATGTAATCTTAATTGCAACTTCAAATGAAAATCCATCAATTGGTGCAGGAAAAGTATCCACTTCTGAAGGAACTTACAAAGTTGCTGATACATTCAATGAGGATAGTGTAGGGAAAAAAGGAAATGCAATTTTGAACATTAACGATGAAATAATATGTTTCATGCCTTCAAGCCAGCAGGTTGAAACTTATACAGCCTATGCTGCCCTGGAGAATGACATAATAGTTGCAACTGAAGGTGGATACACTTTAGCATTAGGACTAAACTCAGGAACAACCGTGTATGTTGATGGCACTAAAACAACTGTTTCAAATGCTGTTTCAAACATAAGCGTCGGAGACATAGTAAAGGTTTCAAAGATAAACGGAAACATAGACTTTGTTGTAATATCAGGAAACACTCTTAAAGGACCTGTTACTGTATCTGGTTCGGACTGGGTTAACATGTTCAATACGGATGTGAACAGTGCCACATTATTAAGAAACGGAAACAAGGCAACTGTAAAAGACATCAACTTCAACGACATATTGTATTATTCAGATTCATTAAATACAATATGGGCATACAACAAAAAAATTACAGGTGTTTATGAAAAGGCATATCCCAATCAGGACCAGCCTTCCGGTGTAACTGTTTCAGGTATTGACTATTCTCTGGAAACAATAGCAGCATTCAATAAACTGTGTTCAAAAGGAACATTTGACATAGGTGACAGTGTTACTCTCCTTCTTGGAAAGGATGGAAAGGTTGCTGATGTAGTGTCTCCCACAGAATCAAAGACAGAAGTTGTTGGCTATATGACTGAAAGCGGAACAAAGAGTGTTACAAATTCATCAGGCTACACATATTCTGCTTACTTCATAAAAATTGTTACAACAGATGATGATGAGCTTGAATACGAAGCATACAAGGATTATTCAAGCAAAATAAACAGTGTTGTAAAGGTTAAATTTACAGACGGCCTTGCAACAATAACAACGCTGAGCAGCTCATCACTAAGCGGAACATTTGACTGGGACAATAAAAAACTTGGCAGCACTAAGCTTGCTGAAGACATTAAAATAATGGATGTGGGTGCCACAGATTCTGATTTGTCAAGTCAGTATGAGATAATCTTCCCTCAGCGCCTTGATGATGTTAAAATATCCAGTTCAGATGTTATGTATTACAGCAAGAACACAAACGGTGAAATAGACAATCTGATTCTTCAAAATGTTACGGGAGATGCGTTGGAATACGGCATTGTCACAAGTGCAGAAGTAACAGAGGCAGACAACAGCACATCATCCGTATATAAATGCAATATCAACGGAAGTATTCTCACTCTTATAAAAGATAACGGTTCATATACAAGTATATGTTCAGGGGATCCTGCAGCCTTTGAAGTAAGCGGTGGAACGGTTGTTTCCATAAAAAAATTGTCCCAGGTGTCATCAAAAATCACAGACATTAACGGGGTGCAGATTGAAACTTACTCAGGATCATACCTGCTAAGCAGCAATGTTGTTGTATATGAAAAAAGCTATTCAGGAAACGGCTACAAGGTTCTGCCACTGTCAGAAATCATCAATTCAGACAACTATACCTTGACGGCATACTACGACAAGGCAGAGGTCAACGGAGGAAGAATAAGGATTATAATAGCAACTAAAAAATAATGAAGGCGCGAAGAATACTTCGCGCTTTTTTTGCTATCAATTAACCGTTTATATTGTGGAACAAATATGATATAATCAGACATAATACTTTTAGGAGATAATATGACTGAACATTTTAAATTTTATCAAAATTCACAGTGTGAGTACTTCCCATGTCATAAAACTGAAGACAAGGAAAATTTCAACTGCCTTTTTTGCTATTGTCCATTGTACATGCTTAAAGGAGAATGCGGAGGAAATTATATAAAGAATCACGGTATTAAAGATTGTTCCAAATGCCTTGTACCTCATGGAAAGGGAAGCTACGAAAGAATAATGTCCAAGATGAAAGATGTTGTAAAAAAAGGCAGCGATTTTTAATTGTCAAAATAAAAATAATAAATACATCCTTTAATGTATTTATGTTGAACAAAAATATGGTTTTAATTATAATAATATAGTAATTGCATTATTTATTTTAAATAACCGAGGCAAATTATGGAACTGATGAAAAACTTATTCAACAACAAAGGTTATATAGACGGTATTACAATAATTGACTTAAAAGGCGAAATACTTTTTACCGCTAAATTCAACAACAAGCTTAATGAAGGTGCAGACGAAAACTATGAAGTTGTAGGAAAGAAGTTTCTGGATGTGTATGAAAATCTGGATGAAAAGTCCAGCACAACATATCAGTCCATGATTCATGGAGTTCCTTTTTATGTTGAAAACCAGTCTTTGAAAGCAACAGGTACAATGCCCATAAAAATTACGTCTCTATCCATACCAATAAAATCAGACAGCAAAATTGTGGGAGCCATAGATTTATCAGTGCGGGAATATGACGAGCTTAAAAAGGATGAAGTTGAAATTGATACTGAGCTTTATGAAAAGAGCAGGAGAGCAAAAATTGACGCTTCAACATTTGAAAGAAATCATATGGATAAGCTTGAATCAAAAGAAAATCAAGCAAGCTATGTTACGGAAAACATTATAACAAACAACAAAAGGATGAATGAGCTTAAGGACTATATAAAAGTTGCAGCAGGCTGCAGCCTTCCAACACTAATATGCGGAGAGACCGGAACGGGAAAGGAACTTTTTGCTCAAGCCATACACAATGAAAGCAGCAGAAAAAACAAGCCTTTTATCTCGCAAAACTGTGCTGCCATACCTGACAATCTGCTTGAAAGCATTTTGTTCGGAACATCTAAGGGGGCATTTACAGGGGCTGTTGATAATGCCGGCTTGTTGGAACTGGCTGAGGGAGGAACTATTTTTCTGGATGAAATAAACTCAATGCCTGCTCATCTGCAGTCAAAACTGTTAAGGGTGCTACAGGACGGAACATTCAGAAGTATTGGTTCTAAAGAAATAAAGACGGTTGATGTGAAGGTTATAGCTGCCAGCAATGAAGACCCATTAAAAGCAATAGATCTTGGTACCATACGAAAAGATATTTATTACAGATTAAGTGCCATAAGCTTTAACATACCTCCACTACGGGAAAGAAAAGATGATATACCTATTTTGACAAGCTACATTATTTCAAAGTATAACAAGGTGTTTGGGAAAAACATCAAATTTGTATCAAACAAACTTTATGAAAAACTTAATCAATATGACTGGCCGGGGAACGTGAGAGAACTGGAAAACATATTGATTTATGGTCTGAGCATGGTTGACGGATCAAGTGAAAGCCTTAAGTTTTCGGATATAGAGCATAAATTCAATCAGCTGATTAACTTGAACACTGAGTCACAGCTGGACATAGAACCTCTGGAGTCCATGGTTGAAAAGTATGAAAAATCAATTATAGAAAGAGTGCTCCAGAGTACGGATTACAATGTGTCAAAAGCATGCAAAATTTTAAATATACCAAGGCAGACACTTCAAAGGAAAGCTAAAAAATTTAAAATTATTTGAAATATTGCCCACATTTGAGCAGCGGCCTGCACATTTGCGGGCAATATTAGTGTTGAGACGAAGATATAAACAATAAGCAGAATATGAAAATATTGAATTTTCAATCTTTAAATATTTTTGTTCCGTTGGCATGAATAATGCAGAAATAAGAACAGAATAATTTAAAGGAGGAAATATTTTGATTTTTGGAGTATTGAAAGACATAAAAAATGGGGAATTCAGGGTTATAGCGACTCCATCAGAAGTAGCCAGCATAGTTGAAGACGGACACAAGGTTCTTGTGCAGAAGGACGCAGGTTTGAAAGCCGGGTTCCTGAACGAAGAATATGTGAAGGTTGGTGCTGAATTGGTTGAAACCATGGAAGAAATGTATTCAAGGTGTGATTTTCTGGCAAAAGTAAAAGAAATTGAACCGCCTGAATTTGAACTTCTCAGGGAAAATCAGATTGTATTCACATGTATCCATCCGGCTGCTCACAAGGAAGAGGTTCAGGCATTGCTGGACAAAAAGGTTATTGCCTTCACTGCTGAGGATTCACACCGATACGGTTCTCCTAACTGCGAAGCTGCAGGAAAACAGGGAGCTCTCATGGGACTTGAATCACTTTTATCCATTAACGGAGGAAGCGGAAAGTTTGTAAGCGGACTTGCAGGAGCACCGGGAATAAAGGTTCTCATACTCGGAGGAGGAATTGTGGGCAAAAATGCACTGCAGGTTCTTCAGTCTCTTGGAGCATGGGTTACAGTCATGGATGTTAACATTGCAACATTAAGAGAAATAGGCAAAATGTATGACGAAAAAGTAAACACCATGATTTCAACAAAGTACAACATCAGAAAGCTGCTTCCTGATACAGATTTGGTAATCAACTGTGTTAAGTGGCCAAAAGGAAGCAAGGAATTTCTTATTGACAGGGAAATGGTTAAATCAATGCCCAGAGGTTCTGTAATAGTTGATATAAGCAATGACTACGGCGTTATTGAAACATTCCACGAAACAACTCACGAAGACCCAAGATATGTGGAAGAAGGCGTTGTGCATTACTGCGTAAGCAATATTCCGGGAGCAATAGCAAATTCAACAACCGTTGCATATGCAGCATCAATTTTGCCTCATCTTAGAAACATCATGAACCTGGGAATAGAGAAGGCATGTATCAGAGACGGATTTTTAAGAAGAAGCATGACAACATACAAAGGATATCTTACTCACGAGGAAACAAGTGCACTGCAGGGAAGACCTTGGATAAGACCGGAAGATGTTTTGAAAATAGCTGATGAAAATCTGGATCCGGCACCGCCAGCAACAGTATCAAGATCAAACAATAAAATTACCCTTTAGGAGGAAGAGATGGAACAAGTAGTAAATATGGGTTTTATATCGATAATACCGTCACTTTTAGCAATAGCTTTAGCCTTTGCAACAAGAAATACGGTTGTTTCTCTAGGATTTGCATGCATACTGGGTACTTTCCTTGCCGGCCAGGGAATAATGGGATTTCCTACATTAATAAAAACAAGCCTTGGCACAACAAGTTTTGCATGGGTAATGCTTTTAAACACTTTTATTGCAATATTAGTTGCTTTTTTTCAAAAAACAGGAGCAATTCAAGGATTTTCGCAATATATTCAGAATAAGAACTTAAGTAGACGTGCAGTTCAGCTTTTAGCATGGCTGTTGGGAATGTTTGTATATTTCAGCGATTCATTCAGTCCTTTATTCGTTGGAACAACAATGAGAAGCATTTCTGACAAAGCAAGAGTTTCCAGAGAAAAATTGTCGTACATAGCAGATTCAGGTGCTGCTCCTGTAAGCGTGCTGGTTCCCATAACAGGCTGGGCAGCATATTTAAGCGGTCTGGCTGTAGGTATAGGGGCAATCGTCACTCAGGAAGATGCCATGAAATTATTTATCAAAGCTGTTCCATTCAACTTCTATGCACTTATTACTGTTATTTTTGTAGGATTAATATCCGGAGGAATAATAAAAGACTTTGGACCTATGAAAAAAGCTGAAGACAGAGCAATAAAGGAAGGAAAAGTTTTAAGAGACGGAGCTGATCCTTTAATAGGAAAGGAACTCACAGAAATGGAAGCCTATCCAGGAATCCAGCAAAGAGTGTTTTTGAACTTTATACTTCCTGTAATAATGATAATGACAATTGCCATTGGAACATATATTAAGCTGAAGTCTGCAAAGACAATGGAAGCATTCCTTTTCGTAATGATATTCATGGGAATAAGCATGTTCATTCAGGGAATTCCTTTCAAGGAAATCATGCACACAATGACTGACGGTGTTAAAGGAGCGGTTCCGGCAATCATGATACTGGCATTGGCTTATTCAATCAATTCTTTGAGCAAGCAAATGGGAACAGCAAATTACATCATTTCAATAAGCGAAGGTTTCCTAAGCCCTCAGCTTCTTCCGGCTATAATATTCTTGATTGCTTCTGTTATGGCATTTGCAACAGGAACTTCATGGGGAACATTTGCAATTTGTATGCCTATAGCATTGCCTCTTGCTTTCAGTTTCACAGGTGGAGAAGCAACTACACTGGTTGTTGCATGCTTTGCTGCTGTAGCTGGAGGTGGAGTTTTCGGTGACCACTGTTCACCTTTGTCTGACACTACAATACTTGCATCGACAGGTTCTGCTGCAGACCACATAGACCATGTAAAAACTCAGCTTCCATACGCATTAATTTGCGGTGGAATGGCACTGGCAGCATACCTGATTATAGGATTTACAAGCATATAACAAAAAATATAAAGACATCGTTGAAAAACGATGTCATACAATTTATAAATTTTTTATAAATTGTATGGGCGGATTGTGACCGCCCTTTTTTGATGCAGTAATTTTAACATCTGCGGGAGAAAGTAGTTCTTCCCTGCATACTGTAATCCAGATTCGCGATAATGTTAATATTGCAA
>JABNAD010000848.1_pt1 | contig 14308 bp, 18 predicted proteins | sample 7240381 | NCBI WGS metagenome assembly JABNAD01 (sample SAMN11332834, study PRJNA596920) | anaerobic digester metagenome | biome: digested sludge; isolation source: digested sewage sludge-derived enrichment culture grown on H2/CO2 | place: Germany: Goettingen
GTATTATTAAAGATACCTTCGGGCCGGTGGTGATTCAGAAATTTAATGACTATGGCTGCGAAGTGATTGAACAGGTGATATTGCCGGATGATACCGCAATAATTGCAGCGAAAATTGGTGAGCTGCTGGAAAAAGGGTCTGAAATTGTCGTCTGCACTGGTGGTATGAGCGTCGATCCCGATGACACGACTCCAGCGGCGATCCGTGCAGCCAGCGATGAAGTGATCGCTTATGGAGCGCCGGTTCTGCCGGGAGCCATGTTTATGTTGGCCTATCAGAATAGCCAGGCTATTATGGGTCTGCCCGGTTGTGTGATGTACGCCGGGAGAACGATATTTGACCTGGTACTGCCTCGGGTGCTCGCTGGCGAAAAATTATCAAAAGGTGATCTGGTTATGCTTGGGGAAGGTGGCTTTTGTCTGAATTGTGAAGTCTGTAACTTTCCAAATTGTGGCTTTGGGTCTCATTGAAAGAGGTGAACAGACAGATAATCCGAATTTGCGAAGCACAATCTTAACTCCCGTGAATCTGCGTAAGCAAATTCACGGGAGTTTTAAGATTAAGTCTTTATGATATAATAAACGAGATAAAGGAAGAAATGATGCTAATGATCCATACCTTTGAACCAGTTTATAATAAGAACTCAAAAACTTTGATCCTTGGAAGCTTCCCGTCGGTAAAATCACGGGAACACGGTTTTTATTACCAGCATCCCCAAAACCGGTTCTGGAAGGTTATCAGTGCCCTGGTTGGCTGGCCAATCCCGGGCACAATTGAAGAACAAAAAAGGATGTTGCTGGAAAATCAGATTGCAGTCTGGGATGTGATCTATTCCTGTGATATTGATGGCTCAAGCGATAGCTCGATCAGAAATGTGATGCCAAATGATATCCGGGCATTATTGGATCAGTCCGCCATCAAAACGATTTATGCCAACGGCAGCAAGGCTTATGAATTGTATAACCGGCATTGCTATCGGGAAACCGGCAAAAAGATCATCAAGCTGCCGTCTACCAGTCCTGCCAACGCCAGTTATTCCCTGGAAAAACTGGTGGTGTGTTGGGGTGAACTGCTAAATTTATAGTGTTGGTTTGTGGGAAATTTATTCTTGATACAGTTTGATCTGGTTACGACCGTTTTCTTTAGCCTGATATAGAGCTTGATCAGCCTTTAAGATAAAATCTTCAAGAACAGTGGTTTCATTGCTGTGGTTTTCCCGACGGGTTTCTGCGACAACGTGAATAACATAACCGATGCTTACGGTAACGACACCGAAGGGAGAGGCTTCATGCCTGATTTGCAGGGCTTGAATTGACTTACGGATCGCTTCGACCAGTGGTGTTATGCGCTCAAGATCAGCCAGTACAATGATGGTAACAAATTCTTCACCGCCATAACGGGTGGTCAGCCCCTCGAATGGATAGTGCGACAGACACTGGGCGACCTGTATCAGGCATTGATCTCCCTGTAGATGGCCATAGGTGTCATTATAGTTTTTAAAATAATCAATATCGACCATCAGCAGGGCAAACGAGGTGTGGGGATGATCTGAATAGTAACTTTCCAGCTTCCGGCGGTTGGGAATTCGGGTCAGACCATCCAGGTCGATGAGATATTCCAGTTCTTTTTTCTGATCCAGGATGGTCTGAGTACTGGCGAGCTGTGTCAGTTTTGAGGTTAAGATTGTCTGGGCAATAACAACGGCAAATGCGGTGCTGGCAATCACATTGACAAAGTTTCCCTGAACCAACAGGATTGAACCGGGGGTAAAGAAAATGGATAGTACCAGAACCAGGAAGCTGGGTGAAATGATACAAATCATTTCCGGCAAGGAGAGGTATAAAAAGCTGCCAATCAGTAAAACGTTAATCAGATAGAGAAAGGTGGAGCCTTGCTCGACCGATAAAACGGCGGTGATTAAACTGGCAAAGAGCAGACAGAGTCCAGTGGCGCCATAAAAAAAGATGAACTGTCTTTTCTTTACAACCTCAGGAGAATGGGGGCTTCCAACGCCGATGATATAAATAATACTGGCCAGAATCCAGCTGATTCGCAAAGTCGCCTCGATGGTGGTTAACCCGCTAAAACCACGGTCTAAATAATAGAGCACTAACAATAATAAATTGACGGATGAACCGATTATCCCAATAATTTTTAAGCGCTTGACATTATCACACATCAAGGTTTTCCTTAATCGTGTGGATTGTGTTTTTTCATAAGCAGCATAAGGATTGAGTGTCTGAATTACTGAATGCAGTGTTTTCATAGGGCTCCTTTATTTCAATGACAATTTTTAAGCTTATTTTAACAGATATCAGCGATGAAGAGAAAAGAAATATCTGTGAGGAGAGATTATTTTAAATTTTAGAAGGACAAAATTCTAATGGTATGCTGATAAGAGTGTTCAATTTCATATTCAACCCGCAGGCATAAAAAAAGAGAACCTCAACGGCTCTCTTATGCGTTTTTAATTGGTGGAGATGAGGGGACTCGAACCCCTGGCCTTCTGACTGCCAGTAAGGCAAGTGAAAATCAATGAACTTTCAATAACTCAATAAATGTCTATAATATGCGATATTAGCGTTTTATCTTTTAATAAACGTGCATGAATAACAATTAAAAAATACACTAAAATATAAAATAGTCGCCAAATAGTCGCCAAGGTATGGGTTTTATATTCCCTCTGCAAAGCCATTTAAAGACATGCTTGATAAAATAATTTGAAAATAATATTTTAGATCCGGGCTTTGTTGTTTTTGCCCTTTAAGGCCCCTTTTAACGGCGTCAATTCTCCACACATAATCAGACAAGCTAAACCACCTGTTATTATCCAAAATCAGCTCCTAGGGGCATAAAGAAAGACCACCTGGAGAGGTGGCCTGGATATCGTGCGTCCCGGTATATGTAAATTTATATATCAGGCGGCAAAGAACCTGTGCCAGCAGGTTTGGTAGACCTTTACCGCCTGGAAGTGGTTTCCGCTTTTGTACGCCAATACAAGAGCGGCTTTTTTATTGGAGCTGATCGACCTTATCACTGATCTTAAAGACCTGCTCCATGAGTAATTCCATGGTTATCGAATATCTGTGGTATTGCCAGAGAAGATCTCTCATAAATTTGGTTTTTTCATTATCCGGCAAATCCCTGGGATCACCGCACATCGGCAGATATTCACAGGTGATATCACTACCCAATAACACGACTTTTTCAACATCATCTTTCAAATGACCAATAAGATCCTGTCGATCTAAGTCACTCATTGCTACTTTAACTTCACTCATAGCACGTCACCGCCGGTTAATAGCTTCTCTGCCTGATCAACAAGCTTTTGTAAATCGGCGATATAATCAAAAACAATATCCGCTTTAGTCCGATGTTCATGAAAACCGGCTTCCAGTTTCCATAAATCATCACGGGTGACTGTTCCACCAAAATAGTTTTCTGTCAGATCTTGAATCACACACGCCGCCCGTTCCAAATTGCATGATAAATCTATCACCTTTGATTCAAGTGCATGATATTGTTCCGGGGTTAAATTCACTGTCTTCATATATTCGTTTTTCTCCTTGAAAATTTAATCTTGAAGAGGCTGTAAAACCTCTTCTTATGCAATTTGTGCGTTGATCCGCAACCCATAATAAAAACCATTGCCGCCGACGATCTGTTGTAATGCCCCTTTTAGGGCTGTTCCAAAGTCCATGACCTTAGACAACCATTCAGCGACCGAAGAGGCCAGATATCCCACGCAGTAGGAATGACCGTGGATCGTGGCCACCACTTCAATGGTACCCTCTTCAAAATATCCGGTGGTGTTTCGCTCAAGGCTGATGCTTATTTCTGATGGGTCATACTGCTTCATGTGGTCGATGGCTGTCTGTCGTTTCCCCTGGGTGACGCCTTTAACTACAAGGGCTTTTCCCTTTGCCAGTTCCCAGGCTCTTTTGAATGCCTGGCTTTTGGTTAATCCGGTAGTGGCCAGTTTGTTGGCGGTTCTTGCAATTTCTGAACGATTATACATGGTGGTCTCCCTTCAATGTTTTATCAACTATTTGTCTATATTATAGCCCATTAGTTTATGCGATGTCAAGCTATATTGTAAAATATTTAGCTATAATATAAAATAATAGTTGATAATATTGTTGAATAGGGGTATATTAATATAAAACATATTTATCCAATGTGTGGAGGTGACGGAATGGATGATACTATTAAACAAATACGAATACTTATGATTGAAAAAGGGATAAAGTCAGAGGCAGCATTGGCTAAACTTATGGGAATAACACCGCAAAACCTATCAAAGAAAATGAAAAGAAACAATTTTACAGAGGAAGAGCTTCATAGTTTTGCTACTGCGTTGGATTGTGATTTAGAGATTGTTTTTAACCCAAAACCACAAGACACCCCCTAATAGATCGGCTGAAAATTCGGCACACCTATTACAGGCCCATAAGGAGAGGATACCCTCTTCTTTTTTATTTCTGGATCGTGGTATAAATGGCGTAAATCAGTTTATAGCCTCTGTTAGATATGTTGTAAATGTTAGAAACCTATGAAATTAATTAAGACCGGGTCAGTCGACATCATTGACAAGTGTGTATTTAGTGTGTACAATATAAATGTCAGGAGGATACTATGAAACGTAGAGACTTGATAAAAAAGCTGGAAAAAATTGGTTTTGAGTTTGATCGTCATGGAGGAAAGCATGATGTTTACCGGAGAGGTAAAGATTTAGAGGAAATTCCACGGCACACTGAAATCAATGAACGTCTGGCAAAAGCAATCTTGAGGAAATGGGGCTTATAAAAGCCCTGCTTCCACTTGTAAAATAAAGAACCAGGAGGATAAAAAAATGAAAGCCATCTATCCCGTGATTTTCACACAAACAGATGATATTGTTCTGGTAGAGGTGCCAGATTTGGAAATTCTGACAGAGGGCACCGATATGGCTGATGCCATTTATATGGCCCGTGATGCTATTGGATTAAAGGGGATCACAATTCAAGACGATAGTGAAGAGATCCCAGCACCTTCAAACTTCAATGAAATCGATCCATTAAAAGGCGCCTTTGCCGCTGATGGTAGAGGTATTGTGTCATTGGTTGATGTGGACTTTACAGAGTATCGCCGCCGACTTGATAATAAAACAGTAAGACGTAATGTAACCTTGCCTAATTGGTTGAATCTTGAAGCAGATAAAGCAAACGTCAATGTTTCCAGGGTATTACAGGATGCCCTTATGGAAAAGCTGCACGTTACCAACCGATAAGCCAATGAGCCGATACATGAAGATTTCCGGCATTGTAGAAGTAAATGACAATGTTGATATTTATCAGTTCTGGGATGAGTTCATTGATTTTATTGAGAGCAAAGGCTATTATTACGGTGGCGGATTTAATGAAGTAGATGAAGATGGGGAACTCATAAAACAACCGATTAATACATAAGCCCGGGCCAATGCCTAGGCTTTTTTTTATTTCAGCTGTCCGCATTCAGGACATCCGGCCTATAATGCACTGTATGCAGTTTTCAGGTGTCGGTAATCCCGATATCCGGATATGCAGATCATACACATCTGGCTACGGCTTCCAATTCGATAACAGGGTATCCCCAACTTACGGATGCCTAAAGGTATTTCCATTTTAGAAGTCCCTTTGGGTGTATAGCGTTTCACGATAGACCTTCAGGGCTACGGTAAAGTACCGCAACGGTATGCCAGCTTATGGATGCCTCTTCTCAGGTACGGTATGTTTTATACCAGACCATCTTTTATAATCGGTGTGTCCTAATCAGGGGTATATGGCATTTCACCACCTACGGGCAATATTTCCACAGGTATACACACAAGCACCACCCAATAAAAACGGCTGTATGGGGCTGTCAGAGGCTATAACCTTGTCGCATTAATGAGAAGAGGTTTAAAACTCGGGACATCGGTGACGCTAGTTTTGAAAATTAGGGGCTTTAATTCTTCCCCCTGTAGGGAATAATAAACAAAGATCGACTTTGTCCCACCATGGGGACGAGGTGGAACCTCCAACCACCGGTGAAGGGAAGTGTATCCACAGATGAATATAATTAACCTCGTATCACCGGCGATACTAAGTGATTTCAAGTCATTGATGTTTAGATGCAAATTATTCGCAACGGTGCGAATTAATTTTAACCAGCGAAAATTCAGCGGTTAAAGTTTCGTCGAAAATTCGGGAGCCAATAGAGCTAAAAAACCGGCTATACCAATCATGCCCACAATTGGGCGCTGATAGATGCCCTCAAAATTGAGGTGTTTGCAAATTATCCGACTCCTGAAATTTCAGGAGTCAAAGCCGAAAATTGAGTTTTGATATTTGGTTTCAGATTTTCGGATAAAGTGACCGCTTAATTTGCTAAAAAAAATATTTCCGGCATTCGCTCTATTGGAAAGAGTCACCCCATCCAATGAAAATATTTTTGTGAATTTTTCATATAAGGTGGGGGGATTGGCTCAACTACAGCATTTTTTTAATCTTCTCATCGTCTTCATTGCCTTTGTTCCTTTTTCGGGTTGCTTATCGTTCCCGGTGTTTAGTACAAATGATTATCCCGTTATCCACGTCGTACTGCAGCTCAGGATAACTTAACCTGGTCTTGACGCAGTGCTCAGGGGTCATAAAGTGCATGTAATCGCTTATTTTCATGGAATTATTATTCAAAAAGTCAAAAATATAGTGTGTACGCAAATTGGGAACCCTATGCAATGTTCTGCCGGTCTAAAAATCCGTTCCCCTGGGGGGGTATTTGCATATCAATTGGCTTCTTCTTGCGGTTTCCTCTGTATAGTGTACAATTTAAGCATTAATAACTACCTTGCCATAACCTTGCCCCTTTTTAGGGACTGACAAATCTGACTATATAATTTCAAATGTTAAGTTTTGTTAAGTTCTTTTCCCTTTTTTAGGGCGTTAGAAATGTTAGGATGTTAAGTTTTGTTAAGTTATATATCAGGCACCTAAATGCCCTGAAGGGTTAACAAACGTAAACACTTATTCCTCTTCATCTGGTACCATAAACACCCATGGGTATCTCTTCCACAGAAGCATGTGAGCATAAGCTAGCGGATTATTAAACATGTATTTCAGCATAGTATTGTAGGGGATTGGTATAACCGTTTTGCTGCCATCCGGGTTTATCCGGGTAATTTCTTTTGAACACATAGCCTGGATATATTTAAAAACGACCTCTGCTGGTTCCTGATCCTGGTATAGCTTGATCAAATTATTGAAGAGGCACTTTTCATCATAAGGCAATGTTTCAGGATCAATATGCTCATAAACGCCCGTTTTCAATGCGTTACTATTTCCAGTGGGCGCACCATGATTAAGTGCATTATTATTGCCATAGGGTGCACCATGGCCAGCAGCGTTTTTATTTCCCAGTGGCGCACCGCCTTTATTTTTCATGTTTTCACCTCATCGGTTGTTTGTTTGTTTTAATGGATTAATTTAATATATTTTGGAAAATTCTTAATCACTGGCACAGATCGGCCGTCACCATCCTCCAGGTATGAATTTCCGTTCTGATCGTTGTATTTCCGAAATACGGGAATATTAAGCCCCCTCTTCTTGAATAAACCTCTCAAAGGTGCTTCTACCAGTGTGGAACTCACTAAACCGGCTTATGATGTTCATGCAACGTACCATATAAAGCCTGATATCCCGGTTCACATAGTCCCAAAGAAAACTAAAAACCGCCTCTTCATTCCCGATAGGCGTATCAAGGCCATGATCCTGAACCATTTGCATGGTGTAAAAATAGTCTTTAGATTCCCAGCGCTCCCCGTCATAGGTCTTTGTAATGGGGAATATGGTCATGAATTCAGCTGGTGTTAATTTGCCAATTATATAGTTTGCTGCCTGTATAAAGACATGATGTGATTGGAGTTCGTTGTAATTAGCTGCTTTAGGGATACAGTTCAAGTATTTCACCAGATAAAAGATTGATCGTTTCAGGTTATCACGGTCTTCTGGGTTATTATCTGCTTCAACAGCGCACCGGGCAAAAGCATTTATATAAATCCGCTGATAATCCGGTTTGGGCTTTTGTCTGGTTTTGATTAGTTTAAGCATCTGAAACACCTCAATTCTGCAACTCGATCCATAAAATGGCATCTTTGTTAATCATTAGAGAACTTTCTCCGTGCTTTACATGAAGAAAACCGTCAATTTGTTCCGTAAACCGCCCGGAATGAAAACCGATGATGATTGAAAGCGGTTTTTCATCTGTATCTCTCAATTCCATCCCGTCTTTCAGCAAAAGTTTGTAAATGTTCATTTATTTCTTTACTCCTATTCGATTAAATACTATTGGCAGCCAGTGCGGATTTTTATATTGCTTGAATGATTTTACCAATGGTAAATTAAGACCTTTACCATCAATCAAATAAATTACCGGCTCCGTTGGAGTTTTCTCAATAAAACCCTCTTCCTGCAATTCATTCAGAATTTGAACGGCTTCATTATTCCAGCCTGACCAATAAATAACGTTTGAACATTTTGAACTGCATAGACAATAATCGCCCGCCCATTCAAAACCTAACTTATCGAAGAGGCGTTCTATCTCTACATAGCTGGTTCCTGGATGGGTTTTAATATAGTTCATAATTTCATTTTTGATATTTTGCATTAAGCACCTCTTTTCTGACTTTTCCTTAAGAGTTTCCTTAAATTTTATTAAGGAAACTCGCTAATAATCTGTCTTTCCCTCAAATTCCCACACCCCCATATGGCGTTATATAGCCGTTTGTGCAAAATGTGTATTTTTTATGAGACTTTTCCAGAAAATCAAATTTCTTTTATAGAGAGTTAACATATATTTTGCACATTTAGCACATTTAGCACATTTTAGAATGAGCTGGCCCGATAATCATACCTTGTGGGGGAATCAATCTGACAAAAATCAATAGCGGCTAAAGTATCTTTGTCACCTACGACCATCCCAAGCACAACGTTTCTAACGGTCTTACCGTCAACGGTTCCACTGTTAGCGAACAGGCCTTTTGCTTTTAACTCAGCAAAGAAATTGCTTTTATTTTCTGTTCCATAACCGTTATTACTGCACCATAGCTGATATAAATCATAAACATCTTTAGCCTTAGAGTTTTCAGTTGAAATAGCCATACACCCACATAAGAATGAGCCAATTTTATCGCTGTTAGTGCGATATTCACCGGTTGCATTTTGTACAGCGTTGGGTGGTTCTGCACCCTCTTCATAGAACAACTTTAAGCCTTCAATACACCAGTTAAATAAACCACTGATATTCGATTCCTGTATTAAACGGTCTTTAAGGCCTTTGTCTTGTTCTTCTGGCTTGAAATGCCGATCAAATGTAATGACGTTGATTCTTCCGCTTGAAAATAAGGTGTCATCAGTGACCAGGGGTAAAAAATTTGTGTTGATGAATAATTTAAATATTGGGACAAACTCAAATTCTGCCTGATATAAATGCCGAGCTGTGATCGTGTCCCGTCCCAATAGTGTTTTTAACAGAGCTACATCAAAAACCATCCGCTTTGGCGGTTCTGCAACATTTAAGAACCGACAACCGTTTAGCCGGGCAATATCGCCGCTGGCTTGCCTAGAATCGTTGTTCTTTTTAAGAGCCAGTGTTTCAGGCTTCATATTTCTGGAATAGCCGTTTGAACTTCCCAACATATAGGCAAAAGTCTCCACAAGGGTGCTTTTTCCGTTTCTTGTAGTCGCGCCGTATAACATGAAACAAGTTTCGAGTTTTACCTCACCAGTCAGAGAATGGCCTAAAAGTTTCTGAAGATATTTGATTTTTTCTGCATCACCCATCATTACATCTTGGAGAAATCGCTCAAATTCAGGGCTTTTTGCATCCGGCTTATAAACAACATTACTGATTTTTGATAGTAAGTCATCTGGAGTGTGGTTTTTAAATTCAAAAGTCCTTAAATCGAGCGTTCCATTTAGGCAATTGAAAGCGAAAATATCGTTGTCTAAATCCTCATTAGTGATGAAATAAAAATCCCTGGCATCTGATATCATTGATTCTCTGTTTGATTTTTTTCCTAGCTTATATGTTGCCTCTTCATAGGCTTCTCGGGTGTCTTTATCATCAATCGAAGAGGCGTATCTGTGTAAATGGCTGGCTAAATCTTTTCCACACCGTGCAGCATACATTCCCCCTACATCCTCTTTCCAGACTTTTCCGTCATAATACATCCAATTTTTGGCGGTAGCATTGTATCTGAGATTGTCTTTATAAAAATAAGCGTACAATTCGCCAAACCCTTTATCGTTCCATGAATATTTAATTTCTGGTTTGATCATATCCAGTTTATAAAGCCGGTCTAAATTATATTTGCTGCCAGTAAAATTTTGTTGTGAAGCCGAAAAAAAACTGTTTTGAGAAAAAATATCACTTGAAATTCCGCCCTCGGAAATAGTAATACAATAATCATTTTTAGGTGTATAAACGCTGGTACAATCTGCAATAGCTTTCTGGATTGTCCGATTACCATAGGTACCGAATGTGCTTTCCTTACGATCCCATTTAGGCCGCATGAGCTTTGATTCTCTGAAAATCTGATCCATCAAAGCCGGATCTTTGCCTGTCCAGAATGCCAGCATATTGCAAAACCCGATATCATTTGAACTTTCATCATCGCTCAAATTAACACCATGAAAATAATTAAAGAATTTTTCACGATTTGCAGAATGCTGTACAATGGAATAGATCTCTTGCGGAGTTTTAAAAGATGTCGGTATGTAAGTTTGGACGCTCTCAATCGCCTTTGAACTCTGCTGATCAGTGTTACCCCCTTGTGGAAAATATTCATCAAACAGGGCTTTAATTTCTGCGTCCCGGTGTTCGATTGGTTTTAAGTCCCCGAACACATGGCCAGTCATTGTAAAATATCGGCCCGCCTTATAGATTTCTATTTCTTTGCGTTTTCTGCCTTTTTCCGGGATGTTCCCATACACCCAGATATGAAGCCCCGTCCCTGAAGGACTGATTTCTGTATAGCTATTGAGTTGATTAACAATTTCTAGGGCTTCAGGGGTTACGGTCCCAATTTCATTGATCACATGATCAAGATCCACACCCACAATGCCATTGTCATTGAACTCAAAGCCAAAACCATCATATTTGCAACCGGGTTGCATTAAAGCATAAGCGCATTGGTCAAAAGTTCCCCAGGTCGATGGATCACCAGCCTTGGCACCATAACCATTGTGGGGATTTATTGGCATCTTTCCTGTTCTTAAAACCCATTGCGGTAATTTTGTCAGGTCTTTTGGTATGTTTTCAAATTGTTCTGTCATTCTGTCGTTCTCACCTCTTCAGTTCTGTCATTAAGTGCAATGTCACTTAATCAACCCAATATTCCTTTTAGATTCCGTCATCCGGTCGGTACTGATAGGGGCGACGCTGGCCGAGGCCTCTTCTGACACATCTTCTGGAAGAGGATTTGCAAGGTAATCCAGCAATTGATCAAAATTAATCAGGTGTTTACGTCCTGCTTTAACGCTCTTGATTTTTCCATCCAATACAAGTCGTCTAATGGCGCATTGGGTAAGGGCCGTGTGTTCGTCTAGGGCTTTAAGTTCGGCGGCCGCTTCGGGAACAGTTCTCATTCGTGGAATGTTCATGCTATACAGCCTCCTTTTTCAATTTGTCGATGGCGTTTAAAATATCTCGTTTTTCCTCTTCAGACAATTCTTTTCGCATCTTTCTACAGAATGTTGATTCTCCGACGCCTAAGGATTCAGCTACCTGCCATTGGTAGATATTGGCCTTTTTCAGCGATTCTTTGATTTCTTTGTTTTTCATGAGTATTTCCTCCTAAAATAATAATTGTTGTTGCTTGTGTTCGAAAAACTTGCTATAATTATGATAACGCAAGTAAGATGACAATGCAAGCAATTATAACTAGAATTTTTTATAAGTAAGAAATATTCACTTTGGAGAGGTAAATTTTATGGATGATGTTAAATTTATTGGACACGATAGCGTGTTTGCGGAACGATTAAGAGGGTTAATGACAGAAAATGGGACGACTCAAACTATATTAGCAGGTATTACTGGCATTACAAGACAAGCGATTTCCCAATATATGGATGGATTGATTCAGCCAAATATTGAAAAGTTACATAAAATAGCAAGTCATTTTCAAGTATCGACTGATTATTTACTGGGTTTTAGCGATGTTAAAAGCTTCGATCTGGATGTAAAAGCGATTAGTGAAAAAACGGGATTAAGTGATTATTCGGTGGAAATGCTAATATCTTATAATGAAAAATTAGGGGGTGCTTACCTTATCCCAATTGTTGATTATCTGATTGAACAAGAATTCCCGTTATATTTTGAAGAAGAGGAGAATTTTCTTTTAAATATTGAAGAACACCTCAATCATGTTTCTGCAAATGAAGATGCTTTTGACAAGCTGTCTATTGACCGGAAAAAGCTTGATGATGATTATTTAGAATGGAAAAACAACCATACGTCGTTATTAAATATTATTGAGGATTACTTTGCGGCTACAGCATCGGACGAAAAATTATATATTACTGGAAAGACTATAAAAAAAGAAGTGGACTTTAAGAACACAATGCAAAAAAACGTGACCACAAAGAGAGTCGTTGAAGCCAATAAGCTGGTTGAACAAGTATTTATATCAGAGATTGGGGATGTATTAAAAGTCTTAAAAAAAAGATACATAGAAACCAAACCTAAAATCTATTCAATCGATTTTGAATAAGGAGGTATCCCCATGGCCAACATACAAAAAAGAGGAAACACCTATAAGATAACAGCTTATTCTGGTTATGATACCGCTGGCAAGCAAATCAGGCGCACCATGACTTATAAGCCTTTAGAGGATTTAAGCCCGGCCAAATTAAAAAAAGAGCTTGAAAAGGTCGCCCTGGAATTTGAGGAAAAATGCAACCTGGGTTACGTCATGGACAGTAACATTAAGCTCATTGATTTTATTGAGATCTGGTTTAAGAATTATGTGGGTAATAAAAACCTCTCCCCGGTAACGGTTAGAGGCTATCAAAACGAGTCATTAAAAATTATTGAAGCGCTGGGACATCTTAAAATGGGGAAGATCACGCCAAAGCATATCCAGGACTTTTACGCCAATGTAAAATCCAGTACCGGGATGCGTGGCGGGGAGAAATACCAGGTTACCCCAGAATATCTGGCAATTGTGGCCAAAATGAAGCAAAAGGACATCTCAAAAAAAGCCGGGATCAATGATGATGCCCTTCGTAGACTAAAAAAGGGAGGGAATACCACCTATGAAATCGCCTGTAAGGTGGCTGCTGCCATTGGCAAAGATTTTGATACCCTCTTCATTTCAACTAATCCGCAAAGGGAAGTGTCAAATGATACGGTTCTGCATTACCACAAATTACTCAACAATATCATGAATACAGCCGTTAAATGGGGCGTAATACCCTTTAACCCAATAGAAAAGCGGGTAGAGTTGCCAAAATCAGACAGGAAAGAACCGGCCTACATGGATGATAAGGAAGCCCTGGCATTTCTGGAGCTGCTGGAAGAGGAACCCATAAAATATAAACTGGCTTTAAACCTTCTGATATTTAGCGGCTTAAGGCGCGGAGAAATCGGCGGCCTTAAATGGTCGGATATTGATTTTGATGACAAAATCATCACCGTGAAGAGGGCCTTAAAATATGTAGCTGGTGAAGGGCTCTTTGAAGGTGATCCCAAAACCTTTAAATCAAGAAGAAGTATTAAGCTGCCCGATTTCATCTTTGATCTGTTTAAGTCCTATAAGGTATGGCAATTGGAAGAGCGCCTTAAGGTGGGAGATCGGTGGCAGGATCATGATTTTATCTTTACCCGGTGGAATGGGGAACCCATGAGCCTGGACACGATCGGCGGTTATTTAAAGAAATTCACAGACAAACATGGTTTAAAACCGGTGCATCTGCATTCACTACGGCATACCAATGCTTCTATATTAATAGCAAGCGGTGTGGATCTCAAAACGGTATCCTCACGGCTGGGTCATTCCAATTTATCGACAACGGGTAATATTTATGCCCACGTCATTAATTCAGCCGATGCAAAAGCCAGTGATGCCCTGGATCATATTCTAGTTACAAAATCCCGTAAAGCTCAGTAACTTTTGTTATTGGGCTTTAATTTTTCTTAAAATAAACACCAAATAAACACCAGACTAGGGGTTTTTTGACCTCTTCCAGCCTCCAAACAATAAAAAAAGAGAACCTCAACGGCTCTCTTATGCGTTTTTAATTGGTGGAGATGA
>JABNAD010000276.1_pt2 | contig 14291 bp, 13 predicted proteins | sample 7240381 | NCBI WGS metagenome assembly JABNAD01 (sample SAMN11332834, study PRJNA596920) | anaerobic digester metagenome | biome: digested sludge; isolation source: digested sewage sludge-derived enrichment culture grown on H2/CO2 | place: Germany: Goettingen
TAAATTTGTACGTAAAAGTACTAAATCTTGTGTTAATATACAAAATATCCTGATTTAAAATAGCATATAGTACGAAAATGTATTATATTTGTGCTCTAATAATTCAGTAGAGATGGAAGTTGCAGCAAGAATTGAAGAGGCGGGTAAGGAATACAAAACGGGAGACACCACGATAGTGGCTTTGGCTCCTTCCACTACTGTATTCAATAAAGGCGAAGTAACCCTGATTGTTGGTCCTTCGGGTTCTGGAAAAACAACCTTGCTCTCGTTGCTCGGATGCGTCATTTATCCCACAACCGGTAACGTCTGGCTGGGAGATACGTGTGTGAATCATTTATCAGAGGCAGAACTGGCGAAAATCCGGCTAAACGAAATCGGGTTCGTATTTCAAGGCTTTAATCTTCTGGCTCCGCTCAATGCTCTTGAGAATGTGATGCAACCGCTTCTCCTCAAAGGCGAATCACGAAAGGTAGCCAAGCAAAAATCGCTGTCAATCATCCGGAAATTTGATATGCAGTCGCGGGTAAAGAACCTGCCCCGAAACCTCAGCGGTGGACAACAACAGCGAATTGCCGTTGCGCGCGCCTTGGTTTCCGATCCGAAACTTATTCTTTGTGACGAGCCCACGGCCTCACTCGATCACAAAAGTGCCGTCTTGGTGATGGATATGTTAAAAGCGCTTTCACGCGAAGACCGTGCCGTGATTATTGTTACCCACGATACACGCTTAAAGAAATATGCAGACCGGACCATTTACGTTTCGGAAGGGAAAATAAGCGATACGCCGTTTGAAGAAGAATTTGATCATTAATTAAAAACAAGATACAAATGAAAAAACTATTCATTGGCTGTTTTCTCATTTTGTTGCTCGTGGGCTGCGGTAACAAAACCGAAAACAGGGTTTCCGTAGAAGTGAGTCCCGTGACAGTGGCCGTTGGTATTGGGAAAATAGTACCACAAGGCGGCGTCAGTAAACTGGCTTCGCCTGTTGCAGGTATTGTTGTTGAAATAGCTGTGGCGACAGGTGACAAGGTGAAATCCGGCGATTTACTGCTTACCCTTGACAATACCGATGCATCGCTGGCGTTGAGCGAAATAAACAGCCGGTTAGTCACGCAGCAAAAATCCATACAATCGGCAGAGCTGATGAAAGAGCAAGGCCTGACCCGGTTACGGGAAAAAGAGCGAAAACTGAACGATGCCCGTGAACTGTTTGATGCGGGGGCGGTAACCGGCGAAAATGTGCGTAACCTTCAAAACGATTACGATTTGGAAAAACAAGGTCAGGAGAAACTTCAAAACGATATTTTGTTGCAGGAGTCTCTGCTTCGCGAAATTGTTTCGCAGAAAAATATGAGGTCAGAAGAGTTAAGCCGGACATCCTTGCGTGCACCCATGGACGGAATTGTACTAGACGTTCTTCCGAAAAAAGGCGAAGCCGTGAACAGGTATGAAACGTATATGATGCTGGCTCCTGACGCCCCGCTTATCGTACAGGCTGAGATAGACGAGATGTTCTCAAACCGCCTGGCTTTGGGGCAATCGTGTGAGATAAGGGTTGCGGGAAATCCTCAACCGGTGGCACAAGGGAAAATCCTCAGTATCTCGCCCGATTTAAAGAAGAAATCGCTCTTTTCCGACAGCGGACAAGATTTGCAGGACCGCCGTGTACGCGAGATTGAAATTTCGATCGACAAAGACACCAATTTGCTTATCGATACTAAGGTTGAATGTATGATTCATTTAAATTGAGTTGACGTGTTTGCAACAGCCTATAAATTCATTCGATTCGAGAAATCCAAAAGTACGGGGATTCTGCTGGGGATTATTATCAGTATCTACCTGATTGGGCTGGAGCTGGGCATTTTCTTTTACCTCACAACACTTATCGGTGGTGTGATAAACAACGCCAAACCCGAATATTCTCAGGTCTTTGTCGTGAACAGACTTACCAACAATGCTAATATTCTTTCGCCGTTTGACAAGCGTTGGGTGAACCAGCTGAGGAGTATAGAAGGGATTGACGATGCGCACGGGATGGTGATGGCTAATGTCAGTGTCCGATTCGATAACGGAGAAAGTTCGCCGGCAATAATTATTGGAAGCGAGTATCCCGAACTGGCTGCAGGCCCGTCGGAATCACTGTTGAACTCCGGTTCCACGAACAATCTGTTCCTTCAGGGAACGGTTTCCACCGATTTTTACGACAACAAGACATTCGGTTATGACGTAAAACAGGGCACAAGTTTCGAGATCAGCGGAAAAAATGTTACTGTAGGGGCTACGACAAAAAATGCCAAAGGCTTTTCGAGCCCGATGCTTTATACAACCGATGCCACGGCACGTTACTATTCCGGCTTTTCGGAAGATGCAGTCAACGCAGTTATTGTGACGGTAAAGGATGAGTCGAAAATCGATGAGGTCATCGAACGGATAAATACCGTTGCTCCAGACCTGCGTGCATGGCGGTCGGAAGAACTCAAAAATGCTACCGTAATAAATGTAATGACGGCGAACAATATGGGTATGAGTTTCGGAACGTTGGTCATTTTTGCTATCGTGAGTGGATTTTTTATCATCGGGCTGACGATGTATTCCGCCACTTACGACCGGATCAAGGATTACGGAACGTTGAAAGCCATTGGTGCTACCGGTAGACACATTACTCTTTTGGTTATAACCCAGTCGTTTATTTATGCAGTTGTGGGGTTTGCGGTTTCGTTGCTTCTTTTGGTCGGGACAAAATTTGGAATGGCTAAAGCCGGACTCATCATCAATCTCTCCCCTCAGTTTTTAGCATTTTTATTTTTCGTTACCCTGATCATTGCGGTAGCCAGCTCCATGTTTTCCATCCAAAAACTAAAAAAAGTAGAGCCGTCATCGGTATTCAGATAAAGATTTCAAGTTCACAAAAACATTACAATGAAAAAAACATATATACTTTCTCTTGCATGGATTGTATCCGTTTTATCCGTTTTGGGCCAGGAGAAAAAGATAAATCTAAATGCACTGACGCTGGAAGAGGCCGTAAAGTACTCGCTCGATCATTCGCCGACGTTCATCGCGCAACAGTTGAAAGAACAACAGGCCGGATACAAGCTTTCGCAAGTAAAACTGGATTACCTGCCTGACATTTATGTTACATCCGATCTGCGGCGGAACATTATTATTCCGTCAACACCCATCCCTGCATCAATGATCAATCCTTCGGCACCGGAAGACGAGTTGATGTATATGCGTTTCAACACGCCGTGGAGTTCGGGAGCGGGGCTAAATGTTACGTTCGATATTTTCAATCCCGAAACAGCGGGATTAAAATCAGAGCAGGAGAAGCAGTTGAAAATCAGTCAGCTTGATTCCAGAATTGCTGAAAACGAGTTGCGAGCCACTGTTTCACAGGCCTATATCGACTGTGCGATTGCGCAGACCCAGCTGGACGCAATAACTGCCGATACGGTTTATTACGCCGCGTTATCACGGGAGATAGAAGATCTTTACCGGCGTGAAAAGGTTTCGCTGGTAGACAAGAACAATGCGGAAATGAATTATAACGCTTCGCTCGCCCGCTTCCATCAGGCCAAAAATATCCAGCACAACTCCAGAATAAACCTGTTGATGTGTCTGGGAGTAGAACCGGACGAAGACAAGTTGGATCAGCTACGGTTGTCGGATGATATTCAGTCGCTTTATTCCAAAATGATGTCAGGCAAAGTGTTAAGCGGCGAAAACCCTCTTTCACAACGCCGCCAGGCTGAGTTGGTTTCGCTGTCTGAGATCAAGACAAAAAATGCACTATGGAAATATGCGCCGTCGTTGTCGTTATCGGGATATTATGGAGCCAATTATTTCGGGAAAGAGTTGAAGTTGGGAAACACCAACAGGTGGTTCGGGAACAGTTTTGTGGCTCTTTCGCTTCGGATTCCCATTTCGCGATCGCTGAGCACGGCAAAAGAGGTTTCCAGGTTACGCATACAGGAGCAGCTTGAGCGTGAAAATTTGCGGGATGTAAAGAATAACCGGTTGGGAGAATTATCGAGAGAGCTGGCCCGGTTGGAAACCTGTAAAAATACTTACCGGTTGAAACAATCGAACATGAAATTGATAACCCAAAATATAGTGGCAAAACAGGCACAGTTGCAAAAAGGCTACACGCTCGAAAGTGAATTTTTATCGGAAAAATTGCGTGAACAAAATGCCTTGCAGGAATACTTGCAAGCCGCCTACGATCTGTTGTCGGCTTATATAAACCTGGAAAAACTGACGAAAAACTGATCCCCGCTATTTTTTATCACGATAATTGTTCTGGATAAAAAACATGGATATAAAAATATTCACGATCAGGAAGCCGCCCCCGCTTGCCAGGAAAATGCCTTTCCATTTCGGAAGCACAATCAGGCAGACAATGGAGGCAATCGCTATGACAACGATAATCGCCCACATTGCCGTGAAAATTTGTTTTTTTGTAGCCATTCGGTTAGTTATTTAGTTGTTTTCTTATCCAAAACGTGATATCCGACAAAACATCCAGCGAAAGAGTCTGTTCGATTTTTCCATACTCATCGGCACGACCGGTTTCGCATTCTTGAAAAAGATGATTCAGCCCGGGATACGTTTTTGTTTCGTACCTGTAATTTCGCCCCTTGTCCAAAGCCGATTTTATAGCTCCTAAATTTTTTTCAGCCAGCACCTGTGTGTCTTTTTCGCCATTAATTGCCAGCACCGGACATTTTACCTTTTTCAGGTATTCCGCCGGATCCAATGCAAGGAACTGGCGGTACCAGGGGGTGGCGATCGTGTTGAACTGGTCGCGGATAAAAGCATCCTTTTTGAGTTTCATTTTAACGAGAATAGGGTACTGTTCCCAAAGTTGCGAAAGCTGGTCACGCAATGCTACCCGGTCTGCTTCTGTCCCTTTCCATTCCGAAAGGCTTTCAAGCATCTGGCGTATCGCCTTTAATGACTGATCGCTGTTTTCGGGTTCTATATTGAGCAGTTCCAGTGCCATACGGTTTTGCTCCATTATGGTTTCAATCCCTCGTTCTCCCATTCCTGCCATAAGGACGATAAATTTGATGTCCCGGTTTTTCGATGCCACCATGGGCGCGATCACACCGCCTTCGCTGTGTCCAATAAGGCCAATGGCCGATTTATCTACCTCTTCTCGCGCCTTCAAATATTCCACGGCAGCAGCAACATCCGTCGCAAGATCTTGCGTGGTGGCTATTGGGTAGTAACCTGTTGACCGTCCTGTGCCGCGTTTGTCGTACCTGAGTACGACGAATCCTTTTCGCGTCAGATGATCGGCAATCACCAAGAACGGTTTGTGCCCGAAAATGGTTTCGTCCCTGTCGTGTGGTCCGCTGCCTGCAATCAGTATCACTGCCGGGAATGTTCCTGCAGAATCGGGGACAGAGAGTGTCCCGGCAAGTTCAATGCTGTCTTTTTTATGGATGAATTTCACCTCTTCCGTTTTGTACGGAAATGGGGGTTGGGGTTCCTGTGGGCGGTTTAGGACCGGTTTACCAGTCGACTTGAGAACCAAAGGGAAGGGTATCCCGCCCTGATTGAACGTTCCCAATATGGAATCTCCCTCTAATGTTCCCTGATAAAAAATGCCCAATCCTGTTGCTACAATCTCGAGTTTATTTTCAACAAAAGAAGTCTTTGAAGTGGGCAACCCTAATGCGTTCTGTGCGGGGCTATCCATGGTTGTGGAGTAAGAACTGTCGGTTTTAGAGACGTGGAAAACGACGGGCAGCTTGTTTCCCATAGCGTTTAGCGTTCCGCTCCAGCTTCCGGTAATTTCCTGCGCGGAAACGGAAACAGACACTAAAAACAAGAAAAGGATTATTGCCTTCTTTTTCATGAAACATTCTCCATTATTCGTGATGATACGGTTCACCATTCAAGATAGTCATTGCCCTGTAGAGTTGTTCCACAAACACCAGTCGAACCATTTGGTGCGTAAAAGTCATTCTCGATAACGACAACTTTTCGTTGGCACGCCTGTACACTTCGTCCGGAAATCCATAAGGCCCCCCAACAACAAAAACAAGCCGTTTAGGGACGGAATGCGACTTCTTCTCAATATAGCGGGAAAATTCCACAGAAGAGTATTGTTTCCCTTTGTCATCCAGCAGAACGACATAATCGCCCTGTTGAATCCGGCTCAGCATGGCTTCCCCTTCGAGGTTCTTTTGCTCTTTTTCCGATAAGTTTTTTGTGTTTTTCACATCCGGGACAAATTCCAGATCGAAAGGAAGGTAATGACTTAATCTTTTCCTGAATATATCCATCGCCTGAACGTAAAAATCCTCATCGGTTTTTCCAAGGGACAGCAAAACAACCTTCATCTTTTATTAATACATTTTTTTTACGTAAAATTAGCAACCAGAGTGCAAATATAACCTTTTATTTTTATATTTTTGCATTCACAATTTACAAGTTTTCTTAACAATACGGGATGAATTTTGTTATTGTTAGTGAGCAACCCAATTTAGCTTGAATGGAATTAAAAAAATTGACGGACAAACTCGTTGATCTGGCTTTTGCCGAGGATATTGGCGACGGCGATCATACCACACTCTGCAGCATTCCCGAAACAGCTTTCGGGAAAGCCCGGCTCTTGATTAAGGAAGAAGGTATCTTGGCAGGAGTGGAAGTTGCCAGGACGATTTTTCATCGTTTCGACGAAGGATTAGTCGTGGAGGTTCTTATTAATGACGGAACATACGTTAAGCCCGGAGATGTTGCATTCATTGTATCGGGAAAAGTCCAATCGTTGCTGCAAACCGAACGGTTGGTACTCAACATTATGCAGCGCATGAGCGGGATAGCCACTACTACTGGAAAATATGTGAAATTACTCGAAGGAACAAAAACAAAAGTGCTTGACACGCGCAAGACCACACCCGGGATGCGAATGCTGGAAAAGCAGGCCGTAAAAATTGGCGGAGGGGAGAACCACCGTATCGGTTTGTTCGATATGATTTTGCTGAAGGACAATCATGTGGATTTTGCAGGCGGTATAGAAAACGCCATTCGTGGAGCACAAAAATATTTGAAGGAAAAAAACAAACAACTCAACATAGAAATTGAAGTACGTAACTTCGATGAGCTTAACCAAGCCCTTGCGGTGGGAGGGGTAGATAGGATCATGTTGGATAATTTCACGCCCGAACAAACGTGTGAAGCGGTGAAGATTGTGGACGGGCGCGTTGAACTGGAATCGTCGGGCGGAATTACCTTTGAAACTATCCGTCAATATGCGGAGTGTGGTGTGGATTATATCTCTGTAGGCGCGCTTACCCATTCGGTAAAAAGCTTGGATATGAGTTTAAAAGCGATAGAATAGCAGTTAGCAAAGTATAATGACAGATACAAAACAGCTCGAACTGGACAAGCGATACATGCGGATGGCATTTATCTGGTCAGAAAATTCATACTGTAAACGCCGTAAGGTAGGTGCCATTTTGGTAAAAGACAAGATGATAATATCCGATGGATACAACGGAACACCATCGGGATTTGAAAATGTTTGTGAAGATGAGGATAACGTAACAAAGCCTTATGTGCTTCATGCCGAGGCAAATGCCATAACCAAAGTGGCCCGGTCCAACAACAGTAGTGAAGGAGCAACGTTGTACGTGACGTCTTCTCCCTGTATCGAATGTGCAAAGCTGATTATTCAGGCAGGTATCCGGAAAGTCGTTTATGCCGATTCTTACAGACTGAGCGATGGTGTAGAATTACTTAGAAGGGCTGATATAGAGTTGATTTCGGTTGATTTGTGAAAAATTAAGTTGCAAGAATAAGATAATGAGTCCTGAAAAAAAAATAAAAACGTGGCTTCCTTTATGGGTTGGATTGGGTATTGCTTTGGGAATTCTTATAGGAAGCATCTATTCGCAATTTGGGAATACGGGAAAAGTGGATGGAACCGGTAAGATTGATGCCATATTTAACTATATCAACAAATCGTATGTAGACACCGTGAATATTCGTCAGCTTGTGGAGGAGGCGCTACCCAAAATTGTTCAGGAACTCGATCCACATTCGGCTTATATCTCTGCCAGCGAAATGAAGCGTTTAAACGAAGATCTGGAGGGCCATTTTTCGGGGATTGGTGTTAGTTTTTATGTATTAAGCGATACGATCGTAGTGACAAGTATTGTGCCTGGCGGTCCCTCGGAGGCGGCAGGTATACAGCAATGGGACAGGATAGTCAATGTCAATGACACGCTGATTGCAGGGCGGAAAATTACAAACGCCGATGTACTGCAAAAGCTTCGTGGTGAAAAAGGATCCGAAGTAAAACTGGGAATTAAAAGAAACGATGATACAAAACTGATTGACATAACCGTAACTCGTGGAGACATTCCCATGAACAGTGTTCAGGCTGCTTATATGCAAACCAACACCATCGGATATATCAAGGTGGGCACATTCGGATTCAACACTTTCAATGAGTTTATATCGGCACTGTCTAAACTCAAAAGCCAGGGGGCACATTCTTTCGTGATCGATCTGAGAGGTAACAGCGGTGGTTCGTTGGAAATTGTTGTTGCCATGGTGAATGAATTTCTTCATAAAGGGGATTTGATTGTTTATGCTGACGGACGGAACTTTCCCAGGCAGGACAGTTATGCCAATGGTTCGGGAACGAGTAAAGAAGACGATGTCGTCATTTTGATTGATGAATTAAGTGCATCCGCAAGTGAAATTTTTGCCGGTGCTATTCAGGATAATGATCGAGGATTGGTGATGGGACGGAGGTCTTTTGGAAAAGGATTGGTACAAAGCCAGCGAAATTTTCCCGATGGATCCGCTGTGCGTCTTACCGTTGCCCGTTATTATACACCGTCTGGACGTTCTATTCAACGCAAATATGAAAAAGGAAAGTACGATGAATACGAGCTGGAAGCATTGAACAGATATATGCAAGGCGATTACGTAAATTCCGATACAGCGTCTACCCTCATTCCCTTTAAAACTGAAGGAGGGCGAACAGTTTTCGGAGGTGACGGTATAATGCCGGATGTCTTTATTGCCCGTGACACAATCGGCATGAATTCTTATTTTAATACGATCGCAAACAAGGATTTCATTCAAGAGTATGCTGTGACCTATTCAGATATGCATAAGCATAAATTGAGTGAATTTCAATCAGCAGAAGACCTTGCTCGTCACCTGTACAAGCAGCCTCTTCTGATGAATCTGGTGAGTTATGCCGACAACAAAGGAGTCCGGCCAAGACCCTATTATATAGAAGAATCCAGGAAGCTGTTCGAGCGACATTTAGTTGCCTATATTGTTAGGAACTTCTTCGGTGAGGAAAGCTATTTCTCCGTATACATGCAGGACGATGTGTTGATGAAAAATGCAGTGGATTTTATTGAGAGAGGGTTGGCGAAGCCCGAATCTGTGGTACAAGAAAAGTATAAGTCCATTTCGCTGGGCCTGAGGGTCAGCTTTCCTGTTCCCAAGGAATTTGGCTCGTTATTTTATGTATAGAAGAAATGAATATAACAGAGCAGAAAAAAAGACTCCGTGAAAGGATTGCCCAGAAAAAGCAATCGTATTCTCAAAGAGAACTGTTAAACTTCTCGGAAGAGGTTATATCAACACTTGAACTCACTGAGGTATTTCAGAACGCTAAAGTTGTACTAGCCTATTACAGCATGTCGGATGAAGTTAATACGCATGAATGGATAAAAAAATACTGTTTACAAAAACATTTTCTTCTGCCGGTGGTTAATAATGGTGAATTAATTTTGAAAAAATATGTCTCCGAAGAAAGTATGTCGACTTCCGCTTATGGAATTAAAGAACCGGTGGGCGATACTTTCCCGGAATCTGAATACGGTAAAATAGATTTGGTAATTGTCCCGGGTGTGGCTTTTGATCGCACACTAAACCGGTTGGGTAGGGGAAAAGGCTTTTACGACAGATTATTGCCAAAGATAAAGGCTCCTAAGACAGCTATATGCTTTGATTTCCAGGTTTTTGATAATATTCCTGTAAGTCAGGGAGATATTAAAATGAATATGATTGTTTGTCAGAATGAGATTATTGTGGAATAACTACTCAGCAATTTGAAATTCAGATAAACATTTTCTTTAACATCACAATTCTTCATAAACTTGCAGTATATTTAATGATTTTAAATGTGCTGTCGTTGATCTTTGAGTGCAGTTATGAATAAATTCTTAGAGAATTACTTATCCAACAGGGTCTTGTCCCGCATGTCTATCCTGATAATAGACATTCTTATTATACTGTTTTCAACCCTGACCATGTATTTTTTGCGTTTCGGTTTTGAAGGACTTACGACGCAGGTCAAGGCAGATGGTATAACTACAACACTCGTTCTGGTATTTTTCAATGTCATTTCGTTCCTAATCTTCAAAACTTTTAGCGGGGTTTTACGCTTTTCGGCTTTTTCCGATCTTGTTCGGATCATATATGCATTGACTCTGGGCTATTTTATATCGTTTATCTGCCTGATGGTGATAAAAAAAGTCGATCCCACTTTCACTGTTTCCAATACCATTCATTTTGCCACTTATGTGTTGAATGTTTTGCTGATGATTTTTTCGCGTATTGTTGTCAAGGAGGTGTATGAGTCCATAACCGGAAAGCCGCTGAAAGCTACCAATATTTTTATTTACGGTACCAAACAGGCCGGTATTAGTCTCGCAAAAGCGATCAGGGGAAACCGAGAATTCAAGTACAAAGTATTGGGATTTATTACCGATGAAGACAATATGGTCGGTAAAAATCTATTGGGGCTTACTATTTATGCCAACAACGAAAACTTATTCAGGGTACTGGAAGCAAAAGACGTGAAGACAGTGATTGTCTCCCCTCATAAAATGGATCAGATAAGAAATTCGCCTTTACTGGAAAATTTCGTGGACCATAATATTTCGTTGCTGACTACTTCTCCCGTTAACGAATGGAACGGGACATTGACAGGAAAAGAGCAGCTAAAAGATATTCAGATTGAGGATCTGCTCCCCCGCAATCCCATTAACATCAACTTAATGGAAATTGCTGCTCACATCGAAGGAAAGCGGGTGATGGTAACAGGGGCAGCGGGTTCCATCGGGAGCGAGATTGTCCGTCAGGTAGCCTCATTCAATCCTTTCAATATCATTTTGATCGATCAGGCAGAAACCCCACTACATGACATGAGGCTTGAACTGCAAAAAAAATGGATCGATATAAATACCAACATAATTGTTGCTGATGTAGGCAATGCTACAAGAATGGAGCGCATTTTTGCAAAGACGCGCCCGCAGTACATTTTCCATGCGGCAGCTTATAAACATGTCCCTATGATGGAAGACAATGTTTCCGAATCCATTCAGACAAACGTCCTGGGAACAAAAATTCTGGCCGACCTGGCTGTAAAATATGGGGCTCAGAAATTTGTTATGATCTCTACTGATAAAGCGGTGAACCCTTCAAATGTAATGGGTTGCTCAAAAAGAATTAGTGAGATCTATGTTCAATCCTTATCGAGGCATTTGGAGAAGAACGGCCAGAAGACCACGCAATTCATCACTACCCGATTCGGTAATGTATTGGGGTCAAACGGTTCGGTAATCCCGTTGTTCCGGGAACAAATTAAAAATGGAGGCCCTTTAACGGTTACACATCCCGAAATTATTCGTTATTTCATGACCATCCCCGAAGCTTGCCAGTTGGTTCTTGAAGCTGGTTCCATGGGTAAAGGAGGTGAGATTTACCTTTTCGATATGGGAAAACCGGTTAAGATTCTGGATCTGGCAAAACGGATGATCCGGTTGTCGGGCTCTCAAAACATAAAGATAGAATTTACAGGCCTTCGTCACGGTGAAAAGTTATACGAGGAATTGCTCAATGCCTCTGAAAACACCATTAAAACTCATCACGAAAAGATTATGATTGCTCGGGTGCGTGAGTATGAGTACGAAAAAATAAAGGATCAGATCGAGGGATTAATCGAGATTTCGTATCAATACGACGATATGCGTACTGTGAAAAAAATGAAAGAAATTGTCCCGGAGTTTCAAAGCATAAATTCCCCTTACGAGGCTGTTGACCGCTTACTGGAGAAACTGGAAGACAAGGAAAGCGTTAAGATACAGGATGCTTTTTCAATTTAGATCTCCCTGCATATTGCAAAGTTTTGTATAATAGCCGTTTAACTCATACAACGAATTGTGTCTGCCTGATTCGATGATTTGTCCCTCCTTTAGAACGTAAATTTCGTCTGCATTTTTTATGGTTGACAACCGGTGCGCAATAACAATTGTTGTCCGGTTTCTCATCAGTTTCTCCAGGGCATCCTGTACCAATCGCTCCGAATCGGTATCCAGTGCCGAGGTAGCCTCGTCCAGTATCAGGATTTCCGGGTTCTTCAACACCGCTCGCGCAATGCTTATTCGTTGGCGTTGTCCTCCCGATAGCTTTCCTCCCCGATCACCGATGTTTGTCTGATATCCGTGTTGAGTGGCCATGATGAACTCGTGCGCATTGGCCACTTTTGCCGCTTCAATAACCTCTTCCGAAGTTACTTCTTTTAAGCCAAAGGCAATGTTGTTGAAGAACGTATCGTTAAAAAGAATGGCTTCCTGGGTCACATAGCCTATTTTTGAGCGCAGGTCGTGTAAAGTAACATCCTTTATGTTGATATTATCAATAAAAACCCCCCCCTCCTGAATATCGTAGAACCGGGATAAAAGATCGGTCATGGTAGACTTCCCGGAACCCGATTGACCCACAAGCGCAACCGTTTTCCCTTTTTCAATCTTTAAATCGATCCCTTTCAATACCCACTCTTTGTTGTATTTGAACCATACATTGCGGTAATGTATGTTATTTTTAAAACTCAGCTTTTGCGGGTGCTGTATTTCTGTTATGTCGTTCTGGGCCTCCAGTATCTTGTCGATACGCTCCATGGAAGCAAGGCCTCTTTGTACGGCATATGCCGATCTGGAAAACTCTTTGATGGGATTGATAATACTGTAGAAAATGGTGAGGTAATAAATAAAAGTGGCCGCATCAATAATCCCGTTCCCGCTTAAAATAAGTGAGCCGCCAAACCAAAGGACAATGGCGATGGTAAGGGTTCCCAGGAATTCACTCATCGGATGTGCAAGATACTGCCGTCGCGCAATCCTATTGGACATCTTTCTAAACGTATCACTCCCCGTATAGAATCGTTTGGAGATTTTGCTTTCCGCATTAAACGCTTTTATTATTCTTAGACCGCTCAAGGTTTCTTCAATTTGCGACATAAGTTCCCCCCATTTGTTTTGTGCCTCGAACGAACTTCTTTTCAGTGATTTGCCAACGGTTCCCATCACATATCCCATTATCGGCAATACCACAAAAACAAAAAGGGTAAGCTGCCAGCTGAGAACGATCATGGTAATCAAATAAATCAGAATAAGAATGGGGTTCTTAAAGAGCATATCAAGCGAGCTCATCACCGAGTTTTCCACTTCGTTAACGTCCCCTGAAATGCGGGCCAATATATCGCCTTTGCGTTCTTCTGAAAAAAAACCGATGGGAAGAACCAGAATCTTATCGTTGATTTTGTTCCGGATGTCTTTAACTACTCCTGTCCGGATGGGGATGGTAAAATAAGATCCGAAATAGGCTGTACCGGTTTTAAAAAGAGTCATAACGATAAGCGCAACCGCCAAAAAAAGGAGCGTTGTGCTGCCTCCATGGGTTTCAATGAGCCGGGCCATGTACCAATTCCCGTTATTCAGGACAATATCGATCAATGAAACACTTTTTGTTTCCCAGGGAATAAATTCAAAAACCTTATCGTTGACTTTAAATAAAACCTGAAGTATAGGAATAATCGTTGCCAGTGAGAAAACATTCAATAATGCGGTGAGTAGATTAAAAAGAAAGGAGAGCACCACATATTTCTTGTAGGGAGGCAAGAAGCGCTTCAATATAGTTATAATACCGTTCATTAAAAAATATCCTTATTGCAGTAGTTTTAGTGTAACACGAAAAACGGTGCAAGATACACATAATTTGTGATTCCCGGTGTCAGATTTCGCGTTTTTGCAAAACGGTCTGCCATGAAAACAGAAAAGTGGGAAAAAATTCAAAAAAAAATGAATTAAATAATTCTTTAATTGTCAGGCTATTGTTTTGGGTTTTGTAAAATAGTTGATTTTTTTATCAAATTTGTTGTGAAAATGTTTTGATGGAATGAAATCTTTCCCTACCTTTGCATCCGCTTTCCGAAAACAAGTAGATGTAGAAAGCAATTGATCGTT
>JABNAD010000850.1_pt1 | contig 14240 bp, 11 predicted proteins | sample 7240381 | NCBI WGS metagenome assembly JABNAD01 (sample SAMN11332834, study PRJNA596920) | anaerobic digester metagenome | biome: digested sludge; isolation source: digested sewage sludge-derived enrichment culture grown on H2/CO2 | place: Germany: Goettingen
GAAACCTCAGTGTTCTCTGTGTTACTTTTTTCGTTTCACAGAGATTCACAGAGTACTCACAGAGGGTCACAGAGATTTAAATTCTTCTCTGTGTTACTCCGTGATACCTCGGTGAGCTCTGTGTAATTGTTTATTTTACAAGGACCCAACAAGTCACATTTTGAGGGATAGACCTTTAAGCCGTACTGATTATTTTTTTTCTGATAAATATTTGGTTTTTAATGACCTGATAGTAATCCCGATTGGAAAAACCAGCATATCAATTAACGAATAACCCCGGAAAATCATGTTTTTGTGCTGAATTACAAATACAATAGTCCGTTAAATTTAAGAATCACGCAAGGACGCCAGGACGCAACGAATTGATTATGAGCGATTTGCCATCTTTAAATAAGTTTTTATAATCCACTGTAAGTCAATTCATTAAAAATTCTTAACGGACTACTGAAATAAAAAGCTTGCATGTAAATAATAATGTCTACCTTTGCCGCCATCAACAAATAACAATTACATCACCATGAGTAAAGGAACAGTAAAATTCTTCAACGATCAGAAGGGATTCGGATTCATTAAGGACAATGATTCGAATAACGAGTATTTCGTACACGTGTCAGGCCTTATTGACGAAATAAGGGAAAATGACGAGGTTACCTTCGATCTGAAAGAAGGCAGAAAAGGATTAAATGCAGTGAATGTTAAAGTGATTTAATATATCATCCAAGGTAATTCTTTAAGCCCGGTGTTCCCGGGCTTTTTTAATGTCCATAAAAAAAAGCCACTCCTGAATGGAATGGCTTTCTTGTTTTATACTGCCTGTTTATTTGAGGCCGAGTTTTTTCTTCACCAGCGGCATAATGTCATCGGTCGGTTCGGTGTAAAGCACCAATCCTTCGGTTGAGTTAAGGATGAAACTGTACCCGTTTTCTTTGGCGACATCTTTCACGGCATTTCTTGCTTTTTCGATGATGGGGGTCGTCAGTTCAGTTTCTTTGGCCTGCAGATCTTCCTGGGCAGTCTGCTGAAACTCCTGAATGCGGCGCTGCAGGTCTATAATCTCCTTTTCTTTTGTTTGCTTGATGATGTTCGACATGGTAGCCTGGTTGGTCTGATAATCATTCAGCTTGGTTTCATACTCAGTCTGCATTGCCTGAAACTGACCTGAAAGTTGTTCCTGATATGCGGCAAAAACTGCACGGATGGAGTCCTGCCCGGGCATCATTTCGTATAGCTGGGCAAAATTAATATGACCTAATTTCTGGGTTTTTTGTGCACTTACCTGCATTGCCGAAATTGCTATCGCCAGCACAATGAAGATTTTCAGAATGTTTTTCATGTATTCGGTTGGTTTTAAGTTTTATTGCCGGGCAAATTTAGGAAAAATTCTTAATTGGTTGTGATTAAGTTACAGATGTTCTCCTGACAAATTTCAATCGTTATCCGGCGAACGGGAAAAGAATCCTGGTTTATATCTTTAACTGTATTATGTCCGGCATCCTGCCGGTGGTGGTCAGTCCGGATTACTGCCTGCTCTTATAAGAGTAGCCCATTTTGTCCAGCACCTCTTCGCTGATGTCGTACCTTGGATTGGTATACATCATGGAGACGCTTCCGGCCTTATCGAAAATTACTGCGTAATTGTCGCTGGCGGCAATGGATTCAATGGCGGCGTATATTTTTTCCTGAATGGGCTTGATCAGCTCCTGGCGGCGTTTGAAGAGGTCGCCGTTGTTGCCGAACCGCTGACGCTGGAGATCTTTGGCAGCCCGTTCCTTAGTGATGATTTCCTCTTCGCGTTTGCTTTTGATGTCGTCAGGCAGCAACACGGCTTCGGCTTTGAAGTTTTTGTAGAGCTGATCAATTTCAGCAAATTTGGCTTCAATATCTTTCTGCCACTGCATCGAAAGTTCATCAATCTCGGTTTTTGCATCGGCATATTCCGGAATATTTTCCAGAATAAACTCGCTGTCGACATAAGCGAATTTCTGCGCGGATGCAAATGCAGTCGTGAAAACGGCGATAACTGCAATCAATAGTGTCCTTTTCATGATATTTCCTCCCTTTGGGTTTGAGGTTACTTATTTGATTTTGTTACGGAGCATTAAAGCAAAAAACCTGCCATAATTTCCCGGTTTGATATTACCACTGTTTAATGACCTGCTCAACGGCCTTAATCAATACTCTGATTAATGCTGAAGTGGAACTGCCCCTTGTTGGCCGAAGGCAGTCCGGGGATGTCGTCGAATCCATAGCCCCAGTCAAGTCCCAGCAGACCGAACATCGGCAGGAATACCCTTACACCGACCCCGGCTGAGCGTTTCAGCGCGAAGGGGTTGAAACTCCTGAAATCCTTCCAGGCGTTTCCTGCTTCCAGGAAGGTCATCACGTAAATAGTGGCGCTTGGATTCAGCGACAGGGGATACCTCAACTCAAGCGTGGTCTTGTTGTAGATGGTTCCTCCTACATTCTTGTTCTTGTAATAGTCGGGCGTTAAACTTTCGTTTGAATAGCCCCTCATGCCGATGATTTCTCTTCCGTCAAGGTTGTTGTAACCTGAAAGACCGTCGCCGCCAAGGTAAAAGCGGTCGAAGGGCGTAATTCCTATGTCATTGTTATAGGATCCCAGGAAACCATATTTGGTGCGGGCGCTGAGTACCAGGTTACCGATGATCTGGCGGTAAAGCGAGAAATTTATCTTCCATTTATGGTATTCAATCCATTTGAATTTATCTTCGTCGGCCATGGACGCATAATCCTTGTCGCTGAAAAGCGAGTAGGGAGGGGTTACGTCGAGACTGAGCGAAACTTCGGAGCCTGAGCGCTGGAATATCGGGCTGTCGATGGAGTTCCGGGCAAAAGTAATTCCGTAACTGTAATTGTTGTACTTCCCGTTGCCGTTGCCGAAAGCGAAAATACTGCCGTAATTGTTCAGGCGGTAAGTCTGTATGCTGATGCGCTGCATCAGGGTAAAATAGTCGTCAGGCCAGGCGAGGCGTTTGCCAAGCATCAGCATAAAACCGTCGATCTTGAACGACTGGTAGTTTTCGCTGCTTCTGGATAATCCGTTTGAATAGAGCGAGTGATAATAACTTACGCTGAAGGAATTGGGCTTTTTGCCGCCCAGCCAGGGTTCGGTGAAGGAGGCGCTGTAACTCAGATATCCTTTGCCGTATGATTGCAACCGGAGGCTCAGCTTTTGTCCGTCGCCCGAGGGTATCGGACGCCAGGCGCTGCCCTGGAAGATTTTGCGTGCCGAAAAGTTATTGAATGAAAGCCCGAGGGTTCCTACCACCCTGCCATAACCCCAGCCGCCCGAAAGTTCGATCTGGTCGGATGAGGTTTCTTCAACCTTGTATTCTATATCTACCGTGCCGTCGTTTGGATTGGGAATAGGGGTGGGTGTGATTTTTTCAGGATCGAAATACCTCAACTGTGCCAGCTCGCGGGTGGTGCGGATGATGTCGGAACGGCTGAACATCTGTCCGGGACGGGTGCGCAGCTCACGCATCACCACATGGTCGTTGGTCCGGGTGTTGCCTTTTACAATTACCTTGTTGATGGTGGCCTGTTTGCCTTCGCGGATGCGCATCTCCATATCAATGGTGTCATTCTCCACCCTGACTTCCACCGGGGTGACCGAGAAAAACAGGTATCCGTCATCGAGATATAAAGTGCTGATGTCTATTTCGTTGGGGTTGTAATTGAGGTTTGCGTCCAGCTCACTCTGGTTGTAAATGTCGCCGCGGCGTATTTTCAGCACTTCGTTCAGTTGCTCGGCCGTGTATTTTGTATTGCCGACCCACTTGATGTCGCCGAAATAATACCTCCGGCCTTCCTCTATAGCGATATCAATCGAAATGGTCCTTGGCCCAGAACGGTAAACGGAATCCCTGACAATGGCGGCATCCCGGTAACCTTCATTATTGTATTTGGCGATCAGGCTGTTGAGGTCTTCCTTAAAGTCGTCGCGGATAAACTTTGAAGATTTGAAAATTCTGAACCTGAAATTTTCATTGATGACGTCAGTTCCAAAGCTGATCAGGGTGTCAGCATTCAGGGTGAGGACTTTACGCGGCGCTTTTGTCACCAGTTGATCAAGCGCGTTAAAGGGACGGAAGACACCCTTGTCCTTGGTGTTTTTCATGGTCCGCTTCAAACGGGTGTCGCTCAGATTTTCATTCCCCGTAAAACTGATCCTGTCGATGCGGACTTTATTGTTTTTGTCGATGTTGATGACCAGGCTGATTTCATTGGCTTTTACGCTGTCCCTGACCTGTTCGATTTCCACTTCGGTATTAAGGAATCCTTTTCCCGTAAAATGTTTCCTGATGATGTTCGACGTGCGGATAATCACATTATCGGTTACCACATCGCCTTTTACCAGTTTGATTTTATCGCGCAGGTCGTCGGCTTCCGATTTTTTTACGCCTTTGAATGAGAACTTGCTCAGGCGGGGCCGTTCCTGCAGGTCGATATTCAGGAAAACGAGGTCGTCGGAAAAGCGGGTGGCGGAAATTCTGACATTTTCAAAAAGCCCTTGTGCCCAGAGTTTTTCAATAGCCTTCCGGATTTTATCGCCGGGAATTTCGATGCGGTCGGCAACCTGGAGGCCCGAAAGCATGATGAGTACGTTATGATCAAGGTATTGAACCCCGGTAACGGTAACACCACCGATAATATACTCGCGGGGATTCGAATAGTCGATTTCGCTTAAATCATCCCCCAGCCTGATCTGGCCAAACGAAGTAAACTGGAATAAAAGCAGTGTGATTGCAGTGAGGCGGAGTTTCAATTTCATTTATCGGTAACTTGTTTTATTTGTTCACTGATCATTCCAAAACGACGCTCCCTGTTCTGGAAATCCAGAATGGCAGAATAAAGGTCATCTTTTCTGAAATCAGGCCATAATACTGGTGTGAAACAGAGTTCTGCATAGGCAATCTGCCAGAGCAGGAAATTACTGATGCGGTATTCGCCGCTTGTACGGATAAGTAATTCAGGGTCAGGGATATTGCTGGTGTCAAGATAGGTGCTGAATAACTCCTGGGTAATCTCTTCTGGTTTTATTTTTCCTGAAGCAACATCTCCGGCGATTTTTCCGGCGGCGGCGGTAATTTCCCACCGGCCGCTATAGTTGAGCGCAAGAATCAGGTTCATGCGGGTGTTGCCGGAGGTGATTTCCATGGTTTCCATGAGCTGCTTGTAACATTCCGGCTCCAGATGGCTCAGGTCGCCGATTGCGCTCAGCCTGATATTGTTATCCATTAATGTGCCGATCTCCGAATTCAGGGTGGAAACCAACAGGTGCATCAGCGCATCCACTTCGCACTTGGGCCTTTTCCAGTTTTCGGTGGAGAAAGCATACAGGGTAAGATATTTCACACCAAGTTCAGCCGCCGCTGTGGCCGTCTGCCTTACTGATTCCACCCCGTTCTGATGGCCGAATACCCTCACTTGTCCCCGGTTTTTTGCCCACCGTCCATTGCCATCCATGATGATTGCAATGTGCCGGGGTAATCTGGCGGGGTCTATTTTTTCTTTAAGATCCATTCTTCAGAATCAGGTAACTAAAGTACCATCTATTTTATAACCCCAATATTTAATTGGTGTTAATATTTGTTAATCAGTTTAATAAAAAACGTTAAGGCAGCGCTCACGCTCCAGGTAATTGAGTCTGAGTGAGATACTGATGCCTACAAAAGAATACCAGTCATTGAATTTAGAGTCTCCGCGTTGCATGCCACTGTCGTGGTTCAGCCCGGGATCGGAAGCGATTTCAAATGGTTCCGCTTCTCCGGGTGTCATCCCCTGAAGATCAAGGTAGTACGTAGTACTGACATCGTCAATGTAATCGGTGAATGTTTTATGCATCCGCCAATCGAGCGACATACCGATAAAGCTGTTGATGCTGTACTTGACGCCTATGCCGAAGGGGATGGAGAATCCGGTTCTTTTATAAGCTTTCCTTTCCGGAAATGCGCTGCTGCCCTGCCCTTCGGTGGATAACCCTTGCAACTCATAGGTTACGCCGTTGTAGGTTGCCTTCGGATTGAAAAAGAATACCGAAGCCCCTCCGTACATGTAAGGGGTAATGAAGTGCCTGAGACTGCCGATGAAGTACTCATAAAAGTTAAACTCGAAAGTGGCGGAAATATCTGATATATGGCTGGTGAAATTGAGGTTCCGGGTAGTATTGACCTTTGAAATGGCATCATCCCCAATCAGGGTTCCATAGGTGAAACTTCCCCGGATGGCTGTTCTTTCATTGAAATTATGCCTGATAAAAGCTCCGGCGGCAGGTTTTGTCAGCAGAAACTGACTGCCGGGGTTCAGGTCGCCGAGATAGTAGGAGCCTCCGCCAAAGAGTCCGATCTCGCCATAGCTTTGCGCACCGGCCAGCATAGTCGTAAACAGGAAAGACAGCAGCAGAATTCTTTTTTTCATATTCATTCTCAGGTTCGCTTAAAGGCGATTTTTATGCATAATTATGGTTTCTTACAGAAACAATACTACAGCCGACCCATAAGCGCCTGATTTGGCATGCAAAAGTAAGAAAAAATATGAGCCGCAAAGCAATGATGGAATTCCGGCCTGAATCAGTTGCGGACATCCCGGCCCCACATCAGCTTTTGCCTGATGGTGGTGAAGAAATTGTCGTTCAGCCGTTGAACCAGATTGATGCTGAACGATTCTTTCCGGATGACAATTTCGGTGGATGAATCAATTATGGCAGATCTGGAATCAAGACCAACCAGATACTGCGACATCCGGCCTTCAACTTTCAGCCTGATCACGCTTTTGTCAGGGATAACGACGGGCCTGACGGTTAAATTGTGCGTAGCAATGGGGGTGATGACAAAATTCTCGGAATCGGGTGTAATGATCGGGCCGTTGCAACTGAGCGAATAAGCCGTGGAGCCGGTGGGCGTGGCGATGATCAGCCCGTCGGCCCAGTAGGAGTTCAGCAATATGTTGTCTATATAAACATGCACCAGGATCATGGATCCGGTATCTTTCTTATTCACGGTGAGCTCGTTCAGCGCGTAGTTGATTTCGCCGAAGAGGTGCTCAGGGGTTTCCACGCACAACATGGAACGTTTATCGAGGGTGTATTCTCCCTTAAGCAGGGAGGTCACAGCCTGGTTGATTTCATCTTTCGAAATGCTTGACAGGAAACCCATACGGCCGAGGTTGATACCCATCAGCGGAATGCCCGAATCCCTGATCAGGGTGATGGCATCCAGCATGGTGCCGTCGCCGCCTATCGAAAACATAAAATCCGCGTTTCCGGGCAGTTCGTGGTGTGCAGCGAATGTCTGCGGCTCTCTGCCGAACCTGATCCTGTCCCTGACAAATTCGTAAAACGGCTGGTGGATGATTACCTGCACATTGTGCCTGTCAAGGATCTCAACCAGTTGCTGAAAATAATAGAAAAGCTCATCAGCAAATGTCTTTCCGAAAAGCGCGATTTTCATTTTTTTCTGGATTTGATGTCAGTACCGGGCATGGCCCTGAAAATGCAAATGTACAACACTGCGGCCTGGTATGGTCAGATTGCTGCCATAAAGTGGATGAAAATGCCGGCTTTCCCTTCGCGGTTCAGCGAAAACTCGGTACGGACCACTTTATCGTAATAAGTCACAAAATCAATACCCAGGCCGGTGCCGAGCAATAATTTGTCTTGTAAGGAATTGTTTTTACCGGGTTCGCCCCGCCAGGCCCGGCCTGCATCGGCAAAAGCCCCTATGTGCACCGAAACCGGAATGGTGTTGAACTGTTCCGCTTTCAGGCGGCCAATCCGGATAATTTTCTGCGGAAGCAGGGCATATCTGAGGTTCGCCTTTGTTATCCAGAAGTTGTCGCCGTCAACGACCTGATATTCATACCCTCTTACATAATCGCGCTGATAACCCAAACCCTGATTGCGGAACCAGGGTTTTGTGCCGCGGCTTGACAATTTAACGGCTCCGCCGGTAGCAAGGTTCCATCTTTGGGATAGCGGCAGGTGCCAGCGGACTGAACTCCGCAATGTCAGGTAATTGTAGCCGACAGGTGGCAGTATGCCTGTCCATTCGAGCAGCGCATCGGCATACCAGCCGGAGAGGGGATAAGCCCGCTGATCGCGGAAATCGGCTTTCAGCAGGTAGGAAAGGAGCGGAATAACGGTTTCCTTTGTCTTTATGCCGGCATATTCCGGATTCAGCGCCAGCAGGGTGTCGCTGAAACGGTAACTGCCGAGCTGTGCAGTTAGTGTGTGGCTCAGATGTATCCCCGGTCTGAACCTTAAAAACGCTGCGGCTTCAGCATAGTACCTCAGAAAGCTATCGTGCCTGAAGTAATCAGGTTTGTCGTTTGTGGTAATCACCGCCGTTTCCCGTTCCCTTGCGCCGGTCAGTATCAGCCCGGCACCCAAAGTTTTACGGGCGTTCAGGTAGGGCGCTTCATAGGTCAGCATCACTTGCTGCTGGTATCCTGCCATAAAGCGGATATGCAGTTTCTCAAGCCTTCCCCTGAAATTTTCCTGTTGCAGGAATAGGCCGTATGAAAGACGGGAAATGTCACCTTTCTCCAGCCAGGCATTGAAATTCCGGTCGGCAAAATTAAAAACAGGCCACAGCCAGGTGTACCAGCGTTCCTGCACCTTAATATCCACAATAACATCGTCTGCATGGCTTCCGTATTCAATCCCGGTTTCGATAAAATGAAACAATGGCTGGCGTTGAAGGTTTTTAACGGATTCGGACAAGGCATTCTGTAAATTGCTCAATGACAAGGTATCGCCCTGCATGAAGGTGAGCTCCCTGAGGATAATGTAATCTTTGGTTTTTTTGTTGCCGGAAATCCTGATATCGCTCACTACCAGCAGTTGCCCGGAATCCCTTGCCGGCAGTATGGCCGTTGCGGCAGATGACAGAAACAGCAGGAGTATCCCGGTGATGCAGGATTTCAGTTTCATCAGATGTCGAGGTACTTCATCAGGGAGTCATACCTGTCGCGCAGGGTGTTGTTGAAGTCACCCTCAAAGAAGGATGCTTTTATGGTGTAGCCGAAGCGGTTAAATGTCTGGATAATGGGTCCGATGTCTATGCGGTTGATCTTGAGGGTGACTTCCATGCGGGAGGAATCGGGCAGGGTCAGGATGTAAAGGCTCAGGATGCTGGCGTCGTTCGACTCAACGATTCTGGCAATCTCGCTGAGGGCGTAATCGCGGATGCCCATTTCCAGGACGATGATTCCGCCGGGATTGTCAACCGCTGCCAGGCGGGCAAAATATTTCACCAGGCACTGCAGGGTGATGGAGCCCAGGTAATGATTGTTGGCGTCAATAACCGGAATCAGGGTGAGCTTTTGTTCGAATACCTGGCGGATAACATCGTAAACATGCTGATCCTCCGTTACGTATGGTTTCTGAAGGGAAAGGGAATGATTGCCCAGCGGCTCCTCATAACTGTTCATCTCATAAATATCCGATTCGGAGATCAGGCCCAGGAAATCATGGTTATTCACGATGGGCAGGTGCGAAACCCGGAACTCTTCCATCCAGTTGAGGGCGATCAGGCCGCTGTCGGAGGTCTTCAGGGGCATGATTGCGTCGCTGATTAAGTCTTTGGCCAACATGTTTGATTGGAGCTAATGATTTACAAACTTACAAAGAATCCCGCTTGAAATGTTGTTGTTGTTTGCCTGTCTGATTGATCCGTTTGTTCTGATAATCTTTAAGTTATTGTAAAACAGATAAATGGGAATTAATCCAGGTTCCGGGTTGTAAATCTTCTGCATCAGATTTAACCTGTACACCGACCTTATTGTTTCAGGTTTTCCTGTTAGTAAAATCTCATTAACTTTGCCTGCCCGCTCCCGGAAAAACAAAGGAGATCGGGATGTGAGAATATCGGTGAATCGCCGGTTTATTCTGTTTCGCGAAGGAACTGCGTGCCTGTAAAGGCTGTGGTCCTGTTTTCCCGGACAGAATCCGGTGGTTATCCGGGATGTAAATAAAAGTTGGAATGAAAAATCCTTATAAACTTTTTAGCCTGGGCAACCTGGCCATTCTGATCATTCTGGGCGTGGTCCTGACACAGATTCTGACCCTCCGCTTTTACGAAAAGCCCAACCGCATTATTGAAAGCGATGTCAGTAATTATTATGCCTATCTGCCGCTTCATTTCATTTACGGTCAGCTTGATTACCGTTTCGATGAGAAGAGCTTTCCCATTGTAAAGGATTACGTTTACAGCGTTCCGGTTGGTAACGGCAATTATATCAATCCCTATACGATGGGGATGGCCATTGCCTATTCACCTTTCTTTTTTGCCGTTCACCTGCCGTTGAAATGGTCGGGACAACCTGCCACCGGATTTTCACAGCCCTACCGCATATCCATTATTCTTGCCTGCCTGTTTTATGTGTTGATTGCCCTGATTCTGCTGAAACGGATCCTCGCCGGGATTTTTAATGACAGAATAACCGCCCTGACGCTTACGGCAATGTTTCTGGCTACCAACCTGCTTTACTACATCTCCCATGAACCCGGAATGCCCCATGCATTCAACTTTTCATTCGGAGTGTACTTTTTATACCTGACCATCCGGTGGCATGATAAGCCCGGAGTGTGGAATTCAATACTGCTGGGGATTATTTCAGGGTTGATATCGCTGATCAGGCCCACCGATGTGGTGATTGCCCTGGTCTTTATCCTGTGGAAAGTCGATTCATTCGCCGCCCTGAAAAACAATGTTCAGCTGTTTCTCAGGAAATGGCACCTGATTCTGATTGTCCTGTTTTTCGGATTTATGGTGTGGGTGCCTCAAATGCTCTATTGGAAACATTTTACAGGTCATTTTCTGTACAATCCATATCATGATGCCGGCTTCAGGTTCTTTTTCGGCAACCCGCAAATATTTATTTCCCTTTTCAGTTACCGGAAAGGCTGGCTGCTTTATACGCCTGCAATGCTGCTGCTGATCCCCGGCTTTATTTTTCTCTACCGGAAATACCGTCCTTACTTCTGGCCTGTAGTCATCTATTTCGTGGTGAATCTCTGGATCATCGCTTCGTGGTGTCTGCCCTGGTACGGCGGCAGTTACGGGCAACGCGCCTACGTAGTATCCTACAGCATTATGATTTTGCCCCTGGCCGCAGCCTTTGGCATTTTTCTGAACAAAAACAGAGTGCTTCCAATCCTGGCAGGGTTGCTGATAACCGGCTTGTTTATTGTTCATAATATTTTCCAGATGCGGCAGTACCGCAGCGGGGCGATTCATTATGTATCCATGACCAAAGAGGCTTACTGGGATTCCTTTTTACGCGAAAAACCATCGCCCAGGCTGAAATACCTGCTTTCATACCCCGATTACGATAACGCCAAAAAGGGTAAATATCCCACGCCGGTGATTGATCCGGTTTATACCGGAAAACTTACCCGTGAAGAAATCCTGCTGAGATTGCAACAAGATGTTCGGCAGGAGTTTGCGCAGGATACCCTGAAACAACAGCAGTGGACGGCCAAAGCCGCTGAGGAGAACCTCGGCATAGATGCATACCTCGACAAACAGGCCGGCATCCGGATGGAAGAGCAGATCAGCGCCGGCATCATTGTTCCCAAAAAGTAGTCCGGAGATGTCTGCAACAATCAAAGAATTTCTGGATCAGGTAGTAGCGGGCGGCACCTGTACGGGCTGCGGCCTCTGCGCCGGGCTGGATGCCTCGCAGAAATCCTTTATGCGCTCCACGCCCAAAGGCCCCCGGCCAATAATTTCCGTTGACCACGAAATCCCGGAACTGATCAGACAGAGTTGCGCCGGTCACCGAATCGACTATCCCGGACTTTACCGGCAGCACTACGGCCAGGTTCCGGAAAACTGGCTTACCGGTATCATTTCAGAAGTATATACGGGTTACTGCACGGACGAAACCATCCGTAGAAACAGTTCGTCGGGTGGCGTGCTCACGGCGGTGCTTTGTTATTTACTCGAATCAGGCGAAATAGATGCCGCGGTGGTGGTTACCCAGGGCATTCCGGAGCCGGAAAAAGCTTCGGTGGTGATCGCCGGCACAACTACCGAAATTCAGGCGGCTTCACAGTCGGTATATGTCCCGGTTTCAACCCTTGATATCCTGAACAAGCTTGATCCGCAAAAGCGCTATGCCATCACCTGTCTGCCCGAACAGTCGGCGGCCCTCAGGGTGCTGCAGCATCAGGGTCACGCAAACGCGCTGAGTATTAAATACATTCTGGGCCCTTACACGGGCACAGCCATTTATCCGGCCGCCATTGAAACCTTTCAGCGCATCAACGGGGTAAAGAAGCAGGATGCGGTTACTTCGCTCAGGTGGAGGGCGGGGGAGTGGCCCGGCTACCTTGAGATCATTACCCGCTCGGGTAAAGTACTGCGCTCGCCCAAGGTCTATTATAACTTCCTGATTCCCTTTTTCGTAACCAACGCCAGCCTGCAGAGCATGGATTTTGCCAACGAGTTTGCCGATCTGGCGGTGGGCGATGCCTGGTCGCCCGAGTTTGAATCGCAGGGGCAGGGATTTTCGGTGGTGGTGAGCCGCAACGAAAGGATGACGGCCCTGCTTAGAGAACTGCAGCAAAAAGGGGTATTATCGCTGAGGCCGGAACCGCTGGAATCGGCATCTGCTATGCACGGCCATATGATCGACTTCAAAAAACGGGGCAGTTACATCCGCAACCGGATGCGGCGCATGTTCGGCCGTAAGGCGCCTGATTTCGGATACAAGCCTGCAAGCGTTGGTTTTAAAAGAATCATGGTTGAATTGGTAATTTCAGCTATATTCGTGCTGGGTAAAACCCGGCTGCTCAGGTTGATGCTTTACCTGCTGCCCGAAAGGATTATCGGACCGCTTTTCAATACGCTGAGGCTTAAATGGAAGAAGATTTCACGGAAAACCAAGCGGCAGGGGCTGGAGTCCTATGCGGTCGTATATACTGAAACAAAGCAATGATTGATTTTAACCCACTGATTGGAAGGATATACCCAAGGATTCTCACGCAACTGAACCGCGATCCCCACACGGCGCATTACGGCAGTTTCGACCGCAACTGGTGGCATTATAAGATCAGGGATTTTTCTTCCATCATCCTGCAGCAGGGCGGTTACTTTCTGGCAATGGCGGCGCAGTTGCCCGCTTTCCGTGAGGTATCAGACCAACTGAAAGAGTATGCCCGTGCTTCTGCCGGCTTCTGGGCAGCAAGAGCCGTCCGCAGGGGCGCTTTCGAGGAGTATTACCCGTGGGAGGACGGTTATCCGCCGCTCGCCTTTTCCACCCTGGCCGTTTCCGGGATAATTTTATCGCAAAAATTGGATATTGTTCCTTTTCGCAACGCGCTGAAAAAGGCCGCCCGCAAGCTTCAGCAACGTTTCGAAGCGAAAGCAGCCAACCAGCAGATTGCCGGACTTGCTGCCCTGGCCGCACTCAGGAAAATTGATCCTGACCTTGTTGATAAGCATACATTTGAGTGGCTGACGAAACAGACACTTGCCCTGCAGTCGGATGAAGGCTGGTTTACCGAATACGACGGACCTGACCTTGGCTACCTCTCTGTTTCACTGGATTGCCTCTGGGATCTTTATGATAACACCGGCGACCGGCGTTTTGCGGATTCAGCAACAAATGCTATCAGGTTTCTGGCCACCCTGGTCATCCATAATCAGGGGGCCATCGGCATGCACAATGCGCGGAATACCGATTACATCGTGCCTTACGGCATCAGCCGCTTTCTGTCTGCCGGAAATCCGGAAGACGCCCTGCTTGCCCGTCAGGTAATGGAAGCGCTGTATGCAGATATGGAAGAACCCGGCCATTTCTTTCAGGCGGTGGACGACCGTTACTGGAGCCACTACATCGGACATTCGGTGGTGCGGGCGCAACTTCAGCTCGACTGCGCAGGGCTGAAAGATCCGGCACCGTCTGCAGGGCCTTCAGCGGATGTGCTCTTCCCGGAATGCGGAACCGCCCTTCAAACAGTGGATGGTCACCGGATCATGGTCAGCTGTCTCAAGGGGGGTATCCTGAGTATCCGCAAAGGAGATAAATACCTGAATGATTTTGGCTGGATTATTTTCGACGGAAAGAAACAGTTTGTAACCCACTGGTGGAGCCTCTCCAACCGCTTTTCGGGGACCCCCGGAGCGTTCGAAATATCGGGAAATCCGGTGCTGTTCAAAGAAAATACCAGCACCCCGCTGAAACATTTCGTCCTGAGGGTGGTAAGTTTC
>JABNAD010000851.1_pt1 | contig 14231 bp, 13 predicted proteins | sample 7240381 | NCBI WGS metagenome assembly JABNAD01 (sample SAMN11332834, study PRJNA596920) | anaerobic digester metagenome | biome: digested sludge; isolation source: digested sewage sludge-derived enrichment culture grown on H2/CO2 | place: Germany: Goettingen
GGTCTACCTCATGACCTGTGCCCTCAATTTTGAGGAGACGAGAATTGAATTTTCAAGTCTCTTCCTACAAGCCTGAAAGAGCCTCCCGCAACGTCCCCATGACCACCTCCCTCAAGGTGGCCAGCGAGGCTCTACCGAGCCACGAGGTTTTCGGGAAGAACCATAACCATGTCCTGCGGGACATTGACGCCCTCATCGAGAGGGGTGTGTCCAATTTTGGACAGACCTCCTACACCCATCCGCAGAACGGCCAGAGCTACCGAATGTTCCTAATGGATCGCAAGGGATTCGTCCTGCTGGCTATGGGATTCACCAAGATCAAAGAGGACCCTGTGCTCTCGTCAGTTATTAAGGAAATCTTAACAACTGCCCGTGATGGCAAGAGCTACAAGTACCTCATGCTCCCCATCGAGTTCCTTTCCGGCTGGCTCTTCACGTGAGCGACAGCGAACCTGTCTTTGTCACCCAGGACAACAGGTGCTACTTCTCGCCCCGTCATGTCTGTGATGCCTTGGGTATCACTTGGTCCACCCAGTTCATGAAAATCCAAGCAGATGAAGTACTTTCGACCTGCGTTCTCGAAATGAGAATGCAGCTCCCTGGTTCCATCCAGAGCCGAGCCTACACCATGCTCCCCATCGAATTCCTTTCCGGGTGGCTCTTCACGTGAGCGACAGCGAACCTGTCTTGATCAAGAAGGTTGCGCCTGAACTCCAGGCCAAGCTGGATCTCTATCGTGCCCTGAAGGGTTCCGTCGGCTGAATTTTCAGCTTACGGAGATCGAGATTCAGGCCGGTCCTTTCGACCTGCGTGGTGGAAATCACCATGCAGCTTCCTCCCCGGTCCCGTGCAGGAGGTGTGGTGGAAATCACCATGCCTTCCGCAGGTGATGACGAAAAGACCGCCGTTGCCGAAATGGCAACGATGCGTTCTAAGGCTTCTAGATCAAGGCTGATCAGGTTCAAGCTCAACCGTTTCGGAAATCGAAATCGTTGCCCGTGATGGCAAGACCTGCGTTGTGGAAATAACAATGATGCTTCCTGTGATGGCTCCAAGATCAAAGCAGATCAGGTGGTTGCGTCAGTCGTGACGGAAATCGCTACAACTGCCCTTGATGGCAAGACCTGCGTAGTGGAAATGACAACGCAGCTTCCTCCCCCCCCCCGGAAGGTTTTGTTCAAAAAATCTGAAAGCCCATATATCGTAGAGAGATGATTGAATGTCCCCCGTGGCAGGGTCGGCGTTTGGTTGGCAAGGGTCTATCCGTCCTCATGGTCAATAGACATCGCACCGATAGAAGGTCCGGGCCATCGCCGCTGAACCCTCTTGACTGCACCTTCATTCTCCATTACAAAACCTCCTAACGAACGTAAGCAGGATTTGTAATCAGGAGGAAAGGACATGGCCGAGGGTAAGTTCATCTCATATCTGCGTGTATCCACCGCCAAGCAGGGACAATCAGGGCTTGGCCTTGAGGCCCAGAGGAAGGCAGTCACTGACTACCTGAACGGCGGGAACTGGAGCCTGCTGGCAGAATTCGTAGAAGTTGAGAGCGGGAAGAAAAACGACAGACCAGAACTGAACAAGGCCCTGGCCCATTGCAAGCTCACAGGGGCAACGCTTGTGATAGCCAAGCTGGACCGCCTGTCTCGCAATGCCCACTTTTTGCTGGGCCTTCAGGAAGCCGGAGTTCACTTCATCGCCGCCGATATGCCGACTGCTAACGAACTAACCGTGGGCATCATGGCTCTTGTGGCACAGGAAGAACGGAAGGCCATCTCTGCCAGGACCAAGGCCGCACTTGCCGCCGCCAAGGAGCGGGGCGTGAAGCTGGGTTGTCCCAAGGGAGCCGCTCACCTCCGGCAGTACGGGAACGAGCTTGGCGTGGAAGCGGTGAAGCGGAATGCTGATGAACGTGCCGGGAAGCTAGCCGATGTAGTCAAAGAAATTCAAGAGGTAAGGGGCATCACAAGTTTGAAGGGCATTGCTAATGAACTCAATAGGATGGGGATCACCACAGCCAGGAACGGCGCATGGCATGCATCCAGCGTGAAGAACCTAACGAGGAGGCTCGAAGGTCAAAATCAATTGTTGAAGTACCGCTCATAACAAACGAGCGTGTTTCACAATAAATGTTTCACAGACTAATCATTGACGGCATTTATTATTTTTCTGTGCACCATGTCCAGAAAATGTCCATAAATGATCTAGTGTGCATCAATAAGGCTATCAGAGGATCTACTCGAACTCACAGCGAGACACTCGTCAATTAAGTTGGGAACGAGAACCCCTGTCAACAAAAGCAGTTTAAATATATCAACATCAAACTTCTGCCACCACACTCGAAAAAACATCATCCGGGCATAAACAATATTTTGAGCAGCAAAGCTCATCTTCTTCAAACCACATAACTAAGATTTCTCGATCCTCACAAAGATATTCTTCAACCCAAGAGACAGATCTAGGCTCATTAGGAAAAACTAAACACAAATTCACATCATATCCAATATCGCCTTGATATCTATATCTATACTCATACAACTGACTTAATCCTTTGCGAACCTGACTTAGCAAATTATCGTCAGTGACACTTTTTACCTCAAATAAGAACTTTTTATCTGAAGGAAAAAGGGAAAACAAATCAACATGCTCATTCTCAAAAGAAACAGCGCCTCTTAGGTCTAGATAATTGTGTAATTTTTCTAAGATGATCTTATGCGTAAGATTAGCTCGCTGACGCTTGATCTTGGTTACTTCAGGATCTGCATAGATTGTCCTCTTCCGATCTCTTTCAGAGGATGGGACTGGATCAAAAATAAGTCGCCTAAATGGGTAGGTATCTCGAGCTTTAAATATCTCAGCAGATTTATCTGTAGTTGAAAATTCATTAATCTCAGGAAAAATATCTAAAGGCTCTTCGGTCAACACCGAAAAAGTCGCTGCATCAATGGATTTAACGCCATCAAAATATTTACCCCATGAACAATCAGAGATGGATCTCTCCAATTCATGGTGATTGCTTATACCATCAAAACCATCAAAGTGTGATTCGAATGAATTTATTGCTAAAAACTTCTTCAATATAGCGCTTTGATCATTCGGCCCAAACGTCTCTCTAATTCTAATCCCGGATCTATCAGATTTTAAAAAATTTGTATGATTTAGAAGATGGAACCGTCTTTCAAAATGATCAGGCAATTCAACCAACCCGGCTCTATAATCGCTCAATACGCGACACGTCGCATCTAAATCAGGAAGAGCTTTAATAAAAATATCTGAAGAATTTGCTAGTGCATAAATTTCTTCGAACGAGACGATAGCATCAAAAAAACTAACATCTCTTAAAATAGAATCCGCCTCAATAGCCCTACAAATAAGACGTAATGGCGAAAGATGCACGCTATTATTTATCATTTCTAAAGTTCTAGAAGAAGCGTTTCGCTGCACTCTCAAATTGCATGATCCAGAAAAATAAGCTGTTCCCATACCATTAGGATATTGGAACAATAATAGCTGCACCATAAGAAAAGCCGCGACATTAGGCTCTTCTGAAACTAAAAATCTTTTTGCAGCATGGCTTAAAAAAATATACCATTGTCCATTATAGCACTCAACTCGATACAAACCAAGATACGCTGGGTAGGCGCTTATCTCGTCTCTAAACTTGGAAACATCACGCTCAACAATCGAGGCTACAGCTGACGCCCTAGGACTGATTTCCGCAAATCTAGCTTCAATTTGCGCCCTATCATAAGGCGTCCCGTCAAACTCATTGAAAATGCAAGCAATATCAATAAGCTTTTCAGCCCAACTTACAGAACTTGAATGAATCTTGTGACTGAACAGATCTTTTATGATCATTTTTCAGAAACTCCAAGCCTAGCGAGTCAACAAGGCCATCAAATGTTATTGAAGACGAAACGTCGAAAACTTCTTTTAGAATATGCTTCCCAAGCGCAGCGGCAAAAAGAGGAGGCACGGCATTACCGACCTGCCTGATAACGTGACGCCCGGTACCACAAAACTCCCACCAATCAGGGAACGTCTGTATCCTTGCACTTTCGCGGGGCGTGACTTCACGAGGTGAATACGGATGGACATGCCCCTTCCCGCCCCCAGCATCTGAACCGACAATGATTGTGAAACTAGGCCTATTTGGGTCAAGCTTATTGATCCTTGTTTTTGGATCACGCTCTCCAAATTTTAATGACTTATATCTATCAATTATTCTTGAGCTATGCTTTCTGCCCACATGCGCATTTAAAGCAGGGTCTTCTCTCCAGTCAGTCACCGGATCTGGCATATGGCTCAAAGCAGAAATCACCGTATTAAATGGATTCAAACTATTTAAATTTTTTAATCTTGTATCAAAATGAGTTGGAGTCATCTCTTGAACTGAAATCATTTTTTTTGTCCCTATAAAAAAAATCCTCCGTCTAAATTGAGGGACTCCAAAATTTGCAACCTCGTATTCATGTGTAGATATGTTATACTGCCCGTCAAGGGACAACACTTCCACAAGCTCTTCAAATAATTGTCCACCATGAATTGTCTTTAACCCAGCAACATTTTCAAAAACTAAAGCTTCAGGGGATACATCTTTCAATATTCTCGCATACTCAAACACTAAATTCCCACGCGGGTCTCCAAGGCCTTTCCTTCTTCCAAAGACAGAGAAAGCCTGGCAAGGAGGCCCACCTATCAACAAATCAATTGTTTTGTTCTTTGTGCAATCCGCGATGATCTTTGAATTTAACTTGCGCACATCCTCACAAAGGACAGGATGCTTGCCCAAAAAATCTTTTTTCCCTTGGTTGACGACAAGGGTCTGACAAGACACTGGATCTAAGTCAGAAGATAGAATGACATTACACCCTGAAGATGCCATGCCTAAATCAAGTCCTCCACCGCCAGAAAAGAGACCAAGAACATTAGGGTACTTCATCATATATGATTAAATCTCAAATTAGCATAAACAACTATTTAAAAAAAATATCTAATTCAACGCTATCGACTTCACATTCCCATATAACAACTACGTTCCATCCAAGTTCTTTTAATTTCGCTATATTTTTTGCATCTCTCACAACATTTTTTTGTAGCTTTGCCTTCCAATACTCCTGATTAGATTTCGGTATTTTACCATGCAAACAGCCTCCGTGCATATGCCAGAAGCATCCATGAACAAAAAATGACCGTTTTGTATTTTCGCAGAACAATATCTGGACATCCGGGAAGTTTTTTGTCGTGCAATCTAAATCGATAACCAAGGAAATGAAGTCGTGATCTTATCTTCTTTTCAGGCTTCGTATCTTTTGCCCTGATCAAGCTCATTATTTCTGAGCGTTTTGAACTAGTTACTACATCCATTGGTCAGAAAATCACAACAACACAATTTAAGATCGGGCAGACTACCGCCCACGCCTTGTTCTTCCGTATAACAGACTTAACCGATTTACAATCATACCTTTTTTGCGAACTATCCCGGACAACTGACATTCATAATCAAAACCTGTTACCACCCATTCGGGTCATGAATTTCTATTTCATCCATCCTGGCCTTACTAATCGCCTCAAGGAGCACCGGCAAGGCATACCCCATGCCGTCCTTGTCCCTTCCGTAATGAGCCGAGATGCTCTTGTTCGTATGCCCGTGGATCGCGTCGGTCAGGCTTGGATCAACCCCTGCGTTCCTCAAGGCCCTCTTGGAGGTATGCCGGAAGGAATGAAAGGTCTTCTGCTCCCCAGCCTCACCTAAAGGCTTCACCCCGATCTTTTTTGTGTACCTGCTCCACCACTTGGAGAAGGTATCAGTCCTTTTGTCTGGACGGCCCTTCATCTCCTTCAGAGTAGAGAACAACTTCACCGCCCCCTGCTTCTGCCTCAACTCCACGAACTCAAGGAAGCCTAACTCCACAAGCCGGGGATGGATCGGAACCTTGCGCCTGGAAGACTTGTTCTTGAGCCGCCGCTCAGTGCTTTGGTCGGCATGGATGAACAGAAACTTCACTCCGTCCTCTTCCATAACATCGGCAACATCAAGCTGGCCGATCTCCTCAAGCCTTGCCCCTGTGAACAACGCCACGATGGGGAGCCACCGATAGTCCAGCACGGCGTCAGCACCATAGTCTCGCATTAGCCGTTTCTTGAACTTGCACTCCTGGCCAGGGACAAAGAACGATGACGAGAACAGGACGTTCAATTCCTCTTCCGTGTACGGAAGGGTTGCTGGTTCATCATCACCGTGCTTGTCGGCATTGTGGGTAACTCTGATCTGGTTGGCGGGGTTGTCATCAATGAAGCCGTTGTCTACAGCATGGGCCAAAATCGCCTTCAGTGCTCCAAGGTATTTGTCGTTGATTGTCTTGGAGTTCAGCAATTTAATGGTGCTTCCCTCCTGCTGTTCCTTCTCTACGAATTCAAGGACCTGCTGGATGGTCTTCTTGCGGACGGCATGGGGGAGCCTAGCGGGGAACTTCAGCAAGGCGTCCTTGTACTGCCTGAAGTGAGACTTGGTGACAGCCTTCACCGGAAGATCGCCAACAAGCTCAATGAAGCGACGGACAGCACCTTCAAAGTTCAGGACAGTGCTTGGTGCTGGCTTCCGTTCCTTGAGGTAGCTTTCCCAAATTGTAGACAGGCAAGGATTGTCCTCCGATGGAATCAAGGAAGCATCTTGCGCCTGGGCTTGTACGGTTTGTCCCTGGCCATTAACTTGGAGAACCACGGGAGAACCGACAACAAGCCCAGCACTTGCGCTGTGAGAGCCGCAGTAAGTCACGCCCTGGCTTGCCGGGGGCGTTGGTATCCACTGACCATCTAGGCGCTTGAGAATGGCCTCCTGGGCCTCCATCTCCTTTTGGATCAGCGAGAGACACAACCGCCGGAAAGCGAGAGAGCCTGCTTGATCCTCGACCTTGAGGCCATGAGCACCGAGGAAGGCCAAGGCCCTGTCATGGATGATGGAGGTATCGCCACTGGCAAGATAGCTTCCCCCAGCCGAGAGGAAGAGCCGGGCACGTTCACGCTTTCGCTGGATGACGGACGGGGACAGGCCAACACCTTGAGCCGGGAAGGCTTCAGGCGTGAAGGGAATGCCCTTCTGTTCGTGGAGTTGACGGAGGAACTCTTGATTCTCCTCCCACTCCTTCCTGGCCTCTGTACTCCCTGCCGCCCGTTCCTGCTCATCATGGGCTAGGACTTCGTGCAGGTAGAGGACGGCAAGGCGGTCCAGCTCGTAGTCGGGGACGGAATCAAGATCAGTGAGCGGAGCCGCAGATGATGAGGACTCCCCTGCCACTTGTGACTGGGCAAGCTGCTCCTGCTGCCGACGCTCAAGCTCAAGGCGCCTGCGGTGCTCCTCGAACTCTTGGTCAATACGGACAGCTTCAACCCTGCATCGGGCCTTGGCTTCCTTGGGGTCTTTGGTCTTGAGGCTGAAGACGATCTCTTTCTTGGGGGCATAAACCTCCAAGATGTCGGATGGGATGCGAACCCGGAAATAATAGTTTCCGGATGAGCCACGGCGTTGAAGATGGTTACATAAAGACAAAGCTCTCATGCCTCTTGTGTAACAGCTTTGTGTAACACTTGGAAGCATGAGAGCTTTTAAAATCAGGCGTTTGTTGTAATTTCAAACGCTTATGGTTAGATGGTGTCGAAGGGGGGACTCGAACCCCCACGGGATACCCCACTACCCCCTCAAGATAGCGTGTCTACCAATTCCACCACTTCGACATCTAACCTATCAGATTTGCGAAACTTCATCCCGCAAACCGGAGAAGCAGTCTTTAGCCATGCCTCTTCGGTTTGTCCAGCACTTTTTTTACTGTTTCTGCTCCGGAGCGGCAGGCTGCTCGGCCGGGGCCGCGGGGGCGGCTTCCTGGGTGGCCGGGGTCTGGGTCACGGGCATGTCGATGACGATGGACTCCTTGGGAGCCACGTGCTGCTGGGTGCTGACATACGTGAAAACCATGGAGGTCAGGAAGAACACGGTCGCCGCGCCGGCGGTCAGTTTGCCGAGCAGGCCTCCCGCGCCCGTGGCCCCGAACAGGGACCCGCCGCCACCGCCGAAGATGACTCCCATGCCCTCTTTGCCGGACTGCAGCAGGACGAGGACAACAAGGGTGACACAGGCAATGACGTGAATGGTGATTATCAGGGCGTTCAAGGGATTCCTCCTAAATATTTAAGCCAGAACGATCTGGCTGAAGCTGTCGGCTTTGAGACTTGCGCCGCCTACCAGCACACCGTCCACATTGTCAAGGCGGATGATGGTTCCGGCGTTGTCGGGCTTAACGGAACCGCCGTAGAGGATGCGCACGGCGGCGCCCTCGGTCGGCAACAGAGCCACGAGTTTTTGACGCACAAAGGCATGGGCGGCCAGAATCTCGGCCGGTCCGGCAACCTCGCCCGTGCCGATGGCCCAGACCGGTTCATAGGCCACTGCCAGGTTTTCGGCCGTGGCCGTGCCGAGCACGCCTTCCAGGCCCTTCTCCAGCTGCCGCGCGAGCACCGCCTCAACCTGCCCTGCCCTGCGCTCCTCGATGGTCTCACCGACGCACAGGATCATCCGCAGGCCCGCTCCCAGGCCGAAGGTCACCTTCCTCCCGACAAGCTCGTCCGTTTCTCCCAGAACGTGCCTGCGCTCGGAGTGGCCGGCAAGCGCATAGGTGCAGCCCAGGTCCAACAGCTGCTCCGGGGCGATCTCTCCCGTGAAGGCCCCCTGGCCCGCCGGATAGAAGTTCTGAGCGCCTGCGCTGCAGCCCGGGGCCTTGGACAGGACGGGAGCCACGGCCGAAAGCATGGTGAAGGACGGGCAGACCAGAACCTCCCGGTCCGCGGGCAACCGCCCGTCCAGCAGCCCGACCAGTTCCGCGGCCGTGGCCTCGCCTTCGGCCACGGTCTTGTACATCTTCCAGTTGGCGGCCATGAGCTTCTTCATGACTTCTTCTCCAGGGCGGTGAAGGCCGGCAGTTCCTTGCCTTCGAGAAATTCCAGGAACGAGCCGCCGCCGGTAGAGATGAAGGAGAACTTCTCGGTCAGCCGGGTCTGTTCCACGATGACGTTGGTGTCGCCGCCGCCGAGGATGGTCATGGCAGGGATGGCGGCCACCACGCGGCAGAGGTTGATGGAGCCCTGGGCAAAGGCCGGGTTCTCGAAGGCGCCCATGGGACCATTCCAGATGACGGTCTTCGCGTCCTTGATGACCTCGGCGAACAAGGTGTGGGAGGCCGGGCCCGTGTCGAGGATCATCTCGTCCTGGGGGATGTCCTGGTAGGTCTTCACGCCCGAGGCGATGCCGCCCTTGGGGTCGGTGCCGAGAATGAAGTCCACGGGCAGGTAGAACTTGACGCCCTTCTCGCGGGCTTCGACCATGATGGCCATGGCCTCCTCGAGCAGGTCGTCCTCGACCAGGGAGGTGCCCACCTCGAAGACCTGGGCCTTGCGGAAGGTGTTGGCCATGGCGCCGCCGACGATCATGGAATCGACCTGGTTCATGAGGGCCTTCAGGATGCCGAGCTTGGAGGACACCTTGGCCCCGCCGATGATGGCCACGAAGGGGCGCTCGGGCTCCTTCAGGGCCTCACCCAGGTACTGCCACTCCTTCTTCAGGAGCAGACCGCCGCAGCAGTCGGCGATGAACTCCGTCACGCCGACCACCGAGGCGTGGGCCCGGTGGGACGCGCCAAAGGCGTCGTTGACGTAGACCTGGCCGAGGCCGGCCAGCTCGCGGCTGAAATCGGGGTCGTTCTTGGTCTCGCCGGGGTGGAAGCGCAGGTTTTCGAGGAGCAGGACCTCGCCCGGCTTCAAGGCGTCAGCCATGGCCCTGACCTCGGGCCCGATGCAGTCCGGGGCCATCTTCACTTCGCGCCCCAGCAGCCCGGCCAGGCGTGCGGCCACGGGCTTGAGGGAGAACTGGGCGTCCGGGGCGCCCTTGGGCCGGCCAAGATGGGAGCAGATCACCAGGGAGGCGCCGCCGTCCAGGGCCATCTGCAGGGTCGGCAGGCTCTGCCTGATGCGGTTGTCGTCGGTGATGGTCTCGCCCTTCAGGGGCACGTTGTAATCGACGCGCATGAGAACGCGCTTGCCGCTGACGTTCAGTTCGTCCAGAAATCGCATATGGTCTGCCTCCATGGGCTGCGGAGTTGGTTGTCTAAGGCGTGAACAAACATCCGTTTATCTACTGGAATGGCGCGGGAATGACAATGCCTCGCCCCCATCGGCATGGAATCCGGCCCGCCCCCCTTGATCCCGGAACGCAAAGCACGCACAATGCCATGGTCCCGATTTTCCGCAACGTCATCCCCAGGATCGCAGCATGAACGCACCGCGCATCACCCCCATGACCATGAACGACTTCCCCGCCGCACTCTCCCTGTGGCAAGGCACGCCGGGCATCGGCCTGTCCGCCGCCGACGGGCCCGAGTGCATGCGGGACTATCTGCTGCGCAACCCGGGCCTGAGCCAGTGCGCCTGGTTCGGCGATGCCCTGGCGGGTACGGTCCTGGCCGGCCACGACGGCCGGCGCGGCTACCTGCACCACCTCTGCGTGCATGAAGGTTACAGACGCCAAGGCATCGGCCGCATGCTGATCGACAGCGCTCTCGGCGCCCTGGCCGAGGCCGGCCTGGACAAGGCCCACGCCTTCCTCTTCACGGACAACGAGGACGGGCGGAAATTCTGGGAACGGATCGGGTGGAACTGGCGAACGGACATCGGGGTTATATCCCGAATGACGGCGGGAGGCGGGCGATGAAGAGCATTCTGAACGAGAGCAGGCAGCGCCTCGACCACGTGCGCGCCATCCGGCGTGAGCTGCACCGGCATCCCGAGATCGGCGCGGACCTTCCGCGAACCAGGGCCCTGGTCCTGCGAGAACTGAACCGACTCGGCCTGGACGTCCGGGAGAACGTCGGCGGAGGCATCGTGGCCGATCTGCACGGACCGGACGGCGCCTCGGGCGGCATGATCGCCCTGCGGGCCGACATGGACGCCCTGCCCGTGCAGGAGGAGACGGGGCTCGACTTCGCCTCGCAGATTCCGGGGCAGGCCCACGTCTGCGGCCACGACGCGCATACGGCCATGCTCCTGGGCGCGGCCGCCCTGCTGGCGGACCTGCGGGACCGGCTGCCGACGGGCGTGCGATTTCTCTTTCAACCCAACGAGGAGAACCAGCCCGGCGGGGCGAGGTTCATGGTCGAGGCCGGGTGCCTGGACGGCGTGCGCGAAGTCTACGGCCTGCACGTCTGGCCCGGCAAACCCACGGGCTGGTTCGGCACCCGCCCCGGTCCCCTCATGGCCCGGCCCGACGTCTTCGCCGTAACCCTGCGGGGCAAGGGCGGCCACGCCTCGGCCCCGCACCAGTGCGTCGATCCGGTCCTGGCCGCCTGCCATCTGGTGACCCAGTTCAACACCATCGTCTCGCGCCGGGTGCCTCCGGGTGAGCGGGCCGTGCTCAGCGTGACGCGCCTCGACGCCGGAACGGGCTACAACATCATCCCGGAAACAGCCTTTCTGCAGGGCACGGTGCGTTCGCTCTCGTCATCGACGGGCGACATGATCGAAGGGGCCATACGCGCCATGACGGACGCCGTGGCCGCAGGCATGGGCGTGCAGGCCGACTTCGGCTACCTGCGGGGCTTCCCCGTGGTCGACAACGACCCAGCCGCCGCGGCGAAAGCCGCAAGGGTCCTGGGGGGGATGTCCGGGATGGTGGAGGGGAACATCGATCCGGTCATGGCCGGGGAGGATTTCTCGCATTACCAGCTGAAGGTACCCGGCTGCTTCGTCTTCATGGGCTGCGGCCCCTGCGCCGCCGACGGCCGGGGCGGGCTGCACAGCTCGTGCTTCTGCCTGGACGAGGACTGCCTGCCCTGGGGCGTTGCGGCCCTGGCGGCGCTGGCCCTTGATCGGGGGTGAGCCGCGCGCTTTTCCTTCGGCTACGGATCGAAAATCATGGATTCCCGCCTTCGCGGGAATGACGCTGGAAAAATGCGGAAGAAATCCGGCCAACCCCAAAAGAGCGGCCACCCGGAGGTCTGAAAACTTTCCCTGCCTTTCCGTTATCCCGCTCAAAGCACAACCCTGAGCGTGTCGGGCGGTCTGCGGCGAGGGCCGTCGACTGTCCGACCGATCCAGGCATCGTTTGCTTTCCGGCCGCGGGCCGGACAACGCGCGGCCCCCTGTCTGACGATCAAGGCCGGAAAGCATTACGAGGCCCGCGAGGGAGTTTCGACGGGTCTCGCCGCAGACCGCCCGACACGCGGCCGCCCCGCAACGCCCTCCGCTCTTCACTCTTCGCTCTTGAAAGAAGACCGCCGGAAGCTCGACCGGACAGCCGGACCGCTCGGTCAGGGCTGCTCGTAAAACACGTACGTCGCGAACTCCGCGACCTCGAAGTACACTTTCTTCTCGCCCGGCCCGACCTTGCCGTCGAAATCCGTGTCGGCCACGCCGTAGCCGAAGCGGTAGCCCCGGGCCTGGCGGTCCGCGGTGCCGTAGGCCGTGGACAGCTTGTCAATCTTGATGAAGCGGTGGACGAGCTTGTCCCCGGAGAACACCTCCAGGACGCCGTTGGTCCCGGTCCAGTTCTGGATGGAGCGCCCCAACTGGTTCTGGGCTTCCTGCGTACAACCGAAAAGGCCGGCCAGCAGGAGCGCGATCATGATCTTCCGCATCGTTCCTCCGTTTTTTCAGGGTTCATAGCCGGGCTTTCATAAGCCCAGGTCCGCCTTGCGCCACTTGGTCCAAGCCGGAAGGTCGCCCCAGGCGGTCCTGATCAAATCCTCGTGCAGGTCCGCCTGCGGGTCGAGTTCCCGCAGTGCGGCTTTGAAGGCCGGTCCGTGGTTGCGGTGCGCCACGTGGCAGAGCTCGTGAAGCACGATGTTGCACGCCAGCGGCCGCGGCAGAAAAAGGAGCTTGGCGTTGAGACTGATGCCGCCCCGCGCTGAACAGCTGCCCCAGCGCCCGGCCTGGTTCCGCACCCGGACGCCTGAGATGGTAACTCCGTGAAGCTGCGCAAGCTCCCGGCAGAACGGGACGAGATGGCATTTCCCCAGGGCGATCAGCCACATCTGCAGCAGCAGCGCCCCGGCGCCGGTTTCGCCCCGGGGAAGCAGCACGCGCAGCTGCGAATCCGCGACATGCAGTTCCGGCCGGACGCCTTCGCCGTAGGACACGCAAAATTTGCGATCAAGGAACGCGAGTTCGACCGTATCCGGCAAGGGGTTCTGCCCAGGCGCCTGGCCCCGGGTTTCGAGGTCGGACAGGCGCTCCATGAGCCAGGATTTGTGCCGTTCGAGGATCGACGGCACTTCGGCCGCCGAAACCCTGTACGGCAGGACGACCTCGATCCCCCGGCAGGAGCGCATCTTGAGCCAGACCTTGCGCGCCCGAGGGTTGCGGGTCACGGTGACGGGGATGGAATTCCACTGCATGGACGAAAAAGGGCGGCTTTCGCCGCCCTCGCTTACCAGGTTTTGGTCCGTTGCTCCGCCAGGGCCTTCTCCTGCTCCCCGAAGTCGGCGAACCCGGCCTGATGCAGGGCATCCCTGACCGTGGTCTGCCAGTCCCAGTTGGAGTAGATGACGGGCTTGTGGAAGATGCTGCGGAAGGAGGCCAGTTCCTGACGGTAGAAGTCCTCCTTGACGGTGCCGAGGTTGGACTGCAGCTGCTCGTGCAGGCGGGCCAGCTCGCCTTCGTACCAGTCCATGAGGTCTGCGCCGGAGGTGTTCTTCTTCAGGATGTGCTCGTAGCGGTTCTCGGCCAGGAGCATGTGCAGGCGTTCCAGGTGCTGTTCCGTGAGCCAGGCGCCCAGACCCGAGAGCGGGATGTTCTCGGACTCGACCTCGGCGATGTCGAACTTGGTCTGCTGGTAGGTGTCCGGAACGACGGACGCGGAAACGATACCGGCGATGCACACCAGCCCGCGGTTGATCTTGGAGTTGGACACGCCCTGGCCGCAGAAGCCGACCTTCTTGCCGAACTTCTGGCCCGTGAAGATGGTCGTCAGGATGGCCCAGACAACCGCCGGGTCCTCCTCGTCGTAGATGTGGCGCAGACGCGCGTTGTCGCGGTCGGTGCCCAGAACCAGCTGGGTCATGTCGTTGGAGCCGATGGAGAACCCGTCGAACTCCTTGATGAATTCCTTGGCCAGCACGGCGTTGCTCGGGATCTCGGACATGAGGATGATCTTCAGTCCCGAGTCGCCGGACTGGATGTGGTGCACC
>JABNAD010000852.1_pt1 | contig 14227 bp, 12 predicted proteins | sample 7240381 | NCBI WGS metagenome assembly JABNAD01 (sample SAMN11332834, study PRJNA596920) | anaerobic digester metagenome | biome: digested sludge; isolation source: digested sewage sludge-derived enrichment culture grown on H2/CO2 | place: Germany: Goettingen
GGGCATTACAGCCCATTTTTTCGCGCTGTCAACAAATCCTGATGTATGACGGATTGTTGCCGAACTGCATGCTTGGGGCGAAGCGACGCAGGCGTGTCATACGCCGCGTTCATCCCTGTCGGGGAACGACCGGGGACGGCGGTGCGCGCATCCCCGGTGGGGTGGGGCGGCCTTGGCGGAAGCGCTCCGCGCGAACGGGGAACTGTCACTCGTTGACGCCGGCAGGGCTCAGCCAATCCTGATCGCGTCGCCCACCCGGACCGTGCCCCCTTTGAGGACGCGCCCGAACACGCCTTCGCGGGGCATGATGCAGTCGCCGGCCTGGTAGTAGATGGCGCATTTCTTGTGGCATTCCTTGCCGATCTGCGTGATCTCGATCAGCACCTCGTCGCCGAGATTGACCTGTGTCCCGAGAGGCAGCGTCTTCCAGTCCACGCCTTCGCTGGCCACATTCTCGGCGAAATCCCCGAAATCGACATTCAGGCCCCGCTCGACGCAGCCCGCGATCTGCTCGGAAGCCAGGAAACTCACCTGCCGATGCCACGGCCCGGCGTGCGCGTCCCCCTCGACCCCGTGGTCCTCGACCAGACGCAGTTCGTCCACTTTGGTCTTGCGCGTACCCTTTTTGAGGCTCGTAGCCAGGGAAACAATCTTCATGCGTCCTCCGGATGCCGCTCTGGCGGCGGTGCGATCAAGTGTGTGCGACCCGCCCATCAAGGCGGGGGGCTCCGTGCGTCCCGCGCCTGCGCAGCCGACATGTCGCCAGGGGCTGCGGAGGCGTCATGCCTGTGCGTTGATGGGGGAAACTAGCGCACAATTATATCGGATCGTCAAGCTCCGAATTGACGCGCTATGGTTCAGGCGGGTTTGAAATCGAATTGCGAAGCTCAAAGCAGGGCAGAAGGGGGATTGATAATCTTTGTCATCCTGAAGCGTTGCAAGCCGTGACCGAATGCGGGGGAAAGGGCGGACATTTCCGCCCCTCCCGCGTGGCGTTGCCTTCTTGTCGAAGGCGGATCAGGACTTTCCGCCGAGCAGGTTTTTCAGGGTGTCGATGGGCACCGGGAAGACGATGGTCGAGTTCTTTTCGCCCGCGATCTCGCCCAGGGTCTGCAGGTAGCGCAGTTGGATCGCGTTCGGGCTTTCGGACAGCTTGTCCGCCGCCTCCACCAGCTTCTGCGCGGCCTGCTGCTCGCCTTCGGCGTGGATGACCTTGGCTCTCCGCTGCCGTTCCGCCTCGGCCTGCTTGGCGATGGCGCGAATCATGGATTCGTCCAGATCGACGTGCTTGATTTCCACGTTGCTGACCTTGATGCCCCAGCCGTCGGTCTGGCGGTCGAGAATTTTCTGGATGGCCTCATTGAGCTTGTCGCGCTCGGCCAGAATCTCGTCGAGTTCATGCTTGCCGAGCACGGAGCGCAAGGTGGTCTGGGCCAGCTGGCTGGTGGCTTCCATGAAGTGCTCGACGGCGATGATGGCCTTTTCCGGATCGATGACCCGGTAATAAACCACGGCGTTGACCCGTACGGAGACGTTGTCGTGGGAGATGACGTCCTGGGTCGGGACGTCCATGACCACGGTGCGCAGATCGACCCGCACCATCTGCTGTACGAAGGGGATGAGGATGATCATGCCCGGCCCCTTGACCTTGTCGAACCGGCCGAGGGTGAAGACCACGCCGCGTTCGTATTCGCGCAGGATCTTGATCGTATAGTACAGCAGAACTACCAGCAGGATGACGCCGAAGGACACGAATTGCAGATAATAGAAATTCATGCGGTTCTCCTTTTACTGTTTGCCGTTGCCGGTTGACGTCGGGGTGACGGCGAGGACGAGCCCCTCGTCCTCCATGGTGATGACGCGGACCTTGTCGCCCCGTCGGATCGGGTGCTCCGAGCGGGCCGACCAGTCTTCGCCCTGCAGGTGCACCCGCCCGAACCCGTCGATGAAGTCCTGAATGGCCTCGGCTTCGAGTCCGGCCATGGCCTCGCGGCTGCTTGGCCTCGGTTTGCGCAAGGTGCGGGCGGCAACCCAGACGATGCCGCCGAAGATCAAGGCCGAGACGGCTCCCATGCCGGCGATCACGGCCAGGTTGATGCGAAATTCGGCTATGTCCCCCTCGAAGAGGATGATCGAGCCGGCCACCACCGCGATGATGCCGCCGATTCCGAGGATGCCGAAGGCCGGGACGAACAGCTCCACCCCGATCAGCGCCAGCCCGAGCATGATGAGCGCCAGCCCCGCGTAGTTCACGGGCAGGATCTGGAAGGCGTACAGGGCCAGCAGCAGGCAGATGCCGCCGATGACGCCGGGCACCAGGGCGCCCGGGTTGTACCCCTCGAGGATCAGCCCGTAGATGCCGACCATCAGCAGGATGTAGGCCAGGGTCGGGTTGGTGATGATGGCCAAAAGCTCGGTGCGCCAATCGGTCTCGATCTCGACCGGGGTCAGGCCGGCCGTTTCGAGGACGCGCGTGCCGTTGTCCATGCGCACCTCGCGCCCGTCGATGGCCGTGAGCAGCTCCGGCAGGCTGGCGGCGACGACATCGATGACCTTCTGCTCCAGCGCCTCGGACGCGGTGAGGCTGACGGCCTCGCGCACCGCGCGTTCGGCCCATTCGGCGTTGCGGCCATGGCGCTCGGCCAGCCCCTTGATGTAGGCCGCCGCGTCGTTGACGACCTTGCGGCCCATGGCGTCGCCGGGCAGATTTTCGCGGTCTTCCGTCGCGTTCGCGCCATCTGTCGCGTTTCCGCTCTTTTCCAGCTCGTCCCAGGCGCGTTTCCAGGGCGAGGGCTGCTTGTCCTGGCCGTCGCCTCCGCCGCCGATCTGCACCGGCGTGGCCGAGCCGAGATTGGTGGCAGGAGCCATGGCCGCAACGTGGCTGGCGTACATGATGTACGTCCCGGCGCTGGCCGCGCGGGACCCGGCCGGCGCGACCCAGGTCACCACCGGCACCTCGGAGGCCAGGATCTTGCGGATGATGTCGCGCATGGAGGCGTCAAGCCCGCCTGGGGTGTTCATGCGCAGCACGACCACCCCGGCGCCTTCGCGCTCGGCCCGGGTGATGTTGCGCGTGATGTGGTCGCGGGTGGCGGGGCCGATGGCGTCATCAACGGTCAGGACATAGGCCTGCTTCTGCGCAACGACCGCCTCCTGCGCCAGGACAAGAGGGGCGAGCGCCAGAATGAAGAGCACGGTCAGCAAGCCGCCTGCTCGGGCTGCGTTGATCAAACGGACTTGGGTCATGCCATCAACATAAGGCCATTATGGCTTGGATACAAGGCTGGGGAGGATTTTATCCGGGTGGCGCGCCGATTTGGCGGTGGCGGAGAACAAAAGCGGCTTGCGATCCCGGCCAAAGCCGAATTGATACGCAAGCCGCTGCAACTCGATCCTTTTGACGGGAGATCCTGGGCGTCCACGGACACGGCTCCGCAGGGGAAAGCCGTCCGCTCAAGCGGCCGACCTTCCCTGCCGTCTCCCTCACACCATGTACTTCAGTTCATATCCGCAGGTGGGGTATGCCCACACGGTATCCCTGACCTTGGAGACGGGGATTTCCTGACGGACGATCAGCGCGAAGAGGTTTATCATCTCCTCGGCGTTGTGCCCGAGAATGTGCGCGCCGAGAATGCGGTCGTTTCGTTCGTCGATGAGCACCCGCGCCCTGCCGACCGATTCACCCAGCCGCTTCCACGAAAACGAGTCCGCGAGATCGGTCTCCTTGACCTTGAATTCCAGGCCGCGCTCCAGGGCCTCGGATTCCAGCAGCCCCACCTTGGCCAGAGGCGGCAAACTGAAGCATACGCTCGGGATGCCCGTGTAATCGACCTCGGCCGAATCGGGGTGCAGGATGTTCGCGGCAGCCACCCGGCCCTGGATGGTGGCCACGGGCGTCAGGGCCAGGCCCTGGTCGGCGACGTCGCCGATGGCATAGACATGCGGGTTCGACACGCTCTGCATGCGGCTGTTCACCGCGATTCCCGCAGGCCCGTGCTCAACCCCGGCCTGGGCGAGATCGAGCCTTGAGACGGCGGCTCTGCGGCCGGTGCAGTTGAAGACCATGTCGGCCTCGATGATGTCGGAGCCGCGTTCCCCGCAATGCACGCGAAAAACGTCGGACACGCGCTCGACGGCCTGGACGGGTCTTTCCAGCCTGATGTCGATCCCGGCGGCTCTCGACGCCTCTACCAGCGCCTGGCTCAATACGGGATCGAATTGCCGCAGAACGCGGTCGGTGCGGTTGAGCAGGACCACTTCGGCGCCAGCCATGCGGGCTATGTGCGCAAATTCGAAGGCGATGAACCCGCCGCCGATGAAGATGATGCGGCGCGGCAAATTCTTCAGGTTCAGAAAATCGTCGCTCACGGGCAGGCCCTCGCCGCCGGGAGCCGGGAGCGGGCTCGATTCCTGCCCCACGCAGACACAGACGTACGGAGCTGTGAGCGTCTCGCCGTTGACCACAACTTCGCGCGGGCCGACAAACTTCGCAAAGCCCAGCCACGTCTCGATGCCCATGCCTTCGTAAGCCTTGCGCGCGCTTTCGGGGACCGGGTCCACAAAGGATTGCTTGAAACGCATGAGCTGCGGCCAGTCGATGGAGATGCCGCCCGCAACCCCGCTCCCGGTCATGCCTGCGACCATGTGCATGGCCTCGGCGCCGCTCATGAGGACCTTCTTCGGGTTGCAGCCGCTGAGCGGACACACCCCGCCATACGCAACGGCCTCGATCATCGCGACCTTCTTCCCCGCCCGCGCCAAAGGTGCGGCCACCCCGCCGCCCGCCGGTCCACCGCCAATAACGATGACATCATACTGCTTCATGCCCCACCCGTTTCCTTTCCGGTTTACTCTTCAAAATCAGGCAGCAACTCCATGTCCATGATGGTTTTTGATGCTCGAAGCCGCATCAGGTTGCGCCATGATGATTGGTGTAAACCATATCGCTCGGGTTTGCCTACCTGCTTTTCATCACCGTCAACGGCGAATCGGGGGGTACGCGGGAGCGCTCCGCTCGGGATACGGATCGATATTCACATGCCCGCTTTGAAAGCGATGGCTGCGCAAGCGGTGGACGCCTGTCGGGAGGGATAAGGTTTTTCAAAAGAGGACCCGGCCGCCTTGCCTTTGCCTGAGATACCCTGCATTCGCACCAAAGCGTATGCGGGGTGTCTGCTTTATGGTGAATTTTATGTATGCGCATGATGGCGGCCTGCCCTTGTTGGGTTGTTGGCCTGGCAACATTTATTGCTGAACCATGCGGGGGGAGCGAGCCATGGTCAAAGAAAAACGGGGGTTTATGATGAAAAAGGTCCTGCTGTGCGCGGTGCTGGTGTTGATGGCTGCCACTTCCTGGGCTTGGCAAGGGAAGGTGGTAGGGGTTGCGGACGGCGACACCATCACGGTTCTTCGCGACGGGCACGATCAGTACAAGATCCGGCTTTACGGCATCGATGCTCCTGAGAGCAGCCAGCCGCACGGCAAGGCTTCAAAGTCCAATCTCAGCGATCTTGTCTTCGGGAAAATCGTTGATGTCGATCCGACAGACACGGACAAGTACGGCCGCACTGTGGCCAGAATCTCCGTGGACGGGACGAACGTGAATGCCGAGCAGCTTCGCGCCGGCTATGCCTGGCTCTACCGCCAGTACTGCGACGGCCCCATGTGTTCGGAGTGGGCTGGGCTTGAGGCGCAGGCCAAGGCGGGCAGGGTTGGGCTGTGGTCCGACAAGGCGCCCATGGCGCCCTGGGAGTGGAGGCATGGAGGGAAAACGTCGGCCTCCAAGGGCAGCGGGCCGATTACCGTCGCCGCCGGGGATGGGCCGTATCATGGGAACACCAAGAGCGGTGTTTTCCACCGGCCCGGATGTCAGCAGTTCAATTGCAAGAATTGTGTGGCCGTCTTTGCGACCAGAGAAGAGGCGGTCGCTGGGGGGTACAGGCCATGCGGGGTTTGCAGGCCATAGGGGCGGATATCAAGGGGGGGCCTCCCGGGACCTGTTTACAAAACTTGCGTCAAAAGCAGGCCTGACCCCATTGGCCGGGTGACCCCATTGGCCGGGATGAAATGCGGGAAACGGCCGCAGGCTGGCGAGAGCATTTTGGCGGGCACGGTGTGACAAAACGGGCGATGGAAGAGTTCAGGCACCGCTTTGTATTGGCAGAGGGGGTTCATGCAGGATAACCCTTTTCCTGTAGCAGGGTTCAGCCCGAGCCAAGACATATACATGCAGCGCAGGATTGGCATATGAGACAGTCAGACTGTTTCCCCTATGCCATCATCCGTTAACACCCCGGAGTTCGAGATGAAATTAAAAGACCAGAAAGTTCTGATGTTTGTGGATTACATCTTTGAAGACATGGAGCTTCTCTACCCATACTACCGCCTGATCGAAGAGGGCGCCGAAGTGGTCGTCGCCGGACCGCAGGCGGGAGTCGTCTACACAGGCAAAAACGGGTATCCCTTCAAATCCACTGCCGCCATCGCGGACCAACAGGCCAAGGACTTCGACCTGCTGGTCATTGCCGGCGGGTTCGCCCCCGACAAGCTCAGACGGGACCCCAAGGTCCTGGAACTCACCCGCGAAATGCACGAAGCCGGGAAAATAGTCGCCCACATCTGCCACGGCGGATGGATTCCGATCTCCGCGGGGATCATGAAAGGCTTCACCTGCACGTCCACCCCCGGCATCAAGGATGACTTGGTAAACGCTGGCGCTACGTGGGTAGATAAGGAAGTCGTCGTGGACCGAAATCAGATATCCGCACGAAAGCCTGATGATCTGCCTGCATTTTGTCGCGCCATCATAGCACAGGCCGCGAAATAGGGGGGCAAGGTGCGCAAATAGGTCAGCAGAAATTACCTGCTGACCTATTCGAGGTTTTTCCTGCTCGCAGAAAAGCCAAAGGTAGTCTTGAGCCCTTTTTTTTAAAATGAATGTCAATTTAAGAAATTTTTAATAGTCGTAGTCTAAAAACGATAAATAGTATTTATTAAAATAAATTTGGCTAAAAAGGGTGAAAGCTAGCCTGGTTACACTTCAAAAATTCAAGATTCAAGATCTGATAACTATACAAAAGGACACCTCCGAAAAGACCGATACGTTCATTATTTTTGGCCGATTTTCACGAAAAATTCAAGATTCAAGATGCGCCCCCAGATTGCGCGCGTTAGCTAGAGGAAACGGTTGCGAAAGGGGTTGTTTTTCCGCACCTCCTCATTGTGCCTCTTCAATTCAATTTGCTGTTGTTTTTCTCGCTCCTCGTGGATCTCCCGGCCTCTAGGCTTAAAGTAGAAGCTGTTGCACGTGGTGCATGCCCAGCGTGGGGCATCATGGTTGCGAAGACGTATTAGCTTTTGGTCTTTATCGTAGCATTTCTGACAGTACGGGCCGTCATTCTTGCCGCGCCAGTATGTTTCCGTATTAATATCAAAACGTAATGTCTTTTGCAGCTGAATCTTAGCTTCCAGCTTGTGGACCATTTCCGTTAATTCAGCATTTGTGGCTACCATATCCATGATTATAGATTGTAGCTCAGCGACCATTTCAAAAAGCTCAGGATCTTTCTTCGACCTATCTTTCATGTATTTAGCGATATCTTTTAACAGAGAAACTGCACATATTCCGATTCCAATATCAATCATAAGTCACCTCATATCATAATCTTATTTCGTATATTATTAGTGTAGTTACAGTACGTAGGAAGAATTTTGTCATATTCATCATCTGACGCAAACTTCTAATATTCATTCATACAGAGACAAGAGTCAGATCCAGGATTTTGATCCTTCTCTCCGAATAATTCTGGTTACAATCGAATAATGCAAAACGGTCGCGTTGATAACTTCGGCTTCGGTATAGCCGAATGCGAGACACGCTTTAAGAATGGCCAAGTCATGCCCTTCCCTTGCTGCGGTGTTCGCCAGGATGCACTCCGGCAGGAGTAGTCGGCGAAGCGTTGGAATCGAAGGGCTTCCTTGAAGGCGCTTTTCCGGTTAAGTCCGAGCTGTGCAAAAAAAACTTGTACACAGAACAAAATTCCGTAGACTTGTCGATTCTGGTGTTTGCACACTGGCTGCGTTGCGGATCAGGCAAAGTTCAAAGTCTGGCCCTTTATTTACAGATCTACAAAATTTCGCAACTTGGCTAGTGTTCTGTATATGGTAAATCATTGCTTAGAGCTTGCCCTGGGGTGGCAAGCCATTGCCATAGTTGCTCTTGACTTAATCGTCCTTGACACAAGCGCAAGAGTCCTTCTCCTAAGTCATTAGCTTCAACAACACTCAATCTGCCACTTCCTGTTATCGCCATTGGTACGCTTGGGTCAACGCCTGGATGACAAAGAGTAATACAAAAAGTATCTCTATACCCATGAATTTCAGAAGCAGAAAGAACTTCAGTTGCCCCGTTATAATCGACAAGTTTGTCGCCTTTGCGAGATTTAAGTTCAAAAATTAGTTCAGGAGAGTTTTTAAGGCGGATGACATAGTCAGGAGCTCCTGTCTTGATCCCGTCATCTAAGCGATCAAATGAAATCCTAAGATGTGACATAATATTTTCGAAAACTTTTTCAAATTGAACCCCCCGGCTTGAATAAAATTCATCAATTAAATGAATTTCGCTGCATCCTTTGGCTCGTTCGCGATGTCGTTCAGCAGTTCGAGCCCTGTCATTAACTTTTCAAGTTCGACATCTATCTCTTAGCCAGTTCGATTTTACGATAGGTGCAGGCTTTGCATTAACAAAAATTTCACATCTAATTTGATCGGCATGATCAGTACCTAACATAAGTTGCTCTGGGCGAGAGAATCCTTTTCTGCGCAATGCTAGGATGTCTTCACGGCTGAGACTGAATTTGTCGCTTGTGACATTCAAGCTCTTTACCAAAGGGTGTCATCAGGTAATCCGCTAGACACTCTGAAATTCAATCGAGTAATAGACCGAGGGAGTTTTCTTAGAGATTTCAATAAATCAATTTGACCTCTCAAGCTTGATGGGCGCAAGGGGTCTGGAATTCTTGAATCAGAGGCTGCAGATATAATTGACACTAGCCCTTGTAGGGCCCACCCTAGATTTCGATACATATCAAGCAACATGCCAGCTTTTAGACTGCTATGGACTTTTTCTTGATCAATTAATTTTGCACCGTTAATCCAGTCAAGAGCAACTTGTGCTGAGTTTGTTGAACTCGGATCCGCATACCAATTGGGCTCAAGGAGGTCGTCAGAATAAGGACTGGCATCGTAGATTTGGTCTCCAAGCGGCCATGGTAGAAAACGAGACTGTTGGATGTGGCCAAAAGCATGAAATTCTGGTGTAGAGAAGGATGCTGCAAATATCAAATATGCAAATTTGTTTATATTGTCATCATTAATAGGGTAGCTTAACAATTCAGAAAGAACTATTCCTTTGCGCGATAAATAATCAAGAAGCATTATTGCGCTCTGTGGCTTGAACCCTGAATGAGCAACAGCCTTTCCAAAAGGCGTAGATATAAGTCTTAAGTCCTTCATTTCTGCCAACATATTGTTTTCAATTAAGCTGTCTATCGCCCTGTCAACACGAGTCGGCCATAATTTAAAGTTATTGAAATTATGATCCTCTTCGCGGAGCCCACTAAATGATGTGCAAATCAATTTTTTTACATCTTCACGCGTGTGACAAAGACCTGCTGCGACTAGTTGAATACTAAGTTGATCAAAAGCAGTTGAGCCAATTCTGCAAACAATTGGAGGGACCGCGTCTAAGTCCAAGTACCTCTTGTAAGAATCTGCAAATGCGCCGGTTTCAGGAAAGATAATTACTCGACCTCCCTTATGGTCTGAGCCCATCCTGCCAACCCGTCCTGCCATGTTGTGGAACTCAGCAGGGTCTATGGGAAGATAAGTTTTTTCATCAAAACTGAATCGTTGCCATCGATTAAATATCGCCGCCCCTAATGGAAAATTAACTCCTGCAGCAAGAGTTGAAGTGGCATACACTACATCTACATGGCCGTTTATTAATCCACTTTCTACGACTTTTCTTTCATCATCTGTAAGATCTGTACTGTGAATTGCTATTCGATAAGCAAGCGACTTTGAGAGGAATGAGCTAGACGTCGTAACTGGAATATCTCCAAGGTCTAAGGGTTGCTGAAAGCCACGCTTTGCGATTCGATATTCCAAGTCAGCTGACGCAAGTTCGTGAACGTCCTGTTTTCTCATGCAAAATACAATCACAGGGAATCGTTCACGATCTTGTTCTTCAAGATGTCTTATTACCTTAAGGACATCAGGGGGGGAGGGTATTGGGAGAGGCGCATGTTTAACTTCTTCATGTCTTGATGAAGTAATTATGTCTATGCCTGATGAATTCCAGTATTCATATTGTAACTCTTTTTCACGATTGGTAACGAGAACTAGTGCTACATTAAGCCAGTTAGAGAGTTCTTTTGCATCTTTCCTATAAAGAACTGCTGAGAGGCCAACGAATTGTTTCCATCCAGCATTTTTTAAAAGTGTAAGGAGAACTTCTACATTTTGTCCACGATGCCTGTCTCCTAAAAGCTGGATTTCGTCACACACTACAACAGTATTAGCCATTGACGAAGGTACACCAGAAGCAGAGAGCATTGCTAAATATTTTTCATAAGTAGCGACAAGTAATTGGGCTCTAAGTGGGTCGGCCGGACTTTCATCTTGGCCGTTAATGACATTGTCGCCTGTTGCGAGGACGATCTTAGATAAATCATTGTTAAAATAATTGTCGCCAAGTAAATTCTTAAAATCGTCAAATTTTTGTTTTGCTAGAGCTCGGTGTGTTACAAGATAGACTGTATTTGAGTTTGTTTCTATGCCATTTGCGATTGCCCAAACCGCAATCTGTGTCTTTCCAGTTGAAGTTGGAGATACAACCAGGGCACTACAACCATTTCCAATTCCAGATTCTAGGGCAGCATATTGTATATCAGTAAGTGACGGACTATCATCAGCAGTGTGTATTAATGTTTCAATGATTTGTTCAGACAGTCCGTGTATTTCAGGAAGTTTATATTTCATGTGATAATTTCCATTACATAGTCAGATTTAATAAATTTAAATTTGCATGCTCGCTGTGACTTTTTTTGGATTAGCCTCAATTATCAATCGATTTTTGAATCTTTTAGTCAACTTCAATGGGAAATATAAGAAAGCTGATGGTCAGATCTCGAATCTATATTTGTCGTGTCAATAATATTTGCAATCACTATAGTTCTCTCTGACACTCATAACAAAACGCCTTCCCGCCAAATCTCTCCTTATTGTTCCAACAAAACCGCGCAACATTATCCGGGATCGCCTTCCTGCACTTGAAACAGTAATACTTCTTCTCTCCCTGCTCCGCTGAACCGTTGCTTCTGTCGATCACGCTCTGGATCGGGTCATGCTCGGGCTTGATGCCGAACTTCTTCCGGTAGTCGATGGAGGCGCTGGAGTGGTATGATTGCAGGGACTGCGCGAAATCGGTCACGGTCTTGATATTGGACATGTTTCCAATGATCGCCAGATCCTGGAATGGGCTCATCTTGTCGACAATGTCGTCTATTTTTGTCCGCAACGTGTCGGCCTTGATCACCATGTCGGTGTCGAACTTCTTCCTGTCCGGTCTGTGGATCACGGCTTTGGGGGACATGAGGACGAGGCTTTTGTAGCGGGGAATGATGGGAATGCCGATCCTGCTTGGGACGAGGCAGCGTGCGGAGATGAATTTTTCCAGCAGGAACATGTGGCGTTTGTTCTGCTCGATGGGCGACGGGATGCCGAAGGAGTGGGAGCCGCTTTTGAGGGTGAATTCTCCGCTGTCGTTGATGGTCACTTCGTAGGAGAAATTCTTTGATTCGATGACGTAGATTTCGAAGAGGCGGTTGATCAGCAGGTGGTCGATCTGGGCCACGCTGCCCTCGTGCTCGATCCGCAGGTCATGGATCACGCACCAGTTGTGGGATTTTCCGAAATAGAAGTTGATGTAGTAGGCGCAATCATTCTCCCCGGCGATCCCGGCCTTCATGGCCCGCAACTCGCGCTCGATGAGAAAGCGTTTGCCTGAAGCGCCGGCCTGCTTCAGCAGTGCATCGAGTTCGGCAATATCCTTGTCTTTCGGGTCTCGACTCTTGATGATCATCGTCAGTGTCCGGATTGCTACGAGTGGAGCATCTTTAACTAAATTTTACGCTCCATGGCAAATAAAGAATGCAGTGCATGATGTTAAATTCAAATTTTCAGAAAAGTATTGATCTTCAAAATAGAATATTATTTCGATTCTATCGTAATAATCTTTATGGAAATTATATATATTTAGTTTAAATCAATTGTTTCTTTGTCTTCTTGGATATCGAATTGTTTTTCTTTTTTAAAACCGTTTCCAATAATTAATGCTGTGTAATGTCCTTTCTCTATGACGACTTCTTCAAGATTATGGGGGGATATGTTTCTCATTATGACGATTTTATTTGTTTTTCTGTCTTTTATTATGATCGATACATTTTGAAATGATGAAAACAGGACATCGCTTGTTTCTTCTGTCGTGTTTCTTTTTGATGGATATGATTTTTGCTTGTATTCTTTGTCTTGTGTGCGTTGGATCGGCTGTTCGAAATATTGGTTATTTGATAATGTCTCGCTTTTGTAATGTGAATTAGAATTTTGGTTACTCTTTGAACCATCTATTTAATTTCCAACAATATCAATTTCTTCAATATTCCATATTCTTGATTTTTGATAATATTTGAATTGGCTTTCAAAAAGTTCGCCTTTGCCAGAATAGTTCTGAAGTGACGTTTCTGCCCATCCTCTATATCCATTATCATTTGAAACCAATATGCGTATCTTTAGATAGTCTGCAAACTTCCCGCCTTGAATTCTTCCACTCACATGTACTGTATTCAATTTATGGAGGACGTTTACATTCGAAAGATGGTAGCCGTCTACGCTCCAGATTCCTTCTGCATGAACACTATTGATCCAAGTTGTCAGACAGAACAGGATGAATATTATCTGCTTCAAGTTTGATATCCTGTCATATCCATCAAGATCCTGTAGTCTATGACCGGCGCAGCCCAAGCGGATTCCGGCAGGAGAAGGATCGTTGCGGAAATGGCGTATTTTTTCATTGGCAGGGTAATGTATGTGCGAAATTCCATGCATCATCAAAACGATGGACAGGGCTACTTAACAGTAGAATTCGCTGTGATCAATGGGAGATATTGTATGACATGAAATAATACAGGTACGTGTTTCATGTCATCAAGTGGGTGGCCTGAACGAGGTGTTCCGTTAAGGAGGGTCGGGGAGCGCAAACGGCGGGCCGGTAGGTTTGTTGTCTACATGAGAGAACTGCCCGGTGAGGTGAAAGCCGTCAATCTGAAGCCGTCAAGGGTTCGGCCGCTTCGCCACGTCGGCTTCCAGCAGCATGCGCACGTAGCGGGTATACGGAATTCCCTTGGCCTTGGCCTTGGCTTTGACCGCCTCAAGCAGCCCCACGGGGATGCGCATGTTGAGCGCCGCATCCTTGGGTTCAATCTCGAAACGCATCGGCTTGAAGCCGGAAAGGTCATATTGCGACAGGTCGGCCTGCTCGACAAACTCCTCGGCCTGAGCATCGTTGCGCAGAGACGGCATCTTTTTAGATTTGGCTTTCATAGTGGGATATCTCCTTCTTGTGCATGTAGCGGGCGCTGATAGGTCGCAGCTTAATTCAACCGTCGATTTCCCGCATCATGAATACGAGGAAAACATATCGTCCGGCGAGTGTTTTTCCGATGGCCCGCATGCGCGGCTCATCGGGACACGGGTCGGGCATCATGGCCGGCTCGCCTAGCAGCACCTGCTCGACCTCTTCGCGGGGGACTCCGTGCTGGCCGCATTTCGGCCAGTTGCCGCTGTCCCAATCGAATCCCGAAATTTTCATGTTAGAAGTGTAGTCATTTGTGTAGACAAATGCAATCGCGTCGTCGAATCTTCCAGCTGTGGAAGCGTCGGCAAAGAGGGGTCGCGACCCGGGTGGAGCGGGAAAAAAAGGTTCCGGCGAGCAGGTAACTCGCGGACCCTTTTTTGAATCTGGTGCCCTCACCATGACTCGAACAGGGGGTAGCCGAGCTCAGGATTCGTTCGACATACTGGGGAGCGTCTGAGCCCCGACCTGGTATGTCCGGACGAGTATGGTTTGTTCCAGAGTCGGTTGGTTTCGGGTGACGCTCCCGAGGGAACA
>JABNAD010000853.1_pt1 | contig 14218 bp, 13 predicted proteins | sample 7240381 | NCBI WGS metagenome assembly JABNAD01 (sample SAMN11332834, study PRJNA596920) | anaerobic digester metagenome | biome: digested sludge; isolation source: digested sewage sludge-derived enrichment culture grown on H2/CO2 | place: Germany: Goettingen
CGGTGGAGATGTATCCCGGTGCACGGGACGAGCAGCCGATCCCGGAGACAAAGACCGTGCGGTCCGGGTTCCAGCCCTCCGCCTCCACTGCGGCAAGGGTGCAGTTCAGGATCGTGCCGTTCGAGCAGCCGCTGCACCAGATGTGCGGCAGGCGATCGGCACGGAGCCAGTCGACGAAGCTCATCGTGACCGCACCTCCTCGGCCGCACGGGCGAGTTCGTCCGGAGTATGGAGCTCCCCGCCGAGTTTCGGCACGGTGACGACAGGCACACGGACGTGTCGCTCGAGCTCCCGGGCGATCTGGCCCAGGTTCTGTTCGGGGACGATGAAGACTCGGGCATTCGGGAACTCGGCGAGCGCGTGCTCGGGGAAGGGCCAGACGACGCGGAGCCGGAGGATACCAAGCCCGTCGTCGGGATGGTCAGCGATGACCTGCTGGACCGTGCGGGCCGGCGAGCCGTAACAGACGAAGACCACCTCAGCGTCGGGGTTTGTGATGCGATAATCGGCGATCTCCCGCCTTGCATCCTCGACCTTCCCCACGAGCCGCCGGACGAGCGCCTCGTGCATGGCAGGGTCGGTCGTCACCGGGTACCCGCGTTCATCATGGGTCAGCCCGGTGACGTGGACCCGGTGGCCCGTGCCGAAGACGGGGAACCCCGGCACCCCGTCCGCGTCGGCCGCGAAGGGGAGCCGGCCCGGCTCGAGCAGGCGCCGGTCCGCGACCTCGACTCGATCGGGGAGCTCGATCCGCTCGCGCATGTGCCCGATGATCTCGTCGGCCATCAGGAACGCCGGGCAGCGGAATCGCTCGGCGAGGTTGAAGGCCTTCACGGTCAGGTCGTACATCTCCTGGACCGAGTCGGGGGCGAGCGCGATGATCGCCATGTCTCCATGCGAACCGAAACGGCACTGGAGCATGTCCCCCTGCGCCGACATCGTCGGCTGGCCGGTCGACGGGCCGCCACGCTGAATGTTCACGATCACGAGCGGAGTCTCAGTCATGATAGCAAAACCGATGTTCTCCAACATCAGCGAAAAGCCGGGCCCCGAGGTCGCGGTCATCGCCTTCTTCCCCGTCCACGACGCGCCGATCACTGCCGCGATCGAGGCGATCTCGTCCTCCATCTGGACGAAGACGCCGCCGACCTTCGGCATCCGGCGGGCCATCGCCTCTGCCACCTCGGTCGAGGGGGTGATCGGGTAGCCGCCGAAAAACCGGCATCCAGCCGCGATCGCTCCCTCGGCGGAGGCAGCGTTACCCTGCATGAACTCGAGCTTCGTCAATACTCCACCTCGATCTTCGCGGGTTCGTACGGTCGTTCCCGCACCCAGCTGATCGCCTGGTCAGGGCAGGTGAGCTGGCAGACTCCACAGAGGGTCCTGCCGTAGAGCCCCTGGAGCCGGCAGTTCGTGCACCGCTCAGGCCGGTCGAGCTCGGGGACGATCACACCCTTCCGGTTCGCCCAAGTGCCCGGCCGGAAGATCCGGTAGGGGCAGACCTGCGTGCAGAGGTTGCATCCCTTGCAGCGGTTCTCGTCGATCACGAGTTTCATCGATCCCTTCCTGTGTATGGTTTTCTCGCCATACTTCGAAAAGGTATTTGAAGCGGAGCCGTCACGGGAGGTCGAAAGCCCGCTCGGCCCGTGCCTGGACCCCGGCAAAGAGGTTGCCCCCGCGACTGTCGATACCGACCACGAGCGGGAGTCGATCGAGCCGGATCGCCCAGACCGCCTCGGCCATACCGAGCTCGGGAAATGAAACGCCTTCCAGACGCATCCGGGTCGCCGCGAGAGCAGCGCATCCTCCGGTGAAGGCGAAGTAGACCCCCCGTCCCCGAAGCTGCTCGGTCACAACGGCATCCATCCCACCCTTGCCGATCAGGGCGCGCACGCCCGCATCAAACAGGAACTCAGAGAGCCGGTTTATTCTCGAGGAGGTGGTGGGGCCGGCGGCAATGACACGATCGTCGGCGATGACCGGGCCGCAATGGTAGACGGCGGCACCGATGGGGTCGAAGGGGATACCCTGCCGCATCATCCGGAGGTGGGCTTCGTCACGAGCGGTGTAGACCACACCCGAGAGCGTGACCCGGTCTCCCGCGACCAGTTCAAGTACTTCGGCACCGAGCGGTGTAACAAGGTCGATCACAGGTCAACCTCCACGCACTCGGTCGCATGCCGGTTCGCCCAGCACTGGACGTTCACCGCGACCGGAAGGGACGCGGTGTGACAGGTCGCCCGGCGGACCTTGACGGCGAGCGCGGTCGTCGCCCCACCGAGGCCCATCGGCCCGAGACCGAGCCGGTTCACGGCATCGCAGATAGAAGTCTCGAACGGGTCCATCGTATCGATCGGTTCGAGGAGCGCCTCCTTCGCGAGCGCTGCGGCGAGGTCGAAGGTCCCACCGATCCCCACCCCCAGGACAACCGGCGGGCAGGGGCGTGCGCCGGCGGCGAGGATGCACCTGACCACGACCCCTGGGATCTTCTCCACCTCCGACGGAAGGAGCATCTCGATCCGGGACATGTTCTCGGCCCCGGCCCCTTTCGGCATCACCGTGACGGAGAGACAGGAACCCGGGCGCACGTGCACCACTGGCATCCCGATGCCGGTGTTGTCACCCGAGTTGTGACGTGTGACCGGGTCGACGACGTTCGGCCGGAGCGGTACCGACCTCGTCGCCTGGCGCACGCCCTCGGCAATCGCGTTGTAGAGGTCGTCCTCGAGCGGCACGGTTGGGGGCAGCGTGAGGTAGACGACCGGCACGCCCGTGTCCTGGCAGAGAGGGAGCCTGCCCGTCCGGGCGAGGGCGATGTTCTCGAGGATGTTCTCGAGTTCGCCCCGCGCCACGGGGTCCGACTCCGCGTCGAGGGCTCGTTCGAGGGCGACCTCGACATCGGGAGGGAGCGTGGTCACGGCCCGGGCATAGGCCCGGGCGGTCGCGTCGGCGATCCTGGCAAGGAGGCGAGGGTCCATCAGAAGATCATCGGGCCGCACAGTGAAAAATCGACCGGCGGGTATTAGTTCCCGGGGAGCGAACGAACACCCATATGGCCCGAGAACTCACCGGGCGCGACCTCGAGATCCTGGCAAAGCTCGTCCCCGAGTGCGGGGCGACGATCTGTGGGGGATCCGGCCACGCCTTCCAGTCGATCCTGCCCCCGGTCTCGAACCACTATGCCGAGTCTGCCGAAGATTTCGAGCGTCGACTCGAAGCGCTCGACGGGGCGGACCTCCAGTGGCTCGTCGACCGGATCCTGGACGGCTCAGAGAGCCTCGGTTGCGTGCAGGAAGAGGACATGGAGGCATTCGTTCGGCAGGTCAAGAAGGTCCTATCCGACGCCACGGGGGAAGCGGTGCTCGCCTATTATCTGGCGTCCGGCACCTGCGAGCCCTGATCGCTGCCGGGTTCACCCCGCAGCGTACAGAACGAACCACAGGCGTCGCAGCTTGCATCGCACGGCTCGATCTGTATCACCACCGAGCAGCGTGGGAGCGCCTGTCGGATCTCTGACTTGAGCCGGTCTGCGAGGCCGTGGGCCTCCTCGACCGTGAGGCTGCGGGCGACGCAGAGGTGGAGGTCGACGAACCGGTTCGGGCCCGAGCGCCGGGTGCGGAGCGCGTGGAACTCGGCGACGTGCTCCCCGTGTTCGGCAATGATCGTGCGAATCCGCCTCTCCTCCTCGTCCGGCAAGCGCTCGTCGATCAGGCTCGCCCCGGCGCGACGGCAGAGGTCCCATGCCGCCCTGCAGATGAGGAACGCAACCCCGATCGCAACAACGGCGTCGAGGGCGACGATACCCGTCAGCCGGATCGCGACGAGCCCGACAAGCACGCCGAGCGAGGTGAAGACATCGGTCCGGAGGTGCCAGGCGTCGGACTCGAGCGCGATCGATTCGGTCGCCTTCGCCACCCGCATCAAGTGGCCCGACACGTACCAGTTGACCACGGACGAGAGGCCCATCACCGCGATGCCGGCCCCGATCGCCTCGAAAGCCAGGCCATCACCCCCGGAGAGGAGTTTCTCGACCGCTTCAAAGATGATCAGGCCGGCCGCGACCAGGATCAGCGCCCCCTCGAAGAGTCCCGAGAGGTCCTCGTACTTTCCGTGACCGAACTGGTGCTCGGGATCGGGCGGCCGGCCGGAGGCGCGCACGGCGAACCAGGCGACGACGGCGGCGACAAGGTCTATCCCAGAATGGACCGCCTCGGAGAGGATCGCGACCGAACCGAGCCAGAGCCCGACGGCGAGCTTCAACATCACCAGGACCGAGTTCGACGCGACGGAGAGGCGGGCAGCCCTCTGCTTTCGGAGGTCCCAGGCCTGCCGGTCGTGCATAACCCTTGCGGTTGACGGTCATCGCCCATAGGCATTTCGGACCCGGCCGGCACAACCAATATCGGCGTCGGGGGTCCACCTGGAAGGACACGATGGCGACCGGCAACCGCGTCCCGATCCTCTTCGCTCTCCTGGCGGCGACCCTGTTCGGAGCCAGCGCGCCGCTCGCGAAGCAACTCCTCATCTCGGTCCCGCCGGTGATGCTTGCCGCCCTCCTGTATATCGGGGCCGGCACGGCGGTACTCGGGGTCCGGCTCATGCGTGGCCCGACCGACCGCGAGGCCCCGCTCGCCCGCCGCGACAGCCCGTGGCTCGCCGGGAGCGCTCTCGCCGGCGGTTTCCTCGCACCAGTGCTGTTGATGTTCGGCCTCACCGCCACCCCCGCGGCGACCGCCTCGCTCCTCCTGAACGTCGAAGCAGTTGCGACGGCTCTCCTCGCTGCCGCATTCTTCCACGAGGGGATCGGCCGCCGGGTGCTGGGAGGAATCGGGCTGATCACGACCGCCGGGATGGTGCTCTCGTTCGACCCGACGGGCGATCTGGGCCTCTCGCTCGGCGCTCTGGGGGTCGTCGGTGCCTGCGCGCTCTGGGGCCTCGACAACAACTGTGCTCGCCAGATCTCGGCAAAGGACCCGTTCGCGATCGGGACCATCAAGGGCCTCTTTGCCGGCACAGTCTCGCTCGGACTCGCCTTCGCCCTCGGCAACCCCCTGCCGCCACTCTCGACGGCGCTCACGGTCCTCTTCCTCGGCGCCTTCTGCTACGGGATCAGCATGGTCACGTTTCTCCTTGCACTCCGTCACCTCGGGGCGTCGCGGACCGCCGGCATCTTCGGCATGGCCCCATTCATCGGCGTGGGCATCTCCCTGTTGATCGCCCCCGAGATCCCCGACTGGCAGTTCTTCGTCGCGCTGCCGATCATGGCGATTGGGGCGCTTCTGATTGCCCGGGAGCACCACGAACACTGCCACGTCCACGAGCCGATGACACACGCGCACCGACACAGCCACGACGAGCATCACCGACACCCGCACAGGGAAGGACAGTCGGTCGAGGTACACGCACACGTGCATACCCATGAGCGGCTCGAACACAGCCACCCGCACACGCCGGATATCCACCACCGGCACCAGCACTAAAAAAATGAGGGAAAATGGCCCCCGGGGAGGATGAGTCCCGGATGGGGGAGATTTACGGTGTAACGGAGATCTCGACCGAGAAGGTGTCGGCGTCGGCGGTCTGATTCTCCCATGGCCGTGCGTAGACGCCCCGGATCTCCTGGATACCCGCCGCAGTTGCCTGGAGCTGCCAGTGGTGCTCACCACCGGCCCCAACGCGTGTCCCGGCAGGGTCATCGGAGACGAAATCGTCCGAGAGGAGGGTGATACCGGATGTGGTGGAGAGGTTCCAGGAGTAGCCCGTGGTCGGGTTCTCTTTCAGAGTCAGGTTGATTTTTGAGTTCAGTGGTACTGCATGCGTGGTGCCGTTCGCGCTCTCGTTCAGGACGAGCGGGCCCGTGATCGTCGGTTCTGTGGAGGAGGGTGGGGTGTCGCCGCCCGTGGTGCAACCGGCGACGAGGGCCGCCGCGAGCACGAGCCCGGCAATGAACCAGAGTTTCGGCTGAGGTGTCATGTCAATCGCCCCATCGTGGGGCATATTCCTATTTGAATCCATCATACTTATTTTCTTATATAACTTCGAAAATGTTCGAAGTAACCCTGATCGGGAGACCCCGAAGGCCCCGAGGAGGGCGGTCTCCGTCCGTCCTATCTCCCTTTCGTCTGCATCGACGAAGGGCCGTACACCAGGGCGCCCTCAACAGGGCAGGTTTCGATGCACCGCCGACAGAGGTAACATTCGCTCTGGAGGTCTCCCGGGTGCGCCTCGCCCGTCGGGCAGGCCCGCTCGCACTTTCGGCAACCGATGCAGGCATCGGTCCGCCGGAGCTTCCACCATCCTGGGGCTGCGACGAGCTGGAACAGGGCGCCGAGTGGGCAGATCACCCGGCAGAACGGACGATAGATGAAGAGTGAGACCAGAACGATCGCTGCAAAGACAAAAAAGCCGGTGGACAGGGCCAGGGTGAAGAACTCCCGGATACCGAAGGGAGCAAGGACGCTCACCCCCGCCCCGAGCCCGGCACCGAGCAGGACGAGGAGCACCAGGCCCCGGACCACGCTGAGTTCCCGCTTCTTCGCAATCCCCACCTTCGGCACGGGGGCGGCGAACGCCAGTTCCTGCACGGCACCGATGGGACAGAGGTAGCCGCAGAAGTGGCGGCCAAAGATGAAGGTGAGGACGAGCATGACGCCGATGCCGATCACTCCTCCCAGGAGCCCGAACCCGATGCGGGAATCCAGGCGGAGGACGAGCTCCTGGAACTGGTGGGGCAGCATCGGGGAGAAGAGGAGGAATCCGAGAAGGACCGTGACAAGGAGCAGGAGGTACCGCACCGTCTTCGAGAACCGCCCGGTCCTCCAGAGCAGGGCTGCAACGACGACAAAGAAGACCGCGTAGACAATACCGGCCACCTGGAGGGGATTGGGGCCGGGCCCTACCACGAAACGACACCTCGCATACACATCCATCAGCGCGGTAGAAAAAAAAAGGGTATGGATCAAATCGACCATGCCCGGCCCTGCACGCGGGAGCGGTGGGGTTCAGTCCCCGAGCATGATGGTCTCCGGCTCGAGCGGCTTCGGCCAGCCGACTCGGTCCTCCCCGGTCGCGCGAATAAGGGCCTTGGCGAGTTCTTGCGCTTCAGCCGAGTGGACGGCGTCATCGGGAACAGTCACTGCGTACTCGATGGGGACCCCGACACGCTCGGTCCCGATCGTCGTGAACCGCTGGAACCCGAGATGGACAGTCGCGTGCCGGTACGTGTCAGCCCGGAACGCAGAGCCCAGGTTCACCGAGTCGGGGAGGGTGACGTAGCGGAGGTTCCGCCCCTCTGCGACCGATCGGTACTCGAAGGCGTAGTCGATCCCTCCGGCTTCCAGGAGCGAGAGGAGGAAGACCGACCCGTCCCGTATCGCAACCTTGCCCCCTGCAGCAGGCCGGACGATCTCCGGGAGGCGCACCTCGAGGCCCGACGGACCGGTTGTCGGTGCCAGTGGCGGCGAGAGATGGTCCCCGAGCACCGGGCCGAAAGTCTTCTCTCCACCCTGCTGCTCCTGGAGGAGGAGCACCAGCATCGCCCGGTACCCAGCCGCATCGAGCATCGGGTTCGCGAACCCGACCCGAACATCCGGGCGTGCGAGGACGCGCGCCCAGTTGGACCCGTCGATCTCATCGGCATAGCGACTCTGGTTCGTGAACGCGACCACCACCTCGGTGGTGCCGAAGGTCGTATACTCCCGCGTAGAGTCGTTCATCAGGTCCGGGATGAGCGATGCGTCCGCGACGGCGACGAGGTCGACGGGGCGGTGGAGGTCAGTCACCTGCCGGATCGCCTGGATCGACCCGTGCCCCTCGAACCGAACGTCGATGCCGGGATGGCTCTCCTCGTACTCCGCCTCGAACCCGGCGAGGGGGTCCACGAGCGAGCCGGCGACCATGCAGGTGACGGGCACCCGTGCGGACGGTGCCGTCGTGCACCCAGCCGCGAACAGGAGAAGGAGGAGGAGGATAACGGCACCGGGGAGGTGCCGTCTTACCTGACCTCGATCCGGTCCACCCACTTGACCCATCCGGACCCCTCGGTGATCACGGGCGTCCCTTCCTGGTTCAGCACCGCGATCCGGAACGGTCCACCCTGCTCTTCGGAGAGCGCCGTCCCGTTCTGTTCGTACATCAGGACCGGGATGACCGCCGGAGGCGGGTCGATCTCCTTCAACTCAGGCGTGAAGACGATGAAGCCCTCTCCGTCAATCTGGTCCGCGCCAAGCACCCACATATACCCGTCGGGTGCATGCACGCGGAGCGTCTGGTTCGGGCCGATCCCACCGACCTGTTCGGCGAGCGTCCGCAGAGAGACTCCCTTGATCTGGAACGGTCCGTACCGGATCCCGGTCGTCGAGACGGCACCGCCGACGCCGCTCACGGACGGTAGAGCAAGCACGTCCTCGTAGGAGAGGGTGACGCTCGTCGACCCGTTCAGGACGAGAGTCGCGTTCGGCGTGGAGGCGGATGCCGGAGATTGCGGGGGGGTGGTGCAACCGGCAACGAGGAGGGCGACGGCGGCACAGGCGAGGAGAAGGAGGGCCCGCCTCACCTCAACGCCTCCGGAGCAGCATGGCGCCCCCGATCCCGAGAAGGACCACCGGGAGAAGGCCCGCCGCCTGTGTCGTCGCCGGTGTCGGCGTCTCGTCGCTAGCTGAGGTGCCGTTGGTGAGCGACTTCACCGGCGCGTGCCGGTCACCCTGGAACCCGCCGCGATAGACCCTCACCTCCGAGACCCACTTCACCGAGATCCCGCTCGTCGAGGGGAGGAGGTCGTTGTAGAAGTACTGAGCGTTCTCCGGGAGAGTTTCACGCATGTCGCTGTTTCCAAACACGTGGAGTCCGTCCGCGTTCGTCGAGGTGTCGGCGAAGAAGACCAGACGCATGCCCGTGTAGAAGTCCGGCGGGTACCCGGTCCCCTGCTTCTCACCCTCCGCTGCGTCGACACCGTTGTACCAGGCGACCACCAGCGGGCCCTGGCGGGACGGCGGGTTGACGATCGTGTCGTACCCGTAGACCACGTTGTAGCCGTCGGCCGATGCGACCATCGCCTCGTCGCCGGGTTCGAGCCCGCCGACGAGCCCGCAGAGGTCCGCAACATCCGTCCCCTTGACGGCGCCGCGGTCTTTTAGGTTGACGGTCTCGTTCGGGTCCCACTTGTCGCCCTCGAACGCAGGGCCCTGGTGGTAGTAGTGGGTCACCCCGTCACCCATGACGGGGAGGTTCACCTCGAGCCAGCGGTAATCGACCGTGGTCGAGTTCAGGACGGTGCCGTCGGGGCCGATCTCGGAGATCAGGAGCGACGTGGTCGGCTCGGCGAGCGCCGGGGTTGGGGCCAGCACGAGGAGGCCGATGAGGGCGGCTACGAAGAGCGCCGCCAGATGGAGTCTGGATCGGATGTTCAGGAAAATCACCTCAAATGAAGAAGGGGTCGATAATGGCACCGATCATCTTGATCGCGGCCCAGAACGCCCCGAGGGGAGAGTATGGCGAGATCACCGCGGTGCCCGGGGCGCGGGGCTCGATGAATGAGGTCCCGTCGCCACTCTCGTGAACAGTGAACGAGAAGGTGAATCCGAGAGACCGGGTCTTCGTGCGGTTGTACGACCGGTCGACCGGCGCCTCGGCGGCGGTGGGGGCCGGCACGAGGACGCCGGCGGTGATTGGGGTTGTTGTGGGATAGGCAGGCGTGATAGTGACCACCGGTTCAGCGGTGGTGGGTGTCGGCTCGGGCGTCGCCGTCGCCGTCGTGGTGACGGTGGTCACGTCACCGCTCGCGCTGGTCGTGTAGTCGACGCTCCCCGAGTACGACCAGTCCGTCGAACTCGAGTATGTTGTCGGACTCGTCGCCGGCGGCAGGGTCGATGGTCCCGGGGTGATGTTCCCGGTACTGCCGGGGGTGAAGTTCGGGGTCGTGACCGACGGCCCGGTGGAGACGGGTGGCACGATCGTCATCCCGGGGGAAGGGGCCGTCGTCGTCGAGGACGTGCCGGAGGGAGGGCTCGTGGTCGCACCAGGAGACCGGGTGGGTTCGATGTCGCTCCCGCCCGAGGAGGGAACGGTCGTTATGACCGTCGTCACGGCGGGGGTCGTTCCTACCCCGCCGGGGGAGACGGTCGAGATTGGAACAGTCGTTTTCGTGATGATCGGTGCCGTTGTGCCGGTTGTCTGCGGCACGGTCCCCGACGGAGACGGTGAGGCCGACGGTACCGGGGTCCTGGTCCCGGTACCGGGTTGAACCTGAGTGGTTGTCGGCGTCGCCTTCGGGGTTGGAGAGGGAGTGACGGTCGGACGGGTGGTCGAGGGTGCAGTGGTCGATGCGGGGAGGGTCGAAAGGATCCGGATCTCGCTCACCGACTGGACCGAGAGGCCGGTGGTCGTCGGGTAGACGCCGTTGAAGAAGTGCCACTCGTTCTGGGGCATCGACGCCTTCATGTCACTGTTGCCGAAGACATGGAGACCGAACGGGTTCGTGGAGGTATCGGCATAGAAGACGATCCGCATGCCCGTAGAGTAGGACGGGACGTACCCCTCGTCAGCCCGGTACCAGGTCAAAACCATCGGCCCCTGCCGGGCCGATGGCGAGTAGACCGTCCCGTATGAAAACTTCTTCGAGAAGCCGTCCCCTGAGCGGACAACGAGCGTGTCCCCTGACTGCATCCCCCCGACGAGGCTGCAAAGATCGCGGACAGCCGTCCCCTTGACGGCGCCCATATCCTTGTCCTGGACGTTCTTGCTCTCGGTCGGGTCCCAGAGATCCGCATCGTCAAAGGTCGGTCCCTGGTGATAGTAGTGGGTCGAACCATCGCCGCGGACCTGCAGGTTCGACTCGAGCCAGCGGTAGTCGACCGTCCTTTCTGCGATCACGGTCTTCCCGTCGGCCGCGAGCTTCACCACGTGGACCTCGGTGGTGACCGCCCAGGCGCCGCCGACGAGAAGACAGAGGCAGAAGACCAGTCCTGCGCACCGGAACGCCTCGGATAAAAAGGGGGTATGAGGCACCATCGCCTCCTCTCTACCTGACCGTGACGAGGTTCACCCGTTCAACGGTCTCGGTCGAACCGTCCGTGTAGGTGATCTTCACGAGCGGGGTGTAGGTGCCGGCCCTGGGGTAGAAGAACGTCGGGCTGATTGCCCGCGAGTTCCAGGTGCCGTAGTGGCCGACCTTATCAAAGGTCCACCAGGCCGAACGGACGGTCTTGCCGGCCGCCGGGACCAGGGTGAACTTGATCGCGGCCGACTTCGCCACCGGGTTCGGCGCGACGGTGAAGGTCGCCCCCTGCTGTACCGGGGTGGTCGGCACCGTGACCGTGCCCGAGGAGAACTCGACCCAGTTCAGGTTCTGACCGTCGCCGGAGAACTGGAGGCGGAGGTCATGGGAACCTGCTGCGATCGTGAGCGGCACGGAGACCGTCGTGAACCGTGAGAAGTCACCGGTATTCGGAACCTGGACCGTTGCTGCCTCGGCGCCGTCGACGACGACGCGGATGGTACGGCCGTCCCCGGGGCTCGAGACGCGGGCGGTCATGCTGTTGATGCCGCCGTCACCGACCTGGACCGTGTAGGCGAGCCACTCGCCGTTCCGGATCCAGCCGACGTTCGGGGTCTGCTCCCAGGGGTTCTGCTCGATGTCGACGTCGTCCTGGCGGTACGCACCACCGGTGTTGCCCGGCGTGGTGTCCTGGTAGGCGACGCCCGCGCCGCCGAGGTCGTAGTCCTCAGCCTCGACCCGTCCGGGCAGAGTGTGTGGGGTGTACGGCAGTCGACCGCCGGGGATGATCGTCACCGTGGGCTCGGGTGTAATCGTCGCCGTCGGCTCGACCGTCACGGTCGTGTTCGGGGTGACCGTCTGAGTGGGGGTCGCTGGCGGCAGGACCAGGATCTCCTGGTACACGATGCCCCCGCCGTTCGGCCCATCTGCCCTGAGTGAAGCAGTGTAGGTGCCCGGGGTTCGATAGATGTGAAGCGGGTTCAGCGACGAGGAATACGAGCCATCACCGAAGGTCCAGACCCGGGTTGTGACGTTGGAGGAGTGGTCGGTAAACCGGACCACGAGCGGGGCTGGGCCGGTCGTCCGGTCAACCGTGAAGTTCACGACGGCATCGCCGCCGCTCGGAAGGCCGATCAGTTCGATCGTCGCGACCTTGGCTACCGAGCGATGCGGTGGGACCGAGGAACCGACGAGCCGGAGCGGCCACATCGTCTCGGCGAGCGGTGCACCGTTCAGGAGGTCGGCGATGATGAAGCCGGAGCTCCCGGCGATCTCGCTCGACTCCAGGGTCACGTTGTACCCATCGACGGAGGTGACCCGGACCTGGTAGCCCGCCTGGGCGAGGGCGTCGTTGAGGTTGGACGAACCGGCCGGGACATCAGCGACGAGGCCGACGAGGTACCACAGGGGCAGGCCCTGCCACTCGCCGGAGACGTCCGAATAGGAGACCGCGTTCCCGGCAGACTTCGCCTGTTCGATGTCGGACTTGGTGAAGATGAGCGTCCGCGCACCCTTCAGTTCGATCGAGTAGTCGCCGGAAGACGCGACGAAGACCCGGATCCGGACCACCGCGCTGGCGGACTGGAGCGAACCGCCGCGGGTCCCGTAGAAGAACTCGATCCGGTCGCCGTTCTTGACCTCGAGGTTGCTCATCCCCGTGTCGACCGAGTTGTCGTTCATCACGACACCATTCACGGCGTAGGCCCACCCGAGGTTCTGGGTCTTGTCGTAGTTGAAGTCCGCGATCCCGTCGAGCAGGTAGGAGTTGATGTACTCCCAGCGCTTGTCGGTCGCGTTGTAGGTGAACGGCACCTTCTTCGATGCGGCGTCGAGCGCTCCGTGGACCGTGAGGTTGTTGACCTGGCGGGTCGTGCCGGAGTTGTAGGCATAGGCATCGAAGGTCCCGTCCACGAGCGTCAGGTCACCATCGAAGATGACGGTCTGCTGCGGGATCTGGACCCGAGCACGGATCACCGCGGTGGCGTCCTCGAAGGCAGCGCCGTCGAGCCCGTAGTAGAACTCGACCAGGTCGTTGTTGTTGAGCCGGTAGACCGACATGCCCTCGGTCGATGAGAAGTCGTTCTTCTTCTCACCGTTCACCCGGTAGGCCCAGACCATCTGCGTGGTCCGGTTGTAGTCGTAGTTGCCCACTCCGTCGAGGAGGAGCGTGCCCATCGTCTCCCACTTCTTGTCGGTCGCCTTGTAGGTGAAGCCGGCAGCCTTCGATGCGAGCTCGAGTGCCCCGTTCGGGGTGAGGTTCTGCACCTGCCGGACCTCGCCCGAGTTGTACGCCGTGCACGGGAAGGTGCCGGGCTGGAGCGAGACGGTGCCATCGAAGAGCATGTCTGTCTCACCGCTTGGGACGGTTGGCGTTGGCGTGGGCGTTGTCGGCGCCGACGGGAGGCCCTCGAGCCGAATCTCGACCACGTTGCCGATCGACTTTCCGCCGGTGGCGTTCGCCCCGACGAGTTTGACCGGCCAGACGTTCTTGCCGTTGATCTGGACCGGGAGGGCGGTGCCGTTCAGGCGCGAGGCGAGCAGGTAGTTGTCCGAGCGGATGATCTCCTGGCTCGTGAAGGTCCTGTTGTAGTTGTCGCCGGCGATGACGCGGACCGTGTAGCCCATCTCCGCGAGGGTCTGGTTGTACGCGCCGATCAGCACCTCGTGGCCGAGCTGGTCATCGACGAGCCCGACGAGCCGCCAGAGGGGCAATCCCATCCACTCGCCGGTCGCATCACGGTAGATGCCGGTGTGCCCGCCGCAGGACATCGCCTGGTCCCAGTACTGGCTGGTCACCGTGAAGTCGGTGTACCCGGAGAGCTTGATGGTCCAGGTGGGTGCCGGCGTGACGGTGGTCGTGGGGGAGGGAGTGACGGTGCGCGTTGGGGTGACGGTCGGGACCGTGATCGGCACGCCGTCAAGGCGGATCTCGGAGATGTTGCCGACCGACTTGCCGCCGGTGGCGTTGACGCCGACGAGCTTGAGCGGCCAGACGTTCTTGCCGTTGACCTGCGCAGGCAGCGGCGCACCGTTCATGGTGTTTGCGACGATGTAGTTGGAGTTGAACGCCACTTCGCCACTCGTGAAGGACTTCTGGTAGTCCGGCGCGATCACCGTGATCGTATAACCCTGCTCCAGGAGCGTGCGGTTGAAGGCGACCTGCCCGTGCTCGTTGTCGTCATCGACGTACCCGACGAGCCGCCAGAGGGGCATGCCCTCCCAGAG
>JABNAD010000854.1_pt1 | contig 14215 bp, 12 predicted proteins | sample 7240381 | NCBI WGS metagenome assembly JABNAD01 (sample SAMN11332834, study PRJNA596920) | anaerobic digester metagenome | biome: digested sludge; isolation source: digested sewage sludge-derived enrichment culture grown on H2/CO2 | place: Germany: Goettingen
CGGCAAGCGCGGCGGGTGATCTGGACGATCCCAGCCCTCACCGGACGACCCGGTGGCCGGCAGCCTCGAGAAGACGGACCAGGGCCTCGTCCCAGTCCCGTTCGTCGTCGATCCGCCCGAGCCGCTCCCGGTGTGGGGCGAGGAAGGCCGCGAGGGCGGGGTCGTCGACGGCGATGTGGCGCCGGCCCATCACCCGGGCAGCCCGCCGGCCGGCAGGGTCGAGGACCAGAAGGCGCCAGCAGGCGTACTCAGCACAGATCGCCGGCCAGGTCTCGTGGACCGGGCAGACGGCGACGCCGTCCGTGTCGTGGCGGAGAAGGGGACAGGCACCGGGGATCGGCGGCTCGTCGAGGAGCCCGGCTTTATCGGGGTCGATGGTGGCCCGCGTCACCTCGCCGGTGTACCGGTTGCGGACCGCGAGGGCGCCGGCCGGACCCCGCTCCAGGGCATGGACCTCGCCCATGGCTGAGCAGCACTCACCGCAGCGGAGACAGTAGAAGGGCATGGATGACCTGGGGACGTCGTGGCCCTACCGGGCAAGGAGGTCGATGAACGCCTCACGCGGACGACCGGGCCGTCTCGTGTTCGAATGTGGCATGCATACCCTGAGCCTGGAGAGTGGCACGGACCTCCCCGTCCTCCCGGTACGGGCCGAGTGCCTCCCAGCGCATGGCGGCGAGCCGGTCACGGATCATATGGATCCCAGATGGAGGTTCACGGCCCATTACCGTTGTGATCAGAAGAGAAGGGTGGCAGAGCAACCTCCTCGGCGTCCCACCGGGAACCACCGGGTGCATGCGCCCGGAGATGGGGAGTCCCCGGTTTGATCGTGTCCTCGCCTGGCTGGACCGATGGAACGGGAGAAAAACCGTATCGTTACGGACGGAACACGGGCCGCAGGACGCCGTACCCCGAGTGGATCAGGGCCGGGCCCGATCCCCGGGCGCCGGTCGCAAAGTTCACGCTGAGCCGTTCATCAGGGACGGCGCCGCTCTACGTGCGGTTCGCGGAAACCTCGACCGCCCGCCGGCCTCGTGGCGGTGGAACTTCGGCGGGCTGGCCTGGACCACGGCACGAGGCATGTCCGAAGTCCGACGCACCCCGGATGTTCAGGTCACCTGGGCACCGGGACAGTCCGGGCCTCTTTCCCACCCCGGGCCGGTCAGATGCCCAGCCGCCGCAGGACCCGGATCACCAGGAACCCCACGACGCAGCCGGTACTGACCGTAATGAGACCCATGCTCGCATATGCGAGCGCCGCCACGGTATCGGCCCACGTTTCGACCGTCGCACGGATCGAATCGTCTCGCCGGATGCGAGCGTGACCGCTGTCCGCGAGAACGTGACGGTGAAGATCTCGCCGATCACCGCGGGGCACCGGGCATGGCCGAGGAGGTGTCGTGTTCCAGGGTATGCACGGCCGTTTCGCCCATCGTGGTGGCGACGGCCGTGCTCGCCATGTACCGCTCCCACTCTTCTCCACGGCCGGATCCATCCTCACGCCGAACAGGTTCCCGGTGCACCCGAACGGGCCCCAGATCCGCCGGCTCCGGGAGCGGTGCGACAGTGTTTGGGAGGCGCCACCGACCGAAACGGTCCGTGACTCCAGGTCGGGACGTGTGGGGGACCGTACAGACGGCTATTCGACACAGCCACCGGGTAGATCGACCGAGGCGCGTCGCCCGGCAGGACAACGGCCCGGTGGACGCGGGCGATCTGCGCAGTCGCAGAACAACATAAGTCGTTGTTTCGCGACTCTAGTGAATGGAGCATTGCAGGACCGAGAGAGCCGCGTTCCTCGTTCTCATGGTCACCAGCATCGCCATCTCTATGATCGTCCCAACCATCGCCCAGGAGATATCCCATCCGTTCACCGCGGAAGACCTGGTATCGCTCGAGAGGATCGGCGCACCGTCCGCGTCGCCGGACGGAGCCTGGATCGTCTTTTCCCTGCGAAACACAGACCTGGCCGAGGACCGGGGACGGACCAACCTCTGGATCGTCAGGCCGGACGGGACCGATCTCCGCCGGTTGACGTCCCAGCCGGGAGACGACGCCGACCCGTGCTGGTCGCCGGACGGCTCGACCGTCTACTATCTCTCGACACGATCGGGCAGTTCGCAGGTCTGGAAGGCCCCGCTCTCCGGGGCTGAGCCCGTGCAGGTCACCGACCTCCCGCTGGACCTTGCGAACCTGAAGATCTCGTCCGACGGACTGTACCTCGCGTTCAGCATGCCGGTGTTTCCCGGGTCCGGCTATACGGAGACGGCGGCGCGGCTCGCCGCGATCGGCGAGCAGAAAGCGTCCGGCAGGGTCTTTGATACGCTCCCGGTCCGCCACTGGGATGCGTTCGACGACGGGCGGCGAAACCACCTCTTCGTTATTGACCTCTCGGCCCAGACCGTGGTCGACGTCATGCTCGGAATGGACGCCGACTGCCCCTCGAAACCGTTCGGCGGTCGAGAGGAGTACACGTTCACGCCCGACAATGCCGGGATCGTCTTCTCCGCCGCCGATACCGGCAGGGAGAAGATGTGGTGCACCGAGCACAGTCTCTATCGTGCCGCGTTCTCCACGTGCAACCCCCCGGTCAATCTGACGCCGGCGAACCGTGCCTGGGCCACGAACCCGGTCTTCTCACCGGACGGCCAATGGCTCGCGTACCTGGCGACGACTCGCTCGGGATATGAGTCCGACCGGTACCGGATCATGCTCCGCTCGTGGCCCGACGGTGACGACCGGGAGGTGGTCCCATCATGGGACCGGTCGCCGTCCGCCCTCGCCTGGTCGGAGGACGGAACAACACTTTACGCGATCGCCATGGACACGGGGAGCAGCGCTCTCTTCGCGATCAATCCGGCCACGGGAGCGGTCCGGCCGCTGGTCGAGAGAGGGTCGGTCCTGTCGGTCGACACGGTCGGGACCCGCCTCGTGTTCAGCCTGGCCAACCAGTCCTCGCCCGCCGATCTCTCCACGATCCGGCCCGATGGAACCGACACGAGGCGGATCACGCAGGTGAACCGGGACCGGCTGGCGCAGGTCCGAATGGGGGTGTCCGAGCAGTTTTCGTTCGCGGGCTGGAACAACGAGACCGTGCACGGGTTCGTGGTGAAGCCCGTGGACTTCGACCCGATGAAGCGATACCCGGTTGCGCTCCTGGTCCACGGTGGCCCCCAGTGCTCGTTCTCGGACGAGTTCAGCTACCGCTGGAACCCCCAGGTGTTCGCCGGGCGAGGCTACGCCGTGGTCCTGATCGATTTCCACGGGTCGGTCGGCTACGGGCAGGCGTTCACCGATTCCGTACGGGACGACTGGGGGGGCAAACCGCTCGAGGACCTCCAGAAGGGGCTGAACGCGACGCTCGAACGCTATCCCTGGATAGACGGGGACCGCGTCTCGGCACTCGGGGCCTCGTATGGGGGGTTCATGATCACCTGGATCGCCGGCGCCTGGCCCGACCGTTTCCGGTGCCTGGTGACGCACGACGGCCTGTTCGATCCCCGGAGCGCCTACTATTCGACGGACGAACTCTGGTTCGACGAGTGGGAGCGGAACGGCACGCCGTGGGAGAACCCCGATGCCTATAACCGGTCCAATCCATCAGCGCATGTCGCCGACTGGAAGACCCCGATGCTGGTGGTCCAGGGGGGGAAGGATTACCGGGTGCCGGAGACGGAAGGGTTCGCCATCTTCACCGCCCTCCAGCGGAGAAACATCCCGAGCAGACTCCTCTACTTCCCCGATGAGAACCACTGGGTGCTGAAACCCTCGAACAGTCTCCTCTGGCACCAAACGGTCCTCGACTGGCTGGACCAGTGGAACGGAAGCACCGTGACACCGCCACCGCCGGAGGAGGCGGGTCAGGGCCCTGGATAGCGGGAGACGAGGGTTGTCGACCTCAAGGATAAAACGGCGGGCCGGCAAACAGGAGAGTGATGAGGGAACCAGCCATCCCATCCTCCGCACCCGGCCTGGAGAACTGCTATGGATGATGACCAAATCGCCCGCGAATGCGCGATCCTCGGCTCGAAGACGACCCGGAGATCGCTCGGCGAGGCGATCGCGGCACTCGTTCTGACCTACTCGACTCGCGACCTGCAGGAGATGCGGCGCAACTTCGCCATGACGATCCGGGACTTCAATCCCGATTACCGGGAGCAACTGGAGACAACGATCACCGGGCACCTCAACGGCACCTACCAGGCCCTCCGGCGCATGCACGAGCTCCGGACGTTCACCAACATGCGGGAAAACCTGGCGCCCGGTGCGGCCGCATACTGGGCGATGGTGGCGACGCAGTGCTCCGCCGGGGACCGAGCGCAAATCCGGCTCCGGTTCCTGAAGTTCCTCCTCTCGGGGTTCTGCATGTTCGTGCAGGGTCTTCCCGGCCATCCGGTGGGCATGCCCTTTCCAGGCGGGGACCGTGTCACGCTCGTCGAAGGGGTGTATTACTGCCCGGTCCGCGAGAAGGCCTCCGATGTCGACTCCGCGCTCTGCCCGTTCTGCCCAGCCCTGCAGACCCCGGAGATCGGGTACCTCAAGCCGCCTGTGAAGGCAAGCGAGTACCGGAAGCAGGAGTTCATCCAGAACACCTACGAGCATCACCACTTCAACGGGTGAACCCGCCCGTCATATTTTTAATCCGGGTCTCGGCACCGTCGCATCCCCCGGATCGCCGCGCCCACCGACCGCTCGGCCTGGACGGCGTGCCCTGTCGTCACGAGGAGAACGGGACGATTCGCCCGTGTGGGGAAAGGTCGTCCCCGTACCCCGGATGGACGTCTGGAACCGGTCTCGGCCACGTGAACGAGGAGGGGGAGAGAGGGGGGCCGTTTAATGGTGGGCCGGTCATATCCGGGTGCCGTTCCGTAAGTACGTGGAACTGGCCAGTTCCTGGGGGGTGAAGGCTCACGTACCCGTGAACGGGTTCATGTCGGGGCAGAGCGTAAACTCGTCCGTCCCGTTGAACTTGCTCAGGGTCCCAGTCAGCGTGGTGCCGGTGACGTGGCCGGAGATCGTGGGGGTGGAGCCCCCGAATGTCCCGCTCACGGACGAGCCGGCCTCGTGAAGGTTCATGAGCGGGGAGAGGTGCTCGTCTTCCTCAATCCAGGTCGTGTTCCATATCCCGGTCCTGGCCGCTCATCGCCGTCGACCATGACACGCCGGTGACGATGCGGACCGGGAACCGGACAGAACCGGCCAGGCACGCACCGGGCAGATGTTCAGCTATAACTATCGGAACATCAATCTCTCTTCACCTGATCGATCCCCCCGTGAATCGAGTACGAAGGCTGTTCCGGGCGATCATCAGAGACCACAGGTGAGGTGGAAACGGTACATGCTGGAGACGTCCTGGTCATCTCGGCTTCTTCTCGTCGTCGCGCTCTGCGGCCTGATCGGCGGCGTGCAGGGGATGAACCTGTCGCAGGAGGACGCCTACGGCGTCGTCCTCTCGCAGGTGATGCAGGGGAACACCGAAGGCAGGTGGGTGTATGCGCACCCCGGGCCGGTCCCCGCCGGCACCTCGATCACGACCCTGTACGGCCCCGTCGACCTCCCAGGGCGCGAGGGCTGGCTCTTCTTCATCGACGATGCGCCGAAGCAGGGCTGGGCGCACCCGTGCCGGTACGTGCATGTCGATCTGACCGGCGCCGTCGTCGTGAAGGACGCGAACGGACCGCCCAGGGGGCTCCAGGCGTGGACGATGGTGGCGGGCTCTCTCTCGGCGACCCAGCCGGTCGGACCCCCGAGCCGCTGGCGGACGCGAGACGGCGGGCGGATCCCTGCCCCGTGCGCGGACACAAGCCACGCGTACGCCGTGCTCATCAGCGGCGGGGCGGACGCCTACAATAACTGGGAGCGTTACTACGGCGACATCTCCTTCATGTACCGCACCCTCGTAAACGACTACGGGTACCAGGACGACCACATCTCCGTCCTGATGTCCGACGGCGCCGATCCCGGCCTCGACCAGCACAGAGACACCGGGGGCTACGTCTCATCCGACCCCGACCTGGACGGGGATGGGGACCAGGACGTCGAGTACGCGGCGACGACCGAGAACATCACCGCGGTCTTCGAACACCTCCGGACCGCCCTGGAGCCGGGGGACCAGCTCTTCGTCTTTACGACGGACCACGGTGGCCCGGAACACGATCCACAGCAGGGCACGAATGTCGTTCTGAACCTCTGGGAGTTTACCCAGATCACGGACGACGAGTTCGCCGCCGAGGTCGACCGAGTGGCGTCCGCCGTCCCCGTCATGATCACGATGGAGCAGTGCTACAGCGGCGGGTTCGTCGACGACATCGTCCCCGGCCTTCCCGGCCAGCAGAGGGTGATCGCGACCGCGGCCAACGCGTACGAGTCGTCGTGGGGAGATACCTTCAGCACCCTCTGGATCTCCGCGGTGGCAAGCCGCGACCGGAGCGGCACCGCGGTCGATGCCGACGCGATCGGCGACGGGATCGTCTCGATGCGGGAGGCGTTCGAGTATGCGAAGCAGCACGATCACGAGGCCGAGCACCCCCAGTACGCCGAGACGCCGGGCGGAGTCGGTGCCAACCTCGCGCTGGGCTCCTGCTTTTGCCCCACCCTCGTGGCCCACTTCATCCCGACCCGGACCACGGGGTATGCTCCGGTCACCGTCGGGTTCGCGGACGCCTCTACGGGCATGCCTACGGCGTGGTCGTGGACCTTCGGGGACGGCGAAACCTCGACCCTGCGGAATCCGAGCCACACCTACACCACAACGGGCACCTACATCGTGAACCTGACCGTGGAGAACGCAACCGGTCACGCGTCGGGTCCGGTCTCCAGGGTGATCACCGTGATGAGCCTGTCCGCGCTCGGCGATGCCGTCGATGCCCCGACCCTGCCCTGGACGACGGACTCGGACGCGGAGTGGACCGTCGACCGCGCGGTCGCGCACGACGACCGGAGCGCGGCGCGTTCGGGAGCGATCGGCGGTCTGGCCGCATCGAACCTGTCGACCTCCGTCAAGGGTCCCGTCATCGTCTCGTTCTGGTGGAAGGTCTCGAGCGAGACCGATTTCGACTATCTCCGCCTCCTGGTGGATGGCGTCGAGTCGGCCGCGATCACGGGCGAGGTCGACTGGTCCCGTCACCAGTTCGCACTGCCGTCCGGGCAGCACACGCTCACCTGGCGGTACGCGAAGGATGAGGCCGCTCGATCGGGCAGGGATGCGGGCTGGGTCGACCAGGTGGCCACGGCGGAGCTGATCCCGGGCGGCCCGGCACCGGCATTCTCCGCCTATCCCCAGTCGGGGCCGGCACCCCACTCGGTGCGGTTCATGGACTACACGACAGGAGCCGCCGCGTGGTTCTGGGCCTTTGGGGACGGGAAAACGTCGACCGAGCAGTCCCCGACCCATATCTATGATCAGAGCGGCCGCTACCCGGTGACCCTGACCGTGCTCGACGCGGCCGGGAGGGCGGGGACGAAGACGGAGCACCAGTTCATCCTCGTCACCGACCCGCTGACGCCGGCGCCGACCCCGGTCGCCGACTTCTCGGCGAACGAGACCGATGGGTCGGCGCCGATGACCGTTGGGTTCACGGACGAGTCGGACCCCACGCCGGCGTACCGGTGGTGGCAGTTCGGCGATGGGGGTTCGTCGACCGACGCGAACCCGGTGCACACGTTCACGAAGGCCGGGACGTACACGGTGAACCTCACGGTCTGGACCGGGATCGGAACGGCGACGGTCGCCAGACCGGCGTTCATCACGGTCGGCCCCGACCCCCGGGCGCCGGTGGCGAACGTCACGATAAGCCGTTCGTCGGGGACGGCGCCGCTCTACGTCCGGTTCACCGATACGTCGACGAACGCGACGTCATGGCACTGGGACTTCGGCGGCATGGCCTGGACCACGATGCAGAGCCCGAACGTCGTCTTCCGACGGCCCGGGGAGTACGCGGTCACCCTGACCGCATCGAACGCCTACGGCAGCTCGACGGTGACACGGAACCTCTCCGTGACCGGGGCGATGCCCCGCGGTGCGTCGGGCTCGCCCGTCAGCGTGGTCGGGTAATCCACGAACCGTTTTTCGCGGTCTTCGAAGCCCCCCTGCCGGAGACGCACCAGCCGGTATAGTGTGGACATAGAATGGGCGGATACGATGCCGGGCACTGCGGCTCTCTCTGTTCGAAGGTGTATACCCTCGAGTGCGTCGACGCGTTCAGGCGCGAGGGGATGACGGATCGGGCGACCGGCATGCGGTTTCGGCCCACGATCCTGGAGCAGGGCACCATGGAGGACGGTGGGGTTCTGCTCGAGGAGTTCCTCGGCCGAAAACCCGGGGACCAGGCGCTTTTCACGCACCTCGGGATCAACGGCCCCGAAGCGGCGAACCGTGAGGATGGATGCGTCCTGGTCAGTCGAACCGTGTTTCGCCCACGAGACGCCTGGGGGGGGCGCCCGTCTTCGCGGCGGCATCACCTCCAGACCCGACCGTGGACCCATCCTCGAAACGGCACCCGTCCACCCTGTCGTCAGGGTGCCCGTCCACCGGCCTTCTGGAAACCCGGTTCACCCGTGGAGCCCGGCGGCGAGACTGTTCAAAAATGAGAGATTCAGATAGTGCCGACGTAACTCTTGGCCTGTGGAGCGAAAGCGTTCTCCACCAGTTCGCGGTCGAAGGCGGCCGGCACCCGGCCAGTCTTCGCGTAGGTATACAGGGCCACCACGAAGATGCCCTGCATCGCCGTTGCAAGGATCGCGAGAACGGCCACGAGCACGATAAACAGGGCACCTGCCGCAAGGAAGACGACGGGGTTGCCCAGCAGCAGGGTGGCGAGCACGAGCAGGAACCCGACAGCACCGACGGCGAAGAAGACCAGCCCGATAGAGAGGCTGCCGACCGCGTTCTCGCCCCAGGTCTTCTTGAACAGGCGGAGCGCCTCTTTCATCGCATCGACCACGCCTGTGTCCTCGAAGACCAGCACCGGGACGACGAAGATGGTGACGAGGCTCCAGACACCACCGACCAGTCCCGCCGCGATCTGCCCCAGACCCCCTGCACGGTCTTCGATCATCCGAAGAATCAGACCGACCGTGGCGGCGACGAGCGACCATGCGATGATGGAGCCGAGGTGCGCGACGGCCGCGGAGAGCCCCGCTCCCACGGTGATCTCTCTTCCCTGAATTTTCGCGTAGACACAGGCGATCAGACCGACGTTGAAGAAGATCACGACAAAGGAGCTGAGGAGGTAGAAGAGGAACAAAAGGACGATCCCCGTGATCGAGTTGGTGGAGAGCGAGAGTGCACCATTCGAGAAGACGAGCGGCAGGATGAACATGGCGATCACGAGCAGCACGACGATCCCCGAGAGCACGGGGAAGAGCAGGAGCTTTTTATCCTCCATCAGGATGCGCCAGCTCATCTTCACGAGCTCGATACTTCGCGAGATCCCTTCGAACATGAATGTTACGTTGGCGGTGACGGGGGAATAAGGGGGTACGTGTTTCTTTGATGAGCCGGCAGTCGAACGGTGCTGCTCTACGTCCGGTTCACGGACTCGTCAACGAACGCGACGTCGTGGCACCGGGAATTCGGTGGGCTCGCCCGCCCGCGTGGTCGGGTAATCCACGACCTTTTTTGGTCCTCGTGGCCTGCATCATAGCGGGGAGATGGTGGCCTGGCAGGAGGGGACAGGGAGAACGATGCACGGGATCAGCACTGTCATCAATCAGATCCTGAGGCGCCATCGCCGTCATGCGAGGAATACGATCGGCAGGAAAAGGGCTGTGGGATATGAGAACCCATTCTCTTCGTCTCCGCCCCTGCAGTCAGGTCATCCTCTAATCCCATCTGTCGACCATCTTCAGGATATAATCACGCGCTTTCGGGTAGACCGGCGCGAGCAGGTCCGTCAGATCCCGCTTCCCGATCGTGAACCGCGATGGCCCAAGGCGTTTGAGGGCTGCCGCTTCCAGTTCAGGCTTTGTATGGAGGTATATCGGAAAGGTGTCAAGGAACTCCCCGGCATCCCAGAACGTGTCCAGACACTCGGCGAGCGGCGGTCCCCTGGACCCGTCGGGCTCGTGAGATGATGAAAGGGCCGGACCCGGTTGATGCTCCTCATCTTCTGGATCAACGCTGCTCCGCCGGCTTCGGAGGCTTTCGAGCACCGTCTCGCGGTCCCGCCCACGGAGGGTGAAGATCAGGAACGGGTCACGGTCAAACTGCTCGGCGAGAATGTAATACACGGCAGCGATATGCTTGCACGGATTTGCCGAGTCCGGGCAACTGCAGTCAGTCTTGAGATCGTTCTGTGTGGCCGGCAGGAGGGAGAGGTGAACACTGGCAAAGACGGTCTCAATCTCCTGTGGGAACTCTCCCCCCAGGAGCAGGGCAGTGAAGAGCGCCTGCGATGAGAGCGCATCAAAGATTGTGTCCCACTGGCGGTCGGTGAACCGGCGAAAGGAGATCGTGATTCGGTACGGCCGGCGGGTGGTTCCCTGAACCTGGGCATGGACGACGCCATCGTGGATGGAGATCGTCTTGACCTGACCCTTCCGGGCGTATGCCTTGCCCCGCTGGAGGCGTGAACCGATCCCGATCGTCTCCAGGGCACCGATAAACCGTTGTGACCACCACGTCTCCCCGATCGCCCCCTTTTTACTTCGTGCCGTGATCCCATCCTTCACCGCGATCGGTTTCGCCGGCGGGTAATACCCTCCCCAGTCGCTCATATCGTCACGTCCCCCGTGACACTCTTTCGGAGCGAGAGCAGGTCGCGGAGGTCGTCGGTCGAAAGGCCGGTGATCCAGTCTTCCCCGGTACCGATGATGCTCCCTGCCAGTTCCCGCTTCTCCTCAAGCACCGCATCGATCCTCTCCTCAAGCGTTCCCCCGGCGATCATGAGGTGAACCTCCACGTTCCGTGATTGCCCGATACGGAACGCACGATCCGTTGCCTGGTCCTCGACAGCCGGATTCCACCAGCGGTCGATATGGAAGACATGATTTGCCGCCGTCAGGTTCAGCCCGGTGCCCCCGGCCTTCAAAGACAGGATGAAGATCTTCGGCCCTCTCTTTTCGGCAAACCGGGCGACCATCTCATCCCGGGTGGCCCGCCTGGTCCTCCCGTGCAGGAAGAGAACCTCGGTGGAGAAGACCGCTTCTAGATAGGGTTTGAGAATCTCGCCAAACGAGGCAAACTGGGTGAAGATGAGCGTACGTTCGTCGTTTGCGAGTACTTCTTCCAGGATCTCGCAGAGCCGCTCCAGTTTCCCTGACCGGGAGGCGAGCGTACTGCCGTCATTGAGAAAGAGGGACGGGTGGTTGCAGATCTGTTTTAACCGCGTCAGGGTGACAAGGACCGCTCCTCTTCGTGCCACCCCCTTCAAGGTCTCGATCTTTTCGAGCATATCCTGCACCGCGGCTTCATAGAGCGAGACCTGCTCTTTTGTGAGGGGGCAGAACTCCTTCACGATCATCTTGTCCGGAAGATCGCTGATGATCTGCCGGTCGGTCTTCACCCTCCGCAGGAGAAAAGGCCTGATGATCTGCTTCAGGGCGAGCGCCTGCGTGGCATCGTGCTGCCGCTCGATGGGGATGGCGAACTGTTTCTGGAAACCGGCGGCAGTCCCGAGATACCCGGGGTTGATAAAATCCATGATCGACCAGAGTTCAGCGAGCCGGTTCTCCATGGGAGTGCCGGTGAGGACGATCCGGCTCTCAGCGGGCAGTCTCCTGACCGCCCGGGCCTGTTTTGTGGTATGGTTCTTGATGAACTGAGCTTCGTCGAGAACGACGCAGTCCCACGAGTGCGACGAGAGAAGGTCTGCGTCCCGCTGAACGGTCTGGTACGACGTGATCGTGAGGTCGCTCTGCTCCTGCTCGCGATCGAACTCTTCGCCGGACGACCGGTCTGCTCCGTGGTGGACATACACCCTGAGAGAGGGGGCAAATCGACGGAGCTCGCGCATCCAGTTGCCGATGATCGACATCGGGCAGACGAGGAGGGTGCGTCTCCCGGCTGGGCCTTCGGCCTTCTGGATGGCCAGGTAGGCGATGATCTGGACGGTCTTTCCCAGTCCCATGTCGTCGGCGAGGCAGGCACCCATGCCGGCTTCGGTGAGCATGGATAACCACGCGACTCCGTTCTTCTGATACGGTCGCAGGGTTCCGGTGAAGCTCTTTGGCAGGGTGACCGGGGCTGGATCCTTCACGGAGACAAGCCGATCAAAGAACTCCTGGAGTGGTGCGTCGTCGATCACGGGTGCAAGCGGGAGTGCGTCATCCGCCGGACCTCCGAGCGTGAGGGTGAGCGCATCGACAAGGGAGATCTCGTTGTCCGGGTAGTCCGTTCTGAATGCGTTGATGACCCGGTGCACTTCATCGGGATCGAAGACCACCCATCGTCCCCGGACCTTCATGAGCGGAAGTTTGCGCGTGGTGAGGAGCTCGAACTCTTCGGGTGAGAGGTCTTCATCGCCGATGGCGATCGTCCAGTCAAAGGAGAGGATGCTCTTGAACGAGAATGCACCGCTCCCTGTATTACTTTTGGAGGTCTGTCCCTTCAGTTTCAAACGGATCGAAGGCCGCTGGCGCCCATGCTGCCACCATGAGGGGAGGAGGACATGACAGCCGATCTCCCGGAGCAGGGGTGCGGTCTCTGAAAGGAACCCCACGACCTGATCTGGCGGAAGGGCGATCCGATCCGGCCGGGCCTTTTTCAGGGCCTCGCGGATCGGGGGATAGATTCTCGCTGCGGTTCCCAGATCATAGAGCATCTGCTCCTGCGGATGGCCGGCCCCTGTACCGATCATCTGCTCGACCGACCCGGATCGCCCTGACCAGACCTCGCTGGCGGGAACGAGCAGGGTGGGATCATCGTGGGACTGCAAAAAGAAGCCGATCGTCCAGGCCGTCTCTCCGTCATCCGGTTCCTGCACGGTGAAGCAGGTGCGGCAGTTTGTCCCTTGTTGTGCATGTTTCGGTCCGGCAAGCCACGAGGAGAGCTCGTCTGCCGCAGGGGTGCCCCTGGAAAACGAGTCGTCGTGTCCGAAGAGCGACCGGTACAAACGCTCTTCGACCGGCCGGTCTCTCTCCCGGTTCAGGACCTGCCGGACCGGGCTGTTTCGGATCGCATCGGTTACCAGGCCGTGAACAGCCTCGTTCAGAAAGAGGTGAACCGGTTCGCCGGCAACGGTCCCCCGGGTCTCATCATAGAGATGCGCCCATGCCAGGGGCGGCATGACGGAGACGAGGTGGTCCAGTCGATGCTGGTCCTCATCGTTAAGGTGCGGGGACCAGATCCCCGTGAGCAGGTTCTTTTTTCCCGTCCGGATTGCCGGTGCAAACCGGCCCCGGGCGATGAGCTCGCAGGCGAAGAGCGTGACCACTCGCCACGCACGGAGGGTGGCGCCGTGCCGGTATGGCCCGGGAGTGGTCTCTCCTTTGAGAAGAAATGGCATCGCTGACGGCACGGGAACCCTGCAGACCGGGACCTTCCATGCGCGAAGTTCGACGGTGCGCTTGTCCGGAGAACGACCGATCTGTGCTCTCGCGCCTGGCGAGGGTTCGGGTACCTGGCCTGATGTCGGCAGCCATACGACCTGGGTATCCAGAATCGCCGACTCCAGCCCAGGCAGGAGACCGGCCAGGATCGTCTTCAGGGATGCGGCCTGCAGGGCCGATGGATGAGGGGTCCGTTGTGGGTGTGTCGGCCTTCTTCCGCGTCTCCTGGTGGCCGGGCCGTCCGGGTCTTCCCCCCAGAAGAAGAAGAAACCATCGGGGGTCACCGAGCCGTGAAGAAGCGGAGGAGGAGGGCTGGTTGCGACAGGCGTCATCGGATACCACCGGGTGTCACAGTATCTGGTTCAGTATTCGTGCAGTTGTGCACAGGGAAATGAGGGAGACACCCCAGGTCTCCCGGCCACGTACGACCGGAGACGGCGGCGCCCGCGTCGACGAGGTGGGCGGCCCGGGAGTGTGAGAGAAGGACGAGCGAGGTCTCGGGCCGGGCCATGAGAAACCGCCCCAGGGCTTCCGCACGCTTCGAGGCCAGGATCACCGGGTCCGTCGTCGACATGATCGGAGGAGTTGGGAGGCGGAGGACATCAGCCTTTCATCTTCGCCCCACGCGACTCAGCCCCTGTGATGCCGATTCGTCGGCGACGGATGACCGCCGTTCCGGCATTCACGGACGGTGACAGGAAGAAAACAACGGGTTTATGTCTGCCAT
>JABNAD010000855.1_pt1 | contig 14207 bp, 10 predicted proteins | sample 7240381 | NCBI WGS metagenome assembly JABNAD01 (sample SAMN11332834, study PRJNA596920) | anaerobic digester metagenome | biome: digested sludge; isolation source: digested sewage sludge-derived enrichment culture grown on H2/CO2 | place: Germany: Goettingen
GGTCGCGGTGTAGGTATGCGCCGGGTTCTGCTCGGTCGAGGTGTTGCCGTCGCCGAAGTCCCAGAGCCACGAAGTCGGATCTGACGACGAAGTGTCGGCGAACCGGATGGTCAGGGGTGCAATTCCGACCCGGTGGGAAGCCGTGAACGATACCCGGGGAATCGCCGGGGCGGAGACCGTAATGTAGTCGGTCTTCACTTCCGCATCGCTGCCGGCGGCGTTCGTTGCCGTCAGGTTGACCGTGTAGGTGCCGGCCGCGGTGTAGGTGTGTTCGGGGTTCTGCTCGGTGGAATCAACGATCCCGTCGTTCTCGAAGTCCCAGGCCCAGGAGGTCGGGGAGCCGGTCGACTGATCTGTGAAACTGACCGCAAGCGGGAAGAGTCCTGAAGTGACGCTTGCCGTAAACCCGGCGGTCGGGGGTGCATACGCCTTGATGTACTCCGTCTGGCGGAGATAGTTCGCGCCGTCGGCGTGCGTGACGGTCAGGTTGACCGTGTAGGTGCCGGCCGACGAGTAGGTGTGTGCCGGGTTCTGCTCCGTAGAGGTCGTGCCGTCGCCGAAGTCCCAGTGCCAGGACGTTACGGTGAGCGGCGAGGTGCCGGTGAACTGGACGTCAAGCGGGGCGGTGCCGGTGGTGGTGTCCGCGGTGCCGGTGACGACGCCCGGGAATGCGTAAAATTTGGCGTATGTATCAGACGTTCCAAAATACACTGTTCCGTCGGGACCGATTGCAGGCGTACCGAGAGGGCTGCTTCCTGTTGGGAGACGCGCAGACTGAAACTTCAGAGTTCCGTCCGGGTTCAGTGCGTATAAATATCTGCTCTTATTTACGAAATAGATGGTTCCGTCTGCTCCAATTACCAGGGAGCCACATACCTTATTCGTAAGCGAATAAACCCATTTTTGGGTTCCGTCCGGATTTAAAGCATAGACCTTGTTGTTGCCGTACGTTCCGATATAGATGGTCCCATCCGATCCGATCGCTGGCGAACCCTGAATGGACCCTCCTGCATCAAAGTTCCATTTCAGGGTTCCGTCCGGATTTAACGCATAGACATTGTTGTCGCCATAATTTCCGATATAGATAGTTCCATCCGCTCCGATCGCCGGGGAGCCTTGAATTTCTCCTCCTGTAGTAAAATTCCATTTCAGGGTCCCGTCCGGATTTAACGCATAGACATTCGCATCAGAACTTCCGACGTAAATCGTCCCATCTGCACCGATTGCAGGGCAGGCGTAACTTACGCCTGCCGGATAACTCCATTTGATAGTTCCGTCAACCGGATTGAACGCATAGATTTGATCGCTGCCGGCGTAGACAGTCCCGTCCGAACCGATTGCCGGGCTGCCCGTTATCCCTCCGATGGTGGGAGACCCCCACTTCAAGGTGCCATCGGAGTTCAATGCATACAGTTTTGTCTCACCACTCATTGTCCCAAAGTAGATGGTTCCATCCGATCCGATTGCCGCTGAACCGTAAATGGGCCCGCCTGTGACGTAAGCCCCGGCATCGTTGTAGATCCATTTTGCGGTCCCGTCCGGATTGAAGGCATAGAATCTCCAATCCACTGTCCCGATGTAGATAGTTCCGTCCGATCCGATAACCGGAGTTGAATATTTGAATCCGCTCCCACCCACAGGATCATATTCCCATTTGGGTGTAGTTGACTGTGTACCGACATAGGGGGCTAAACCACTGTTGTTGAGATCTCCCCCGAACTTCGGCCACGGTGTATTGGCAAGGCCGGTTGCGGCCGGAGTCTCGCTGTTGACGGTGATGTAGTCGGTTTTCACTGCGGCATCGCTGCCGGCGGCGTTTGCGACCGTGAGATTGACCGTGTAGGTTCCCTCGGTCGTGTAGGTGACCGACGGGCTCTGCTCGGTCGAGTCGACGACGCCGTCGTTCTCGAAGTCCCAGGCCCAGGAGGTCGGGCTTCCACTGGAAGTATCGGTGAACCGCACCGACAGCGGGACCTCGCCGCTCGTCACGTTCGCCGTGAAGTTCGCGACTATGGGATCATAGGCTTTGATATACTCCGTCTGGCGGAGATAGTTGGTGCCGTCGGCGTGCGTGACGGTCAGGTTGACCGTGTAGGAGCCAGCCGATGCATAGATATGCGAGGGGTTCTGTTCCGTGGAGGTAGTGCCGTCGCCGAAGTCCCAGTTCCACGCGGTTACGGTGAGCGGCGAGGTGCCCTGGAAGTTCACGGCAAGGGGGGCCTGCCCGACCGTAGTATCTGCGGTGGCATTGACCACGCCGTCGAATGCGTAGAGGTTGCCGTCATAACCCCCGATGTAGACGGTTCCGTCGGGTGCAATCGCAGGAGATGTGCGTACCTGATTCCCAGTTTCGTAAAACCATTTCAGGGTCCCGTCCGGGTTCAGGGCATAGACTTTATAGTCACCGTAATTCCCGATATAGATGGTCCCGTCCGCACCGATGGCAGGTGAAGAGTAACGGATAACTCCCCCGGTAAGATACGTCCATTTCACGGTCCCGTCGGGATTCAGTGCATAAATTTTATTGTCTTCATAGTTTCCAAAATAAATTGTACCGTCCTTACCTATCGCCGGGGAACTGCAGATCTGCCCTCCCGTGGCATATGTCCAGTTGAGGGTTCCATCAGGATTGATTGCATAGAGGTTACTGTCGGTAGTTCCCACATAAATCGAACCGTCCAGACCAATCGCCGGTGAAGATCCGATATAACCTCCTGTGGTGTACGACCACTTCAGTGTTCCGTCGGGATTTAACGCGAAGAGTCTCTTGGAGCTCGATTCCCCAAAGTAGATTGTGCCATCAGGTCCGATTGCCGGTGTACTATAAATAACCCCTCCGCAAGGATAGGACCATTTTTTTGTTCCGTCGGGGTTCAATGCGTAGAGAGATCTATCTGAACCTGTATTCCCGATATAAATTGTTCCATCGGGTCCGATAGTGGGTCCCCCAAAGAAGATCCCGGTTGTGGTATACGTCCATTTCAATGTACCGTCGGGATTCAGTGCATATACCTTTTTGTCGTTGTAATTCCCGATATAAATGGTGCCATCTGCGCCTATTGCCGGGGGACCACTTAAATATCCTCCTGTAGTATACGTCCATTTTACCGTTCCGTCAGGATCGAACGCGTATACGTTCTTATCGTAATTCCCGATATAAATGGTGCCATCGGATCCGATAACCGGAACGGCTGACCGGAATTGCCCTCCCGTGGCGTAAATCCACTTTGTGGCATTTGTCTGTGCTCCGACAAAGGGAGACCGACCGGTGTTGTTGAGGTCAGGGCCGCCGAACTTCGGCCAGGCGGAATCGGCGAGGCCGCCGGAACTACCGCCTTCGCTGTCGGTCACGACGAGGCCGGCCTCGCCCGCAGCCGCGATGAAGCCGGGGTTCGCGTTACTTATGTCGTCAGGGGCGACGGGTCCTGCCAGGGCAGGCACCGCCAGAACCATTACCAGCAGTATTGCTGATATCATTATTCTTTTCCAGAGAGGAATACGTTTCATAGGATCACCGTTCAGCATTGATGTAACTTTGTTAATGTAATTTGGTTAACAAATGTGGATTTTCAATGCAGTTTAGATCGTGCCATTTAACTATTTATGTCGTTTCATTTCGAGAAAAGTTAATCCAGGATATTTTATTTCCCAAACCGGGTCTTAATAATATGTGTTTGATGAGCAGAATATACAAATAGTACTTCTTTCCGATAAGGAGATCAGGCTACCTTCAAAACCACCGATCAGTGTGGGTTCGATGGGAGGAGAGACAGTTGAATTCCGGAAGCGGTAGTGCGTCGGGAGGGGCGGTTCGCCTGATCGTTCACTCTCCTCCGGGAACCGTCACCGTCCGGCCGCTTGCACCGGCCCCCTTTGCAGGCATGTGCCGGCTGGTCCGCCAGGTAACCCTGACCAGCGTCAAAGATCGAGCACGGGGAATCAAGGCCGGCACCACCCGGCCGGAGCCGGTTGTCCGTGAGATGGAACTCCGACTGCTGCGGCATCCAGTACCGGAGGATCGGATTTGCACACCTGCACCTCAGCCGTTGCCGAGAGGGGGCGGAACATGCCCCGGTCCATTTGAGAGCCGGCCTTCCTTTTGCCGAATCAGGAGATCAGCACAAAAACGAAGATCTGGTATGAATACCATACCCCCGGATGGCATTCATGCTCATCTGTGAGCCTTTGGCTCACGGTGCGCTGCAGAAGGGAAGGCTAATAGCAATTTTCCCGGGCAAAAAAGAGAGATACCAATGGTACACCCCTTTGCAGGGTGCCATTTATCCTGCTGCAGTTATGGTGTGATCTTCCATGAACTGTAGTAGACGGAGCCGCTGCTCGGGCCGTCCGTGGATGTGTTCACCCGGTTGAGCCAGTTGACTTCCGTTCCCCCGCCCACGGAAACGTTGCTGTACGCATACGCGTTCATCGTGATGTTGGCAGAAGACGACGGATTGCTCGTGATGGCGTAATCGATCCTTGCCATTCCATTATCCTCTAATTGATCGTAATTCGTGAAACGATTTCCGATCGTACCGACTTGGGTGTCAATCAACAGGAGTTTGAATGACTTATCAATTGACATATCCTGGCCGCCGAAGAGGGGGTAGCTTGGCAACGGTGCAAATTTCCACCTCTGGAATACGTCGCTGCTCGAGTATTCCAGGTAGTTTGCGGCATTATATGTCCCATTAAGGGCAGAACCCTTGTAATATGCAGAATTATATGTAGTTAACTCCTCGGGATCTAACGATGGGGGGTACCCTGATAAGTCCGTCCACTGGTACCCACTGACGTTTACCTTAACGGCAAAGTTATCGATGTCGGTGGAATTCGTACTGTTGACCGCAATCAGGAGAAGGACCTCATCCTGGCCTCCCCGGCCCCCGGTATCCGAGACGTACATGGTACCGGTCGTAGGTTTGGCAGTATGGACATCGCCGAAGGAATTCGTGATACTGTCCGTGACGTGGAGCGCATTCATACCGCCGGTACCATTGTACATGGTGAAATGGTACGTCCCGTTGCCGTAGATATTAACGCGGGGAGCGTTTGCCGTCGGAATGAACGTGCCATTCGACGTCGGCCACTCGACTGCCGCTGCCGGCATAACAGACAGCGCGACAAGGAGGAGAACCGCCACCGGGGCGATCTGCCACAGTCTGTTCATGTGTGTTTGTTTTTCTCTCATTTCCATCATTTCCCCACAGGGCACCGCCCTGCGTTGTTGTCAACTATTATAGATTAACTTATCCAAATAGTCAACGATCCACTAATCCTCTTTCGAGGTAATATACTTTCCGGTCAGTAAAATCAATGGAAAATTGATTAAGTTAACTTTAAATAAAATTTGGGATCTCCTTTCCGGTTTGGGGGCATCTGCATCGTTTTTCGAAATAACCCCCTTCCGCACCAATTATGCCATCCCTCACCGGTCTTCGAAGCGAGGGTTCGGCGGCGTATCGGGTCGAATAGTCTTTCATGGAAGCCGGGAGAAGGGGTTTTGAGCCATGAGCTCCGTGCCGGCCGTTATGAGGATCTGTCTTGCCTCAAGCTCCGTTTGATCGTGGAGACGGTCGTTTCACAGTAGGCAGATCTACCTCTTATAAAATTTAAGCAAGAGAGAACCGGCGCCGAGGTGCCAGATACATCAATAGTTTCGATAGACGTTACTCCGGTTTCCGACCTCGACCAGGGTGATTATCATTGTATTGCCCTCGATGGTGAGGATCGCTCGATACTGCCCAACACGAAAAGAGTACAGGGGACTGCGTGAGTGCCCCTTCATCTTTTTAACGTAAGATTTGGGGTGCGGTTCATCTGCCAGAGCACGGAGTTCATCCTTAATTCGTTTGCTATCAGGTTCCGGGATTTTATTGAGGTCCCGCTCGGCACCCGCCGTGATGAGCAGTCGCCATATCATAGGCCCCGTTCCTGAACATACTCCTCGAAGGGACGAACTCTGCCGGCTCGTATGTCTTCGAAGGCTTCTTCAATTTTCTTCATGGACTCTTCGGAAAGCGGTTCCGGATCATACGCCATGTCCAGGAGACGGTTCAGCGTCTCGTCGTAGGTCTCCCGCGGGTGCACCTTCACATCATCCAGGCGAGCCTTGGTCTCTGGTTGAAGTTGAATCGTCGTTACCATAGCCAACTATAGGGGGGTATGGAGTATAAAGGTTACCTTCCTCCCCTCCGGATGATACTCCCTCGACGCAGAGGCTTACCATCCCGGCAAGGATCCCCGCTTCCCCTTCCGGATGAGTATGCAGTGACTGCTCCCACGACTCAAGTCGTGGGCTTTCTGCCCATTTGATCGTAAAAAGCGAGATTCTTCAAACAATTTCACTCCATGTCAACTAAACCATGCCATTAATAATCGGCCGGTCGAATGATTATAATTAATTTTCCTGAACTATTAATTGCATTCGTGTTGAGAGGGGCCGATGAAGAAGGTTGCAGTGATTGGGGCGGGGATTACCGGTATCCAGGCAGCGCTCGATCTCGTACAACACGGCATACACGTAGATCTGATAGAAAAGAGCCCGTTTATCGGGGGCCACGTGGCACAGCTGGGGAGGATATTTCCCACCGACGACAGTTCGATGTGCGTCATTTCATCAAAGATGCACGAGGTGCTCCGGTCCCCGGAAGTCGGGCTGTACACGATGACCGAAGTTACGGGCATCACCGGAGAGCCGGGCAATTATACCCTTACGCTGAGAAAGAGCCCGCGATATGTCGATGCGGAGAAGTGCAACGGTTGCGGCAGGTGTACCGAGATCTGCCCCGTTGAAGTGTACAGTGAATTTGATGCCGGGTTAGGTGTCAGAAAGGCAATTTACAAGTCATACGGGGAGGCAGTGCCGGATGTTGTTGTCCGCGACTCCGAACACTGCATCGGGTGCGGGTTATGTTACGACGTCTGCCCCACAGAAGCGGTATTAATGGATTCCGAAGATTTTTTGCAGGAGTTTGAGATACGAGGTATTACATCGGTGATTGTTTCAACGGGCTACAGCATGTACGATCCACGGAACGAACCGAGATACCGGTACCTCACCATACCCGACGTCATTACAAGCCTCGAATTTGAGAGAATGCTCGCCCCCGATGGCCCGACCGGGGGGGAGATCAGAAGGCTTTCGGATGGTAAAATACCAGGGTCCATCGTCCTCGTGCAATGCGTGGGTTCCCGGAACCCTTCGATCGGCAGGAATTTTTGCTCTTCGGTGTGCTGCATGTACACGATTAAGTGTGCGAATATGATCAAGGAGAAGTACGGCGACAACATCGACGTGACCATACTGAAATCCGAAACCCGTGCCTATGGAAAGGGCCACCAGGAATATAACCATAGAATAAAGCAGGCCCACAAGATCCAGGTGTTGAGGTGCATGCCCGGTTCGATAGAATCCAGCAGAGGCAACAGGATGAGGATTGTCGTGGAGAAGATTAAGAGGGATCTTCCCGACACGCCGATCGTCGTTCTCGAACCCGAACTGGTCGTGCTGGCGGCAGGCCTTTCACCTTCGGCGGGTGCGGAGAGGCTTGCAGAGATGATGGGCATCGAGGTATCGGAGAACGAAGGCTTCCTGTGTCCGGGCGACCCTGCGCTGAACCCTTCAGGCTCCCGGACACCCGGCATCTATATCGCAGGCGCGGCAGTCGCGCCAAAAGACATCAACGACTGCATAAACCAGGCGAAAGCAGCCGCAATGAAGGCATATCTCGACACGGTCATCCAATCGGGGGAAGACGGAGCATAACCCGGGGCCGGCGTTTGAACGTCAAGCAACTACGGGAGCGGAACGGGGGTCCTGCAATACCCGGGCTCCCTGCATCTGCCGGCACGGCCACGAGCGTCTCGATCTCCCGGGACATCCGGGGGGATTGGCCGGTCACCGGAAGACCGCGCCCGCTGCCATCAGGCGGGCGGCATTCCGTAACCCCCACGAGTCGAGGAGCGTGAACGCCCCCGCCATGAGGACGAGCCCGGCGAGCAGGGCGAGCAGGATCTCGACCAGTTCTGCGGGCAGGGTGATTGCGAGGATCCCGAGCGCGAGCGAACTCACCCCCAGGCCGAGGGTATACCAGAACCCCGTCGTCAGCCTGCGCCGCTCCCGGACCACCCGCAGCAGCGTGACGGCGGCGCTCGAGAAGAACCAGACCATGAGGACCAGCAGGATGAGGACGAGGTAGAGCTCCCAGAGAACGAAGAGAACGAGACCGGCACTCGCCATCATACCGCCCCGGGCGATCTCCCTGCCCGCACGCTCTTTGCGGTCCCTCCCCCGGACGCCCTCGACGATCGTGAGGAGGCCGAGGATGAGCACAAGGGAGGGCAGGACCACGGTGAAGAAGAGCACGGTCTCACCAACCGCCAGGAGGAGGAGGACGGCGCCGATCGCAAGCAGGATTGCACCGAGGCCCATCCGGAGTTTCCAGCTCATGTTCTGATCGGCAAGGCGCTGCCGGGGATCTCTCCGCGTCGCATCCCTGCCCGTCACGAAGATGGTCTCCATCGTCTCGTGGATCATGAGGACCAGAGGGGCGTCGTCGATCAGGTGCATGAGGGGGTTCTTCTCCGGGTCGTACCGGTCCATGTGGACACGGTACTCCGATACCGTCTCGTGGGCGTGGTACTGGCCCTTCCGGTAACTCGCGATCGTGTCGGGGCTCGGCACGTTGATGGCGGACCGTTTCCAGCCCGGCTCGAGCGGCTCGGTCACGACGGCCTTCGGGACGACGACCTGAAAGACCCCCTGGTGCAGGGCATCGAGATACGACTCAAGCGTGCTCAAACTCTCTCCCCCTCATCCGGCCCCGGAATTCGTCGGCACCCGGCTAAAACGGTCTCCTGAGAAACGGGGCCTGCAGATATCTATACCACAATCTCTGGGAGTGATCGTATAAAAAGAGGAGTGGGACCGGTCCCGGCCCCCCTCACTGTGCCGGTGCCGCCATCGGCCTCTTCTGCCCCTCCGGTGCCGCGGCCTCGACCGCTTCACGAAGCGCCGCGCCGGCGAGCACGAGGGCTTCCGGCGTGACCAGGCCCTGGGCGATGAGATAGCCGTTGGCATCGCGGAGCGCCTGCTTGAGGTCCTTTGCCCAGAGGTGCTCGATGAGGAAGATCGCGGCGGCGCTGTTGCTCGGGATAGTGCCCGCAATTGAGCGGACATCGTCCTCGGTCATACCGAAGGTCCGCCGGGCGGCCGCCACGGCGCCGGTCTCCGCACCTCCCCGTGCCCCCTCCTCGCCGCCGGCGCCAAGGCCGATGAGCGCCCCGACCGCGGCGCCGAATCGTTGCCGCTCCTCATCACTGAGCTGCGTTGCCTCCATGCCCTCGACGTTCCCGCTAGCATCCTTCCGGACGAACCGAACGTCGATCAGCCTCATGGCACCCGCTTTCATCGCCGAGTCGAGCGCCCGCCGGATCTGGCCGTGGAAGTCCGGGTTCTCAAACCCGATGACCAGGAGCTGCATCGGCCCATACATAACTTCAGCCATTCTTCCATTCCTCCTATGACATAGATCGTCTGCCCGCACCCGTGATTGTCGCCATGCCGGAATACAAATGCAGGCACCTCTGCCTGCGAAGATCTCGTCTCTCTGGAAGTGTACATACCTGAGGCGGGTCAGGACTAGATGGGTGAGAGAATATAATATTATGTGAATAGTAGTTGAGATCTCCAGATCCGCAGATAAGCACTCTTCAGTGCCCTTACCCTCGATCCGCCCCGGATCAGTGCGCCATCTGGTCGATCGCCGCCGTCACGGCAAGGACGAGCGCGTCGTCGTGACCCGGCTCCACCTCCACGCCGTAGATGTCCCGGACCCGGAACCACTTCTTCGAGACCTCGGCAACCCGCTCCCGCCGCCCGGCCTCGATATGGTACTCGTGGTCGAGGATGTTCCCCTGGACCTCCCAGTCCCCCTCTCCGGGGATACTGACCGTCCACCGGTCCCGGAGCGGCGTGATCAGCGCCTTCTTGATCGTCGCCGCCGTCCCGCCGTCGCCCTTCTCGATCTCCATCGTATCCTTGATCCGGAGCATCCGCTCCTGGATCCTGTAGAGGTCCTGCCCCTCCTGGCTCTGGATCACCAGCGTGTTCCGCACGCGGAGCGCTTTCCCGTCCACCTTGAACGCCTTGTTTCCGGCATGATCCTCGATCCAGTAGTCGTCCCCGATGGAGACAAGTCTCTCGCGCATCTTATACCGGTGCGCCCCGCCGGCCTCTTCGCGCCCGCGAAGGCCGCCTTCCGCTCTTCTTCGCATCATGGTCATCACACACTTGCTGCCGTCGCCAATCACACTACCCGCACATTATGGTTACTACGCAGTGCAGGCCTGCGGCTCCGCGGGCCCAAAAGGGCAGGAACCGTCCGGTCGCCGGAGCGCTGCCCCCCGGGTGCGATCCCCCGGCGGGACCCGGAGATCGAAAGAGATTAATCCGTGACGGCACCTAACACGGCGCTCACAGCATGGAGAGTGCAAGATGTCCAAGAGTTGGAAGGGCACGGTCAATCTCGATATCCGGGATTCGGTGCCTGACTGGGACCCCTACCTGCAGCCGCAGGCACCGGCGGATGCCCCCAACATCCTGATGATCGTCTGGGACGACGTCGGCTACGGGGCCATGGACGTATTCGGCGGCCCTATCGAGACACCCACAATGCAGCGTATCGCCGATATGGGCATACGCTACAGCAACTTCCATACCACGGCGCTCTGTTCGCCCACCCGGTCGAGCCTGCTCACCGGGCGCAACGCAACCAGCAACAACATGGCCTGCATCACCGAGGCATCCGCCGGCTTTCCGGGGATTTCCGCCCGCATCCCGTTCGAGAACGGGTTTATCTCGGAGGTGCTGAACGAGCGGGGCTACAACACCTACGCCATCGGCAAGTGGCACCTGACCCCGGGAGAAGAGACCGACATGTCCTCGTGGAAGGGACGCTGGCCGATCGGGCGGGGATTCGAGCGCTACTACGGATTTCTGGGCGGGGAGACCAACCAGTGGTACCCCGATATCATCTACGACAACCACCCGATAGACCAGCCCTACCGCCCGGACGAGGGCTACCACTTCTCCAGGGATATCGCCGATCGGGCGATCGAGTTCGTCCGCGACTCGAAGATGATCGCTCCGGAGAAGCCCTGGTTCATGTATTTCTGCCCCGGGTGCGCCCATGCCCCGCACCATGTCTTCAAGGAGTGGGCTGATAAGTACCGGGGCCGGTTCGACATGGGCTACGAGAAGATACGGGAGCAGATCCTTCTAAACCAGAAGAAGATGGGACTGCTGCCGGAGAATACCGAGTTATCGTCCATCAACCCTCACGGTGAGCCGGCAACGACCGGACCGGACGGTCAGCCGTGGCCGCCTCTGGACTTCGTACCGCCCTGGGACTCGCTCTCCGAGGACGAAAAGCGGCTCTTCACCCGTATGGCCGAGGTCTACGCCGGCTTTGTCACCTACACCGATGCCCAGATCGGACGGATCCTCGACTATCTCGAGGAGTCCGGGCAGCTTGAGAATACCATCATCGTCGTGGTATCCGATAACGGCTCCAGCGCCGAGGGCGGCCCCAGCGGTTCCTTCAACGAGAACAAGTTCTTAAACAACATCCCCGACACGGTCGAGGCGAACCTGCCGCACATCGACGAGCTCGGCGGCCCCGGGGCGTACAACCATTACTGCACCGGCTGGGCGTGGGCGTTCGACACCCCGTTCCCCTACTGGAAGCGGTTTGCCGGATACGAGGGGGGCACTGCGGATATGTGCCTGGTTGCGTGGCCCCTGGGTATCAGCGCCCGCGGAGAGATACGCCACCAGTACGTCCATGCCGTGGATATTGTCCCGACGCTCTACGACCTGCTGGAGATCGAGCCGCCGAAGGTGCTGAAGGGCTATACCCAGAGCCCGATCGAGGGGGAGAGTTTCAGGGCCAGCTTTGATGATCCCGGTGCGCCGGGACGGGAGACGCAGTTCTACGCGATGCTCGGCCAGAGGGCGATCTATCACCGGGGCTGGCTGGCAAACACGGTCCACCCGCCCCTCTCGGGCTGGGGCAACTACGCACACGATGTCTGGGAGCTCTACAACCTGAAGGAGGACCGGGCCCAGATGCGGAACCTTGCAGACGAAAAGAACGACGTGCTTGAGCTCCTCAAGGGACTCTGGTTCTACTATGCGGGCATTTACCAGGGCATGCCCCTCGATGACCGCAACCCGCTGGAGATCTATCTTACGCCGCGTCCCCAGCCCGCGAGCCCGAGAACCCGGTACATCTACTACCCGGGGGCTGCCGAGGTTCCCGAGACGGTGGCGGCCAATATCCGGGGGCGATCGTATGGCGTCGTGGCCGGCGCCGTCATCGACGGGCCGGAGGCGCAGGGGGTGCTCTTCGCCCACGGAGGCGTCGGCGGCGGTCACAGCCTCTACATCGCCGACGGGCGGCTGCACTATGTCTATAACTGGCTCGGGGATGCGATCCAGAAGATCTCATCGAGCAGCACCGTGCCCGCCGGCCGGCACGTCTTCACCGCGGAGTTCATAAGGGATGATGTAGATCCTGATACCAGGAGCGCCGTTGGCACCCTCGCACTCTACATAGACATGGAGAAGGTGGGCGAGGGGCGGATCAGGACCCAGCCGGGCTCCTTCTCCCTCACCGGCGACGGGCTCTGCGTCGCCCGGGACAGCGGGTCGCCGGTATCGCCGGACTACACCGCACCCTTCGCCTTTACGGGCGGGACCATCGACCGGGTGGTGATCGATGTCAGCGGCGAGTGCTATGTCGACCACGAGAAGGAAGTGGCTGCCTGGATCATGAGGGATTAACCCCCGGCCTAAAAAGTCCTGTATAATGGGCTTTGTTGAAACCCCACCTGTTTGTCCCGGATGACCACAATCAGGGGGTACTCAGGGGCACGGCTTTTCACCAGGTTGCACACCTGCGGTGCTTGTGCTCCGGGCGTTCTGTCCATCGCATATCGCCATGACTGCCCACACCCAATGGCGATAGCCATCACGGTCCACTGTATGAGGACATGCCCGAGAGAAGAGAGGTCGTCCCAGGGACAAGCCTAGTCCGGCACCGCCCTCATCAGGGTAAGGGTGAAGATTAGAATAGGGTTTCAACAGAGCCGTATAATGGTGTAAAAACGCTCTGAGCGAATATCATCGATTATCCAGTCAACGTTGGCGGTTTTGCGGACCGAAAGCCTCTCGACACCACCCGTGCTTACCGGCGCTTGCCGTTTGCGGACCCATCCGCGGCCAGGTCATCGCTGACCTGAGGGGAGGGATATCATCCCGGCTCGTCCTTTAGATGATTGCCCTGTTGATCCCGAAGTAGGCGTGGATCAGTTTGTCACACATACCGGCCATCTCAGTCCAGGGATACCCGGGGTAATTCTCCCTGATCTCTCGCGGAATACACGTTGCCCGCCGATCACTTCCAGTGCTCGCGTGACCGCGTAGACGGTCTTATCATCCCCGTAGAACTCCTCATACCCCGGGTGAAGATCTCGATCTTCTCGACGGCGTCAAGGATATCGTCCAGATAATCGAGGGTGTCCCGCGGAGCCGTCATACGTAGATAACCTCATTCAGGATGCGGCGGCCGATGCGGGGTTTGAACGCGCCCTTTTCGACCAGGTCGACTTTTCTGCCGAGAAGCTCGGAAAGGTACCGCTCGAAGCCTCGAGAAACCCGAAGATCCCCGGCACCCTGGAGAACTCGACCAGGATGTCCGCGTCGCTTTCCTCGTGCTCCTCGCCACGCCGGCACGAACCGAAGATGCCGATGGACCCGACGTGATAAGTCTCCTCCAGGTACGTCTTGTTCCCCCGGAGAGTGCCGATGCTCCTCGCGCACTCCCCGCCGGGCTCGCGGGTGACGGTATCCATTCCTGATCGGGATATGCGCTCTTCTCTTTAGCATAGATATCTCCCGTACGCCGGCACAACGGTTCGGTCCGGGAAAAGAGGGGGGAAGAGTGACCCGTGCCAGAAAAAAGGGTGGGATCAGTCGACGGCCTCAAGGCTGATCCCGAAATGATCTGCGCAGAAGAGTTCGATGTCGTAGTCCGCCGTATCCGAGACGACCGCCGGGACCTGCCGGACGAGCCTGATGGTGATGGTATCGTCGGGCAGTGGCGGGTCCATCGGGGCGTCGACGTTCTTCTGGATGACGAGGC